>Ga0210385_10001593_pt1 | contig 14040 bp, 11 predicted proteins | sample IncBWH26OmetaG_FD_160107 | JGI IMG/M metagenome (GOLD analysis project Ga0210385, IMG submission 160107) | Forest soil microbial communities from Barre Woods Harvard Forest LTER site, Petersham, Massachusetts, United States - Inc-BW-H-26-O ... | reverse complement strand
TACCGCGAGGACTTGATCAAGACTCCTTTTTATGGGAACGACGCGGTGTCGCAGATTGTTTCCGCGGTGCTTTTTGTTGGGCTTTGTTTGTACGTGTGGTTTGGGTCGTTGAAGAAAGTAGCTGCCGAGTGATAGGCCAGAATGATAAGCCGGAATCATCAATCGAAATCATAAGAACGAGGAAATTGGCATGGATGCGTTAGGAAAATTTGTCGCTGACGCGGTGCTGGGGATCGACACACTTTGGGGCGGCGACGTGATGTGCGCATCGGGCACGGGACGCTTTATTGCCGACTCGTGGTTCTCGGACGAGCCACTGCCCGCGGCTTACACGGTAGCGGCAGCGGCGAGAGTGCGAGAAAGCGGCGGCGTTGCCAGCAAGAATGTCGATCATGCGGCGGTGAACGAATACCTTGACCGGGTCGATCTGCCCGAGGCCATTGCGGGCATTCACGAAGAGGGGCACGAGATTGGCGGGACGCGCGGCGAATATCTGAAGGGCCTGTCGGTGTGCCTGGAGACGATGTGGGACCTGGCCATGGAACAGATTGGCAAGGGCAACGCGGTTGCTTACGAGCGCTGCGTAGAATCTTCGACTGGAAGGGAGCCGGAAAAGTCGGACCCGAGGGCGAAGCGGGAGCGGGTCGAGGAATTGCTGTCGCGCGCAGGGTATGCAGTAGCTGGAAACGGCGGGCTCCCTGGGGCGGTTGATGCCTGGCGGCGGGAGCGCGTGGTTCCGATGGCTTCGGTGCGCACGCTGGGAGCGGCGGTGATCGCGCGCTTCGATCAACTCAGTGCGGCGAATTTGATGCCACATCTTCCAGCGGAGCTTTTGCAGGTGCCTCGGGCGAATATTGAATTCCTGCCGATCAAGGATGCGTGGTTTTCGGGCTCGATGAATTATCTCGGGCGGGCACGCAAGACGGACGGGAGGCCGCGATATGAAGCGACTTATGAAATCAACGCGTCGTTGCAGATCTCGGTGCCGGAATTTGAACAACTGGTGAGCCATGAAGTTGTGCCGGGACACGTTACGACGTTTGCGTACTTACAGGATTTCTATGTGCGTGGGGAAGCAGGGTTCGAAGCATCGGTGTTGACGATGAACACGCGCGCGGCGACGTTGTTTGAAGGGATCGCGAACAATGCGATCCTGATCGCACACGGTGTTACCGAGATCGAGCAATTGCCGGACGAGGACTTGCAGATTGGCGTGTTGCTGGCATTGCTGCAGGATGACGCCAAGAACCAGTCGTCATATCTGACCTGGGGAGAAAGAGTTCCGCGGGAGAAAGTTGCGGCCACGCTGCGGCGGGATTTTCTGGTGACGGAAGAACGCGCGGACAAACTGTCGGGCGCATGGGGGCAACATCCTCTGCTTGGACGGATGTATCTTCCGGCGTATCGGGTGGGAACGGAACGGGTGGCGCAGTTGCGGAAGACTTATCCGGCAGAGCGCGTTTTGCCGGCGATTTACGGATGCTTTGGATTGGCGGACATTGTGACGATTGACGAGATCTTGGAGAAATCTCCGAATTGATGCGATGCGACGCAGCCTCAATCGTTTACAGTTGTCCTTTCTGACTTAGAAGCACGCCAAGTTATCTCATTAGACAGTTTCAGGACACCCTAACGGACACCAGGTCCATTGACAAACCGGACGCGGCTTTTGTAGCATGTCGTCTTCCAAATGGGCAGGCCCCCGCTGCTCGGTTGTTGGCCACGTGGTGAAGTCCCAGGAGAAAGACATGCGCCGTACTTGTCTGCCTACGCTGATCTTAGTGTGCGCGTTCGTCGCTTTTGTCAACGTGTTGTTGGCACAAATCAATCACAACGCTAATGTCGATCAAGCGGGTGCACTTCCCGACGTTCAAGAGCCGCCGGCGAAGTTCGCAAAGGTGGCGGCCTACGGCTCGGGTGGTGACTACGCCGAATCGGTCGCAATCGGAGACGTAAACGGCGACGGCAATCCCGATCTCGTCTTGGCGGCAGGAAATACAATTGGCATACTGCTGGGCAATGGAGACGGAACGTTTCAGACAGCTGTCCCGTTGAACTATTTCGCTGATTCGGTAGCCCTCGCAGATGTGAACGGAGACGGCAACCTGGATATTGTGGCGACAACAGAGGGTGGCCAGGGCAATGGAGATGGCACCGTAGAGGTTTTACTGGGAAATGGAAACGGCACGTTTCAGCCGCCCAGAACTTATGACGCAGGCGGCTACGACACAGTCGCGATAGCGGTTGCAGACTTGGTTGGTGACGGTTCCCTAGACCTCGTGGTGGCGAACGTCGGAAGTAGTTCCGTGGGAGTGTTGCTCGGAGACGGTCACGGCAACTTTGGAGTGGCAGTTAGTTACGCCTCGGGAGGGTACAACGACTATTCCGTCGCTATCGGGGACGTGAATGGCGATGGCTACCCAGACCTGGTCGTTGCTAACCAGTTCGAGTGTTCCAGTTGCTATAACGGCGGGGTGAGCGTGCTCTTAGCAAACGGCGACGGAACGTTCCAAACCGCTGTAAGTTACGATTCGGGTGGAACGTACGCTCGCTCCGTTGCCGTGGCCGACCTAAGCGCAAACGGGAAGCTGGATGTAGTTGTTGCCAATGCATTTTACAGTAATGATTTTCGGAAGGACGGCGCCGTGAGTGTATTGGCCGGCAACGGGGATGGAACGTTCCAGGAGGCTGTGGCGTACAGTTCAGGTGGTTATGAGACGCAATCTGTGGCAGTTGCCGATGTGAATGGGGATGGCGTCCCGGACCTCGTGGTGCTTAGCTGCTCAAGCAATTCAGATTGTACGGGCGCGAACAAAGAGGGGCGCTTTGGTATCCTCTTGGGTAATAGCGACGGCACTTTCCAAGCAGCCAGGAGCTATGGCTCGGGAGGATTCGACGGCCAGCCCTTGGAAGTGTCGTTGGCAATTGCGGACGTGAATGGTGACGGTAGGCCGGACTTGCTGGCGCCCAATTTATGCAATGTCTGGACATGCGGTGGGAGTGGCTGGACGGGCGGCACTGTTGGCGTGCTGCTGAACCTCTCCAGCGTTTCGACAGTCACTACGCTCACATCGTCGCCCAATCCATCGGAAGTCAACCAATCGGCGACATTGACCGCTGCAATAACCTCAAGCCCAGTCATCCCAAACGGTGAACTCGTCACGTTCTACGACGGCAAAGCCATTCTTGGAATGGGCACGACGACAAACGGCGAGGCGACTCTCACAACATTTTTCTCCACTGCGGGCAAGTACTCGATCAAGGCCAGTTATCCGGGCGATGCTTTTCATAAGGCTAGCTCGGGAACGGTGAAACAGGTGGTCAACCCCTAAACGTTTCACCTTCTGTAACTTTCGCCTTTTTCCCAGGGTGCAACACTGGTGCCATTGCCTGAGGCGATAGTTGGCATAACATCGCCATTACGCCCATTGACCCCTTTCCTTTTCGGCAACGGCTTTGTAGGAGCGCCATGCCGCCGAGGCTCAAGCGTCGCTATTCGCTGAATAGGCTGGTGGAGTGCGGGCCCCGCCGCTCCACCAGCCTAAGTTTTCAGTTACTCGCGACTAGTTGCGAGTAACTCTCCTACTTGGGACTAATTACGCCAAAGGTTCCGGCCAAATTGTTGTAGGGACCAGCGGTGAAGAACAGCTGATTGGTTTTGCCGTTGTTTGCCGAACCGCCACCGAATTCAATTCCCCAGATTTGGTCGATGACGATGGCCTTGCCGCTGGTGTCTTTGACTTCGCCGACGAACGCACCAGTTTCCAGATTGAATCCATTGATAGTGCCGCTGTTGGTATTGTTCGTGACCAGCAGGGTGTTACTGAGCGAACCAAAATTAGGCGGCGCCACGGCGAGTCCCCAGGGTTGATCGAGGGGCTTGCCGGCGGCGAGTTGGCGGACGAAGGTTCCGTCTTCCTGGAAAATGTCGATATAACCGCCGGGAGCTTCGGAGGTGAGAGCAAAGGTTACGTAGACCAGTCCGCCGATATCCGCAATGCCGAAGGGCGCATTGCCGGGTGGCAGAGTGGGGTCGGTGAAAGAATTGACGAGGTTGAAATTTCCGTCGTAGACATCGACGACATTGTTGGCCAGGTCGGCGGCGTAGAGAAGATTTCCCGAAGCGTGGTTGGTGATGGCGAGACCGGTGAAGATGGAACCGGCAGCCGAATTATTGACGGCGATGATGGAAGCGTTGGGATTGGACTTCGGAGTCCATCCGCTAATGGTGCCGTCGAGGGTCGCGAAGAGGAAAATGGAGGGCCATCCCTGAACCTGGAAGTCTCCTGACGCTGAATTGGAGAAGACAATTCCGGTGGGCTGACCAGCGCCGGCGCCGGAGGCGGACGGAATCAGGACTTCCAAGCCTTGTTTAACTCCTGCGCCATTGTAGAGAGTCGACCAGCCTGAGCCCTGGTCGCTGACCCAGAAAGGTCCGCCGGGGCCGTAGGCGAGTCCCCAGCCGTTAACTTGCATGGGGTCCATGAACTTCGCGGTTTTGGCCTGGTTTGAATCCAGATTCGTGACTTGGTACTGCGCCAGGGCCAGGCTCGAAACGAGCATGACCGCGAGGCCGAGGCAAAGAGTGAAAGCAATTTTGTGACGTGGCATAACGAATTCTCCTTAGGATGTGGAGGCCGGATTCGCGGCCAAGCGGATGGCTCGGTGGCGCGACACTCGAACGACAAAAGCTGTCGATCCGGCCGACAGTCGAATCCTAGTGGCGCGGGGGAGACGGGTTGTCAACAGGGTGTCACGGGTTTGTACAATTCTTGTCGGCAGCAGCGCTACAAAGGGGCGACGGCGTCCTAAAGTTCTGGGAAAGTCTGCCGATGACGCAGACAGGCGGGAGTAGCACTACAGCCCGCGGGAGGGAAATGATGACGGTGAGTGCAATTTCGGCCGCGAGTCTTAGTCAACATGTGCTGGCATCGAGCGATTCCAATCAATTGCAGCAGGCGCTCCAGAGTTTGCAAAGCAGTATTACGTCGGGCGACCTGAATGGCGCGCAATCGGCATTCGAGGTGTTGCAGACGCTGAATCAAGGCCTGACAACGGCCAGCGGGAACAGTAGTTCTCAAATCTCCACTAGTTCTCAAATCTCCAGCGACCTGACTGCGCTCGGCAGCGCGCTGAGTTCGGGCAATCTATCGACGGCGCAGTCCGCTTTCACGACGGTGAAGAACGACTTCAACAACAGCGCGTCTCCCTCGTTGACGAATGAGACGAACGCGGCATCGCAAGCAGTGCAGACGGTCAGCGAGTTGCTGAGCTCGCTGAATGTGAACAGTTCTTCCGCGAGCATTTCAGACAGCACGACTTCGGTGCTGGAGCGGGTGTATGGGACCTCGGGCGGACTTAACGTGCAGGCTTGATTTTGATTGCCGCGGCGTTGTCAGAAGCCTGTTAGCGCGGTGATTCCTTTTCCTTCGACGCAATCGTAGGAGCGGCCAGCCGCGAGGTTCTTGTATTCTTCCGTGCGTCCGTTCGGCCATTCGATCACCACGCGATCGATTTTATCTTGCTTCCCTAAGCCGAAAGTTATGGGTAACTCGGATTGCGACAAGTAGCTCGAACCGGATTTGACCAGGCGCGATTGGCTCGGGGCTGCAGAGCCGTTCTGAAAGATCTGCACCGTTGCTCCGATGGCGTCGCGATTGGACTTCGTGCCTGACAGACGAAAACGGATACTGCGATTTCCGGCGGTTTGGTCGTTGCGGTAGAGGTATGCGGGGCCATGATTGGTGGCGATGAGGAGATCGAGATCGCCGTCGCGATCGAAATCCCCGTAGGCAAGGCCGCGCCCGACTTTGGGTTCACTGAATCCGGTGCCGACATCAGCAGCTACGTCGATGAAGGTGCCATGCCCGCTATTGAGAAAAAGCTGCGGGGGCTGTGCGTAACCGACGCCACTGACATTGCGAACGGTATCATCGATGTGACCGTTAACGACTGCCAGATCGAGTGAGCCATCCAGGTCGGCGTCAAGGAAGACGCATCCGAATCCCAATCTGTTTTTTGATGGAACGCCCACTCCGCTCGGGACGGCTACGTCGATGTAGTTGCCGCTCTTGGAAAGCCGGTAGAGGCCGGTCATCTCGTTATCGAAATTCGTGATGGCCACACCGGTGGTTCCAGAGTTGTCGAAATCGGCCACGTCAACGCCCATGCCGGCGCGGGCCCGGCCCTCGGCTGAGAATGCGATTCCGGCATCCACGGCAATATCTTTGAAGGTGCCATTGCGCTGATTTCGATAGAGCTTATTGGGCTGGGTGTCATTGGTGACGAGTAGGTCGGGCCAGGCATCATGGTCGTAGTCGAGCATGGCCACACCCAGCGATTTCGAGCTGCTGTCGAAGATTCCGCTGGTGGCAGTTACGTCTTCAAAAGTTCCATTGCCGCGATTGTGAAAGAGCCAGCAGGTTTCTCCGCGATAGGCTTCGGGCGTGCAATAGGATTTGTCTTTTCCATCGCGGCTGCAAAATACATCGTGCTCGGGGGACCATTTGACATAATTGCAGACGAACAGATCGAGCAATCCGTCGCGATCGAAATCAAACCATAGGGCGGACGTGCTCAAGGCCTGGCGGCCGGCAAGGCCGCTCGATTTGGTGACATCAACGAACGTTCCCTTGCCAGTGTTTTTGAAGAGCCGGTTCTGGCCGACGCAGGTGATGAGAATGTCGGGATAGCCGTCGTTGTCGTAGTCGCCGACCGCAACCCCCATGCCATACATTTCGAAGTCGAGTCCAGCGCTGCGGGTAACATCGGAGAATGTACCGTTACGATTATTGCGATAGAGCTTGAGCGAGCTGGGTTGCGGTAGTTGGCCTGGCTTGTGCTCGGGTTTGTGTCCAGGCCAATCGGTACCGTTGACGAGAAGAATGTCTTGCCAGCCGTCGCGGTCGTAATCGAGGAACGCGCAACCGGCGCCAAGTGTTTCGGGCAGGAGTTTGCCGCCATAGGCGCCGTTGTTGTGATGGAAATTAATTCCGGAGGATGCGGTCACATCGACCAGACGGAAACCAGGATCGCGGGCGGGCGGAGAAGCTGCGAAGGCGCTAAAAGGCAACGCTGAGCTCGACGCCGCGCCAGCAATTGTCCAAAGAAAAGATCGTCGACTTACGGGGAATTGTGTGATGCCAGGTCGTGCCGCGGTGGGGCGTGTCACGGTAAATCTACCAGCCCGTTGCGGATGGCATAGACGACCAACTCGGCGGCTTTGTGGATTCCCAAGGTATCCATCATATTGGCGCGATGGACGGCGATGGTATTGGCACTCAGTTCGAGAGCGGCGGCAATCTCTTTGTTGGACTTGCCCTCGACGATCATTTGCAAGACTTCGAGTTCGCGGGCGGTGAGTCCGGCATGGCGTCCGCCTTTGAGAGCGGGCGGACGTTTGAGTTGAGAGTCGAGTACGGTTTCACCATTGGCCACCCGACGAATGGCAGCGCCCAGCTCGAGATCCACGGCATTTTTCAGGACATATCCGCAGGCGCCGGCCGCGAGTGCCTGGCGGACGAGGGTTTCTTCCGGGTGCATGCTCAGCATGAGCACCCGAGCTTCGGGATGGAGTGCGAGAATTTGGCGCGTGGCTTCCAGTCCGCTCGTGCCGGGCATGGCGCAATCCATGACGATGACTCGGGGATGAAGCTCGGCGGCGAGTTTGATGGCTTCGGCACCGTCGCTGGCTTCGCCGACGATGGCAATGTCGGGCTCATCCTCGAGAATGCGGCGGAAACCGCGCCGGACCAGGGTATGATCGTCAACCAGCAGAACTGAAATCTTGTTTGGCATCTTATCGGGCATTTTTTGCAAATTTCGAGAAATTACGACTCGTCAACTTTATCAAGCTTCCAACTTTTCTCTCGGGATAGTCAATCGAACCAGAGTCCCGCTTCCATTGGATGAGGGATGCGAAAACTCGAGGGTTCCGCTGAGCAACTCAGCGCGCTCGCGCATCGCTACCAGTCCAATTCCCTGCCGGGCGGCCTGTGCATCGAAACCTTTGCCGTGATCTTCCACTTCGATCTGCAAAGCTTGTGTCAGAAAGCGGAGACGCACCCAGGCTTCGCTGGCTTCCGAATGCCGGGTCAGGTTATTGAGAGCTTCCTGCACGACGCGATAGACGTGAATAGCAGCGTTGCCATTGACGGGAAATGGATCGCCCGATTTTTCGTAGAATACTTCAATCCCAGCCTGGCGTTCCACGACGGGCAAATACCAGTCGAGCGTACTTTCGAGCCCGGTTTCTTCGAGCATCACCGGATGCAGGGCCTGCGACAGGGTGCGCACTTTGTCGAGGGTGGTTTGTGCAATCTCGCAGACTTCGCGCAGGTCGGCGCGCAACGGCGATCCTTCGGGAGCCTGATGTCCGGCGCGAGTCAGCATGGCGCCGACGGCGGTGAGGATTTGCCCGAACTCATCGTGCAGTTCGCGGGAGATGTGGCGCAGGGTGGATTCCTGCGTGGCAATAAGTTTTTGCGCGAGTTCGCTGCGCTGGGCGGACAGCGTCTCAAGCTGCGCGAACAGACGACGATTCGAACGGATGAGATACAGGCTGGTGAAGAGAATGGCGATCAGGGTTGCGGTGAAAAACAGATATACCTGGCGCTGAACGCGATTGTAGATTTCGGCAATGCGCAGCGCCGCCTGCTCTTCACTTTCGTTATTTTGCACGAGCAAACGTGAGACGGCGGTGCTCAGCGCTTCCTGCCGGGCGCGGAGCGAGATTCTAATCTGCGTTCTGGCTTCGTCCTGACCGGGACCGCGCGCCAGGGCAAAGGTGCGGTCGGCGGCGTCCCAAAATTGGGCGACCGAGTTTTGAAGGTATTGCTCCTGCTCGGGAGTGCGATTGACCGGGGCGACCGTCTGCTCACGGCGCAGGGCGTCATCGAGATCGGTGCGGACACGATCGAATTGGGCCGACCACGCGGTGAGCGGGTAGGGCTCATCGTTATCGAGCATGTCGCGCATGGCCAGCGCCAGCAAATTCAGATCGTTCTGGATACGCAGCAACTGCAGGGAATCTTTCCGGTTGCGATCCACGAGATTGCTTTGCAGTTCGCGGAGTCGGGAGATTTGATGCGTGCTGTAGATCGAGTAAACGATCACGGCCGCGAGCGTGACGATGAGGCCGAGGAACAATCCGGGAGTAGGCGAGCGATGCAGCGGACGCGCGCCGAACGCGGGCTGGCTGGACTGGGGCGAAGACACGACCCGAGAATACAACGAGGTGGGTTGATTGACCAATTCTGTGCTTATCCCGTGGCAGCGGAGCCGTTTTGTAACTTGCGATCCTGATTCTTGATACCGCCCTTGATGTGTTAGCCTGCAAACCAAACAGTGGAGAACCGTGGCATTGGACATCGGACAACCTAACCTGCAAAATCCAACCGGCACTAAGTACCAACTATCAGTTTTGTTACCTACGCGGAATGAAAAAGACAATCTGGAGATTCTCATTCCTCGTCTGCACACGCTACTGCGCGAGCTAGGAATTCGGTACGAAATCATCGTGGCGGATGGCGATTCCACGGATGGCACGATTGAGGCGGCGCGCCGGCTTGGCGCTACGGCATTCCAGCAGAGAGGCGCGGGATACGGGCTAGCGCTGAGACAGGGTTTCGAGGCGGCGTCTGGAGAGTACATTGTCACGCTCGATGCCGATCTTTCGCATGATCCAAAATTCGTTCAGCGGCTTTGGGAAAATCGGGAGGCGGCCGAGGTCGTGGTGGCGTCTCGTTATTGCGAGGGCGGGGCCGCGCAGGCTCCGCTGGGGCGGCGGTTCTTGAGCCAGGTATTGAATTGGTTCTTTACCGTGAGTTTCGGGGTTCCGGTCACGGATGTGTCGAGCGGATTCAGGATTTATCGAGCCGACGTGATCAAGGCGGTGAAGTTCGAAGGCACAACTTATGACGCGCTCGAGGAGATTTTGATTCGGATACATCACGACGGCGGTCGAATTATTGAGGTGCCATTTACGTATGTTCCGCGGGTGCATGGGACTTCGAATGCGAGGATTTTTCGGATTGGGATGAGGCTGCTGGCAACGTCGTTTCGACTGCGCGGACTGCGACGCGGGAAACGACCTTCGGAGTCAGCCCGGAGCGCATCCCAGCGTTAGCCTGGCTAATTGCGCCTCTTTTTGAAACCGCGTAGCATCCAAATTGAATATGGCGACTACCGCGGTTACGCCGCGCCACCCACCCAAACTGGTCTTCGGGGAAACTCTTAGTCTCGCCTATGACACCTTTTGTGCCAACAAGGTGCGATTTTCTCTTACTGCTTTAGGCATGGTGATAGGGACGGCATCTCTCATTCTGGTGGTCACCATCGGGATGACCGGGAAGCAATACATTTTGAGTCTGATTCAGGCGATTGGCGCCAATATGATTGACGCCGAGTACCAGGGTGGAGGCGAGGGTACAACACCGGACCGACTGACGGTTGATGATATGTACGCCGTTCTGCAGCGCGTGCCAGGAATTGTGGCCGCTTCTCCGGTGGTTCCGCTGGATAACCGGATTCCGATCGGCAATGGCAAAGAGCGCGACCTTCGTGTGCTGGGAGTGTTTCCTGAATACCATACGGTGCGCAATCTGGTGATTGTTTCGGGGCGTTTTTTCGATGCAGAGGACGAGCAGGCGCGGAATAAGGTCGGGGTGATCCAGCAGAAACTTGCGGAACAACTCTACGGGTCGGTCGATGCGGCGGTGGGTAAGGAGGTCAAGCTGAGCGGACTGCCGTTCACGATCATTGGGACTTTTCGCGAGAGCGTGGATACCTTCGGGCAATCGGAAGTGACCGACAACACGATGGCGATTCCGTACAGCGTGAGCCGTTATTTTACGAACACTCCGTATGTGCAGCAGATTTATTTTTCGGCGGCCGATCCTTCGATGGTGATTCCGGTGACGGACCAGATTCGCGAAGTGATCCGGTCAAGGCATCGGCCGGAATCGAATTATGTAGTGCAGAATTTGACGGCGTTGCTGACCGTGGCCGAACGCACGGCGAACGCGTTGACCATGGTGTTGCTGCTGATTGCGGCAGTGACGCTGCTGGTGGGCGGTATCGGCATCATGAATATCATGCTGGCGACGGTGACTTCGCGCATTCGCGAGATTGGCATTCGAAAGGCGATTGGCGCGACGAATGCCGAGATCCGATTTCAATTTTTGTCGGAGGCGGTACTGATTTCTTTGTTTGGCGGGTTGGGTGGAGTGGTGATTGGACTGGCTCTGCCGTTTTCGGTGCGGTTTCTTACCGATTACCGCATCCCGATTTCGGGGCTCTCTGCAATCGTAGCCATCTTCGTTTCGGGCGCGGTGGGAATTCTGTTCGGGACGGTTCCGGCGGCGCGGGCGGCGAAAATGGATCCGGTGGAGAGCTTGCGATACGAGTGAGAGCGGTTGCTCCCCTAGAAGACGAATCGAGTTCGAGCGCAATTGATATGGCCCCGGATTTGGATATCTAACTTGCATGTTAGCTTGCACGTCTATCCCCGCATCTAACTTGTACAAGCTGAAAAAGACCGTTAGGATAACGTTTCTACCTGTGTAGACAGCAGTTTGCGCCGTGTTCCTGATCCTGCGGGGTGCAGCTTTCCGCCATCCGGTCTGCGGAAGCTTGTCTGCTGATTTCGAAAGCAATCGAGGTATACAGCTTTGTGTGGAATCGTCGGTTTCACCCATAAATGTTGGGTGCCTGATTCCGATCGCATTCAGAACGCAACCGCCACGCTGATTCATCGTGGGCCGGACGAGCAGGGAGTGTTTCAGTCGAGCGTGTGCTCGATGGGCGCGACGCGACTCAAGATTATTGACCTGGGTGGCGGCGACCAACCTATTCTTTCGGACGACGGCGATGTCGCCATTGTGTTCAACGGCGAAATTTACAACCACATGGAACTGCGGCGCGAACTGGAGGCGCTGGGCCATCGCTTTCACTCCCACTGCGACACGGAAACTGTTTTACGGGCTTTCATCGAGTGGGATAGGGCGTGCTTTGCGCGTTTGCGGGGCATGTTTGCGATCGCACTGTATACGAAATCGACGAAACGGCTGGTGTTGGCGCGCGACCGCATGGGGATCAAGCCGCTTTATTTTATGCGGCGCGGAGAAGATCTGTTTTTCGGCTCCGAGTTAAAAGCGATTCTGATTCATCCTGAAATTGAGCGGCGATTGAGTTTGGATGGGCTCGATTGCTATTTGTCGTTGAACTACGTGCCTTGTCCGTGGACGCTGGTGGAAGGAATCGAAAAACTTTATCCGGGGCAGTGGATGGAGTGGAGGGACGGCAAGATTTCTTCAGATTTCTACTGGCGCTTGCCGTTTGGGGAGATCCGCGAGCAGAAGCTGGAAGCGGCGCGGGAAGAGTTGGACGCGCTGCTGCGGCAGTCGATTCGCGAGCACATGATCTCGGATGTGCCGCTGGGAATGTGGCTGAGCGGGGGTATCGACTCTTCTACAATTTTGCATTATGCAGCGACGGAATCGAGCACTCCGCTAAAAACATTTTCGATTTCATTCCAGGGAAGAAGCTTCGACGAGACCGCGTATATTCGCGAGGTCGCCAGGCAATACCAGACGGACCACGAAGAACTGGATTTGAATCCGGACGCCGATCTGCGCGGGGCGATTGAATCGTTCGTCTATTATTCAGACGAACCCTCGGCGGATGCGGGAGCGATTCCGGTATGGTTTCTTTCGAAGTTGAGCAAGACCAAGACGACAGTCTGTCTTAGCGGTGAAGGGGCGGATGAGCTTTTTGGCGGCTATCTTACACATCGGGCAAACCGGCTGGCTGCGGTGGCGCGGAGCTTTCCGCGCAAGGGACGGCAGCTTGCGCTTGGGGCGTTGCGGCACTGGCCAGTTTCAGACGACAAGATCAGTTTTGAATATCAACTGAAACGGTTTCTCGAAGGTTCGCTGATGACGCCCGATCGGGCGCATGTCTACTGGAACGGCACCTTCTCAGAAACGGAAAAACGGGCTTTGCTGCGCTCGGAACTTCCGCATGCGCTGAACGATGTTTTGGGTGAGTTGCGCGACCGGTTTTCTGCGAAAGACGATCTGGCGCCGTATTTGTGGTTCGATCAACGGTATTTTCTTCCCGACGATATTCTGAACAAAGCGGACCGGATGAGCATGGCGCATTCGCTGGAAGTGCGACCGCCGTTTCTCGATCATCGGATTGTTGAGTTCGCCGCTATGCTGCCGGCGTCGCTGAAGATCCGAGGTGCGAAGCAGAAATTTCTGCTGAAGGAACTGATGCGGGACAAGCTTCCGCAATCGGTGCTTCGGCGGAAGAAGGTCGGATTCGACATTCCGGCGCATGACTGGTTGCGAGGATGTTTGCGCTCGCTGATGACGGATGTCTTGCTGGACGGGGCGTCCGAGCATTCGAGATGGTTCCGCCAGGATGTGATGGAGAAATATATCCGGCAACACCTGGAGAGAAAAGCCAACGTTGGCTATCACCTCTGGGGCCTGATGGTGCTGTTCATGTGGATGAAAAAATGGGGAATTCAGGCCGCGGCCTCCCGGGAGACGAGCATTTGGACACAGGAAAAAACTGGCACCTATATCTAGGCGTATTGCTGGCTGCCAGTGCCATCTACCTGGGCTGCATTATCTCTCCTCCTTCGCTAATGGATGATGTGGACGCTGTGCAGGCGCAGATTGCGCGCAACATGCTCACGTCCGGCGATTGGGTCACGGCGCGTCTGGATGGGGTGCTGTATCTGGAAAAAGCTCCTCTTATTTACTGGACGATTGCGGCGAGTTACGTGGTTTTCGGGGCTCACGATTGGGCGGCGCGAATTCCGGTTGCGTTGTCTTCCATTGCGTTGGCCTGGTTGACGATGGCGTTCGGAGTCTGGGCATTTGGCAAACGGGCGGGATTTTATGCGGGATTGTGCATGGCCACGTGCATCGGGATTTTTTTATTTACCCGCATTTTAATTCCCGATGTGATGCTGACATTTACGGTTGCGCTGGCGATGTGGGCGTTTCTGCGGGCGCTGGAGGGGCAGGA
>Ga0210385_10001592_pt1 | contig 14042 bp, 10 predicted proteins | sample IncBWH26OmetaG_FD_160107 | JGI IMG/M metagenome (GOLD analysis project Ga0210385, IMG submission 160107) | Forest soil microbial communities from Barre Woods Harvard Forest LTER site, Petersham, Massachusetts, United States - Inc-BW-H-26-O ... | reverse complement strand
CCGGCCGGATCGATGCTCGACTGCCGGTGCGGGTCAGCACCTGCTGGCGCCGGACCCTTGGCGGGACGGCCGGAATATGGAGGACAGTTTGAAGAGCGTCGTTCAGCCGGTCAGGGGCGGCCCGGTAGAGGTACTTGACGTACCCCAGCCGACCCCCGAGCCGACCGAGGTACTGGTACGCACGATTGCTTCGGTGATATCGCCCGGGACGGAACGGGCCGTGACCTCGCTGGCCCAGTCGAGCCTGCTGGCCAAGGCGAGGGCGCGTCCGGACCTCGTCCGCCAGGTGGTGCGCAAGGCCAAAACCGAGGGCCTGGCCGCCACCGCGCACAGCGTGCGCGGCCGCCTGGCCGAGGACCTGCCGCTCGGCTACTCCGCCGCGGGCGAGGTGGTCGAGGTCGGCTCGATGGTCAGCGGGCTGCGGCCCGGCGAGCTGGTGGCGACCGGCGGTGCTGGCAAGGCCAACCATGCCGAGTTCCAGGCTGTGCCCGGGCTGCTGTGCGTGCCGGTTCCGGACGGCGTGCCGGCGAAGGACGCCGCGTTCACGACCGTCGCCTCGATCGCGCTGCACGGCCTGCGCCTGGCCGAGGCCGGCCCGGGCTCCAAGGTGGTCGTGATCGGCCTCGGCCTAGTGGGCCAACTCGCCGCGCGGCTGGCGATGGCCGCGGGCTGCGACGTGGTCGGCATCGACCTGGCCGCGCACGCCCGGATCACGGCGGCCGGTTCCGGCGTCGAGGCTTTAGATGAGCTCGGCGAGGCCACAACCGAGCAGGTGATCGCCTGGTCGCGTGGCCGGGGCGCCGACGCGGTGCTGGTCTGCGCGGCCAGTTACTCGTCCGCGCCAGTGACCCGTGCCCCGGCGCTGTGCCGGGATCGCGCGGCGATCGTGATCGTCGGGGATGTCGGCCTCAACCTGGAGCGGACCCCGTTCTACGAGCGGGAGCTCTCGGTGCGGTTCGCCCGTTCCTACGGCCCGGGCCGCTACGACCCGTCCTACGAGGCGTGGGGGGTGGATTACCCGGTCGGCCAGGTGCGCTGGACCGAGGGCAGGAACTTCGAAGCCGTCCTCGATCTGATGGCCGCCGGCCGACTTAAGGTGGCCGACCTGGTGACTCACTGCTACGAGATCGGCGAGGCAGCAGCAGCCTACGAGCTGATCGAGAAGCGGGCCGACCCGTATCTGGCGGTACAGCTGACCTACCCGGAGCCCGACGCCGACGCTCCGGCGCTACCCAAGCGCATCCCCTCATCGGCCGTTGCGGCTCCCGGCACCACGTCCTCGCCCAGCCCGGCCCCCGGCGTCCCATCCTCGCCGAGCCCCGCCCCCGGCGTTCCAGCTTCGCCCAGCCCGGCCCCCGGCGTTCCATCCTCGGCCGGCTCAGCGGCGCCCATGATCGCCACCGTGGTCCCGGCGCCCCGCCGACCGCTGACCAGCGTGCCCTCCGTGGAGCCGCCGGCGGGCAGCCTGGCGCCTGCCGGCTCGCCTTCTATCGAGCCCTCGGCTCCGAGCGCGCCTGCCGCCGGGATCGGCTGGATCGGTGCCGGGGCGTTCTCGACCGGCACGCTGCTGCCCGCATTCCGCCGCGCGGGCTTCAGCCGCTTCGTGGCCGTGACCTCGGCCACCGGGATCACCGCCCGGCGGGCCGCCGACCGGTACCACTTCGACAAGGCGGTCTCCGGCACGTTCCCAGTCATCGACGACCCTGACGTCGGCGTCGTGGTGATCGCCACCCCGCACGACACGCACGCCGAACTGGCGTCGCTCGCGCTCAAGGACGGGCGGCACGTGTGGTGCGAGAAGCCGGTTGCCCTGAGCGCCGACGAGCTCGCCCAGGTCGAGGCTGCATGGGAGGAGTCAGAGCGGCAGCTCATGATCGGTTTCAACCGCCGCTGGTCCCCCGCCGTCCTCCCGGCGCGGGCTGCCCTCGCCGGGATGGCTGGGCCGAAATTTTTGGTGTACCGGGTCTCAGCCGGGCCGGTGCCCGAGGGCCACTGGTACACCGACCGGCGGCAGGGCGGCCGCATCCTCGGCGAGGTGTGCCACTTCGTGGACACCGCCCAGGCACTGATCGGGACCGACATCGAGGAGACCGTGTCGGTGCTGGCCGGCGACGGTCATGGCCGCGGTGGCGGCGACGGCCGGACCGTACCCGGCAACGACGCGATCGTGTCACTGCGCTTCGCCGATGGCTCCCTGGCCACGATCTGCTATGGCAGCGCCCTGCCCAAGGCCGGAAAGGAATGGATCGAGGTCACCTCCGGCGCCCACCGGCTCGTCATCGACGACTTCCGGTCGCTGAAGCTGGACGGCAAGACGCTCTGGCGAGGCCGCCAAGACAAGGGCCACCGGGCAGCCGCGGCCGCCTTCCGCCGGGCGGTCATAGGCGCCGGGCCCCTTCCGACCAAGGCTATGCTCGCCGCCACCTACGCAACCATCCAGGCGGCGGCTGAGGCTGGCGGGCATGGCTGACCCACCAAGCCACCTGACGCAAGAGGTATTACGGCTGTTCGACGCGAAAGCGCCAGCCTGGCCATCGAAGTACACACCCCGCGGACGCCTCATGCACCGGCTGACCCGCTTGACCGCTGCCGTCGCTTATTGCGTGCCCACAGGGAGCCGTGTGCTTGATCTCGGCTGCGGCACGGGGGAGCTCGCCAGAGTCATCGCCGCAGCAGGAATGCACACAACAGGATGTGATATCTCGCCCGTGATGCTGTATCACGCAGCATCGGCCGACCCGAACGGAATGATCCGCTGGGTACAGCTGGATCCAGACTGGCGGAAGCTTCCGTTTGAGGACGGAAGCTTCCATGCTGTGGTGCTCTCAAGCGTTTTGGAATACGTGGAAGACCCAGCCGCCGTACTGCGTGAATGCCGCCGTGTGCTTTGCGCAGACGGCACGGTCCTGTGCACAGTGCCAGACCCGTTTCATCCGGTGCGCTGGCTGGAACTCGCCGCCAGAGTCGTAACCCGGGTGCCGACCGTCGGGGCCGTGGGCGGACGCTGCCATCGGCTCGATCCCTACTTGACCTACCTGCGGGTTTCGCACCAGCGACACTCAGGCTGGTGGTGGAACGTCGCCGCTATGCATTCTGGCCTCTGGCCGGCCGTCTTAAAGTCTCCAAGCGGCCAGCGGCTGCCTCTTCGCCTTCTGGCTTTCCATCGGCAAGACGACTATCGGGAGGTCGAATGACGTGCGCGACAGTGGACGTGGCCGGAGGCCCTATGGGAGGCGCCGCCCGCTTCCGCGACGAGTTCTATGCCTACCTGGAGCGCACCGGGCGTCAGGACGTCGAGATCATTGGCGCGCAGCGTCGACTCGGCGCGGCTTGGCTCCTGTGCCGCGAGGTCAGCCGATCTGTGCGGGGACGCAGAGTGGCCCTGAATAACGTCGGCTTCTTTTCACCTGGCGGGGAGCGCTGGACCCTGCTGGGTAACGCCCTGCACTTCCTTACGGACGCCGAGATCGCCCGCCTGCATCCGTCACATCGCACGGTCACGCGGTACCAAGCCACTATGGTGCGCCTCGCTGCCCGCCAATCCGATGTCCTCATTGCACCGTGTACGGCAATGGCGGAGCGCGTCCTTCGGGTTCTGCCGTGCGTCAAGGACAGGCTAGTTGTGCGCATGCATCCCGCCTCTGCGGAGCTTACTCCGAAGCTATCTCGGGAGCCCGTCATCTTGTGTCCAGTGCTGTTTTCGTTCTACAAGCCGATGGTTGAGCGGCTAACGGAACTGCTCGCCGCACTCAACCACGACTTCGATCCATCGATCCGGGTGCTTGTCACAGCAGGACGCACCGAGGTACCGGGCATCCTCGCTGATAATCCACGGATCAAGCTGGTGGGCAGGCTCGACTACGCATCTTTGCGTAAGATCTCGGCGCGCAGTAGCGCCACCTATTATCCCACCCACCTTGAGTCTTTCGGTTATCCGCTCGCAGAGGCGCGGGTTAGCGGCCAGCCCGTCATCGCACTTGATACGCCGCAGAACCGTGAGATCGCGGGCGACGCGCTTTGTGGGTTTACTCCTGGCGACGTCTCCTCGCTGCAGCGCGCGGCGGCACTCGCGCTTACAAAGGACGTCGCGCCTGATCCTGCGCCCTTCGATCCCGATGCCTATTTCAACTGGCTACTTGGATCGCCCCGATGAGCAAGCCGCGCCTGCGTCCAGTTATATCCGCCGTGCGCGGCCAAAGCCCGCGGTCAGAGGAACTGGTCACCGCATCTGCGCTGAAGCTTAGGGTTGCCACCTTGGTGGCCGGCCGCGGGGCCGGGCAAGTCATCGGCGCGCTCACAGGAAAACGCATTCGCCACCAGGGTCTCTGGTTTGACACTCGGAGCACCGACTTCACCCCACAGGTTCGGGCACAGATGTTCTGGGGAGCATATGAGGGTGCCGAGACACGGATGATCCGCAGATTCCTGCGCGGCAGCACAGCCGTCGTGGAGCTGGGCAGCAGCCTCGGGATCACCGCAGCTCACATTGCTGCCGTAATGAAGCCCGGCGGCCATCTGGCCTGTGTTGAAGCGAACCCACGGTTGCTACCTGGACTCCGGGAAAGGACGTCAAAGCGCTATGCCAATATGCGAGTTGACGTAGTCCACGCAGCAGTCACGGACCACTGTGGGACTGCAGCCCTAGCCATCGCAGTGCATACCGTCGGCTCACGCCTGCATGCTGATCCGCGGGCAAATGAGTCCACCCTGCAAGTCCCTGCCTTGACGCTCCGAGAGGTGGTACGCCAGCTTGAAATGACAGAATTCGACTTGGTCTCGGATATCGAGGGGAGTGAGACGGCCTTCCTCATGCAGGATCCAAGCGTGCTGACCAACTGCCGCCGAGCGGTGATCGAGCTGCATGACACGGCCTTCCGCGGCCGGGAAGTGTCGGTGTTTGACCTCCTTGACGCAGCAGCCTCTGCCGGTTTCGATGTGATCGGCCGTCATGGGCCAGTTGTCGCCCTTGCGCGGAACTGACACTGGGCGTCCGGCCTATCGGAAACAGCCATCCAGGCCGCTGACGCCATAGTGCGAGCGAATGCGTCCGGGCCGTACCCTGCCGCTCGCTCCGCACCACTGCAGCGCAGTTTCGTCAAGAACGGCCGGTCTGCGATCAGGCGGCCGAGTTCCCGGGAGAGTGCGCGCGGATCGCCTGACGGGTAAACCATCCCGGTTACCTCGTGCTCGACAAGATCGCCAGGACCCCAGACAGCGGTGGCATCGCTGACCACAACTGCTGCCCCGGCCGCCATAGCTTCAATCGTAACCAGCGCACGCATGTCCAGCCGCGACGGCACCACCACGACGTCGAAGCTCCTTAGCAGCTTTGGCATCTCCGTCGTGTTGGCGAACCCGTGGAATGTCACTCGGTCATCCAGGCCGAGCTGCGCCGCTAAAACTCGAAGCTCGGGCATGAGCGGGCCATCACCCACCACGGTTACCGAGTAGTCGAACGGTGCTGGCAGGAGAGCCGCCGCATGCAGCAATTCATCCACGCCCTTGCGGGCGATGAGCTTGCCAGCGAATCCGATCCGCAGAGGCCGGTCACTGGAGCTGCTCGGCTCCGCGCCATCGGGTCCAGCGTCTCCGAACGTCTCAGTATCGGCCGGGCAGACACCCGGCCATATGTGGCGGGGATCCATTCCGTATCGGATATAGAACTCGCGATTGAACGTGCCCGTCGAAACTGCGCCCGCACAGAGGTGCGTCAGCACGCGAAGAGCCACCGACCTGAATACAGGCCGCCTCCCCCGGCTCGAATGTTGCCAGGTGGTGTCCCCATAGAGAAGGAGCCGTGTTCGAGTCAGCAGGCAGTAGATGATCGTTATCCGGGCGATCGGCGAGGCCCACCCGTAGCACACAACCACTTGTGGACGCATCGCACTGAGTCGGCCCACCAGCCAGCGTGCCCGTCTAATCACGAACCGAGTGTCCGGGGGTGCTGCCCACTTGTATCCCCCAAGGAGGTCGATGTCCCAAGAGACTTGCCGGTCGAATCCTGCGTCATAAATATGCTCTGCTACCGACCAGTAGTGAACCTCCAGACTCACCTCTGGATCAGCGGCGAGGAGGCGTAGGGCCTGGGCAAACTGTTGCGCTGGATGATCCATGACAAGAGCTAGGCGGATAGGTTCACGAGTCATAAGCAGCCTCTCGATAGCTCGCGATGCATAGATCCGGGGGCGCGGCACTCCGAGCCCGCGCAGCACGTCTATCCATCTGCTCTAAACCCACGAAAACAGTCACGACAGCTTTCCAATAATCGAGGACAGCCGCAGCTCGTAAGTGTGGTCGCGGTGCGCTCGCTGCGTTGCCGCATCGCCCAGTGCTGTCGTCAGACCGACCTCATTGAGCAGTCGCGCCGCTTGATCAACCAGCTCGTCGAAATCGTGGTAGACGAGGACTTCCTCCCCAACGGCGAATAGCTCGGGTATGGCGGGTCGGAACTCAGTGATCACTGCAGCCCCACAGCCGGTTGCCTCAAAAAGCCTTGCATTTACACCGGCTATTTCAGCTGGGTGCAGCGTGTTGAGCACACCGGCGGCCGAACGAAACACTCTGGCCTTCTCTTTGCGAAAAATACACTGGCCGGTGTGTGCTCCTCGTACAGGGGTCTCACCGATCCAGCGGGGAAATTCAGTGCCGTACAGCTTCAGCGGGATCCCCTTGGCAATGAGCCGTTCAAGCAGCTTGACCCGGCTTGGATACATATTGCCCGCAGTCACCAAGTACGGTTCGGTGCCAGCCGCCGTTAACGGTCTGTGCCAGCGGGGGTTGCACGCCTCAGGGAGGTAGTAGACCGGGAGGCCTAGGTTAGCGCGCAGATGCTCGACGACATGCGGCTCTTTGAAGAAGAGCGCATCGTAGGGCGCGAGGAGCATTAGGTGGCGACCCATGTTCGCAACGCAGTCCGGAAACCAAAAGGCAGTCCGGATACCACGTCGGCTGAGCTGGCTGACTATTCCGGGCATAAGGGATGCCGCGTCGAGGTTGAGAACGATCTCGCAGCCTGAGCTTATCGCGCCTCGAACGATTCGTTGCTGGACCTGCTCGTCGAAACTTGGAAGAGCCCCGAGCGCAGTCATTGTGATCCAATTGGAGAGCCGGTGACGGTACTGCGGACGGGCGCTACCGAACTCGATGACGCTGTGCCCCATACGCTGGAGCGCGTCGACGACGTTGTCAGCAAAGTAGTCTTGAGTGATTTGTCCGATGACACCGATTCGCACGCAACCTCCTCGCTTTATGCTATTAGAAGTAGCAACTACCAATCAGAATGGCCTGCCAAGTATCTTTGGCCAGGCGCGGATAGCTTTCGCATCCCAGGTGAAGGATCAATACTTGTGAGCCTCGCTCCTTCAGTCAACCAGTATTTCGTAGACTACGCCGACCCCGAAAATGGTGCGCACTCGCAGCACGGTGTCGACCCGGCGAACGGCGCCGGCCGGGCAGAAGAGAGACGCTCCGGACGACCAGCAATTTCGTGACCGGCCACGTCGGGATCACCAGCGATCGAATTCTCTGGTGCGTCGAGTGCCTGATGGCGAGTACAGCAAATATAGCAATCGTTGAGTAGCCGATCAGGGACGCTAGGGCGGCGCCAAAGATCCCGTAGACGTGAAGAAGCACTGGCAGTGTGGCGAGAGTGACCACGGCTGCCACTGCTTCAGCGACCATGACTATGGTTGGACGTCCGAGGCCCTGCAGTCCCGCCTCCGCAATCCTTGACCAGGAAAGGATCGCGGAGGCGGGGACCAGCACGAGCGCAGAAGGTACAGATGGACTGAAGGCCGAACCGAAAACCAGCGGCAGGGCGAAGGGCGCGAGCAGCGCGAAGGGTACTGCGGTAGCCACCGCGACCAATGCCCCGCTCTGCAGTGCCGTTGCCAGGAGGTGCCCCTGGCGGCCGATGTCCCGTTCAGCTGACACGTGGGGGAACAGGACAGTTCCCAAGGCCTGCAACAACGGAGCGACCCCACCACTCCAGGAAACCGCTATAGCGTAGAGACCCAGCGACCGAGCTGGCAAAAATGCGATGATCAGCATTTGATCGAACTGAAGATTGATTGTCAATGGAATTGACGTAATCGCCGAGGGAATCCCGAAGCGCAGCATTTCTGGTGCTAGCCTGGCATCTGGCCTTAATGGGCCCTGGAGCTTCCGATTAATGACAATGAGGAACGGAAGACCGCAAACCAGGCATCCGACTAGGTACCATCGGGAAAGAGGAATGGCGTTGGGGTGCCCAAGGAACAAGAAGGTGAGGAGAATGCATAGCCACGCTAGGCCGGGGGCAATGCGAAAAAGGTTCCATGCGGTGAACGAATAGGAAGCTCGCAATGACCCATGGGGGATGCCAACCACCGCGTAGATCACTGCGATCAGCAGGAACACTCGTGCCGCTGAGACTACTTGCAGTGGTTGCGCACGGAGAGCGAACGGCAGCACAAACCAGGCCACTGCGCCCATGGCCAGGGAGGACAGGAGGCCGATGATGACGGCTGTTGACGTAAACTGCCTGGCTTTCTCGGGCTGGCGCGCAATGAAATAGACGAGCGCCGAGTCGAGACCTAGCATGCCCAGCGTTGCGAGGAGGAGCGGCCAGGTTTGGATCGCCGCCAAATTGCCCTCGCCCGCAGGATGCAGGAGGCGAGCGGACAGGACCCCCGTTCCAGCCGCAAGGACCGCCAAGGCCACGTTCGTGGTAAACGTGCTCCTGACCGCCAGATCTGGCGCCCTTCGCGGCCGCGTCACCGGACGAGCAGCCCCGCCCATCCGCGTCGCCGTCATTCATCTCCTCGTCACGTCACGTGCTTATCTATCCGGCACATACCAGGACGTCATGACTCGAGCCGACTACCGACGAGGAACGCCAAACCGGACTCTTTCGGTAAGCGAGCGCAAGTCGCAAATTGACCCGGCCCCCCAGCGCCCGCAAGACGCGGATGCAACATCGTAGTCACGGTGAGAGCCTATGGGATCACTTTTAGTCACTGATAAGTTTCGCCGATACTGCGCGGCTCGAACCGATGGCGCTGCGCGCGTCGTCTGCGCCGACGTGAACGGGTGGGCAGTAGGCCGCGACTGCGGCGATCACGCGTGACTGCGACGGTGCAGGCATGCTCTCGGGCAACGGCTCTTCGCCTGATCACACCCCGTGGGCGTTTGACAACGCATAGCATTCACCGCATGAGTGCGTACCGGGCATTGCCCGCATCGCCGCTGGCGATCTCTCTATTACGGCCGACGGCAGCAGCCGTGCTCGGCGGCACGGCAGTCGCACTCGCGGGCCAGGCTCTCTCGGCCCCGCTTCCCACGACGGCGGCGGCGTGGGGGGGCATAGCGCTCGCCGCCTGGTGCGGCGCACTCCTTGTGACATGCTCCATGTTGGCGGGACGCGACGGCGTGGGCCTCGCGCAGTGGAAAATGGGCTCGTGGTTCCTGCTGTGGTGCGCGGTGACTGACGGGCTTGCCAGCATCACGTGGGCCCATCAACAATCCGGGCTGAATGGGCAGATCCTCCCCTCCAGCGTCACCCGTGCCGAGTGGGTCACGGCGGCAGCAGTCACCGCGTGGGCCGCCGCGTACTGCTTCGGGTCCCGCAGGCTCTGCGTCGCAGCCGGCGTCCGGTTCATGCGTACAGTTGCCTACGGCCGATCCGGCGTCGTCCGTGGGCCGATGACGCCGTGGCTGCTGTATGCCATCGGCACCGCTGCGAGGCTCGCCGAGGCCATCCTGACCGGGCATCTTGGTTACGCCGGAAATGCCGTGGCGACCGTCAGCTCTGCTTCCTGGTACCAGCAGGCTCTCAGCCTCGCCGCCTACGCCTGCCCCTTGGCCATTACGGTCGCAGGCCTACAGATGTTCCGAGAACGAGCGCCTGGCGCAAAAGTTACGCTCGCTATTCTTTTGGCCGCCGAGATCATGATCGCGGCAGTCATGGGCATCAAGGGGCAGTTCATCACGGCCGTGATGGCTGTCGCTATCGCTCGGGCATCGACCGGGCGCGGCATGCCCCGCAGGCTGATCCTCGCCGCTGCGGCGTTCTTCCTGCTGATGGTCATCCCCTTCACCATCGCCTATCGCGCCGAGGTCCGCGGCGGTCCCGCAGACCTTAGCCCTCGCTCGGCAGCCATCGCGGCACCGGCTGTTGCGAGCGCCGCGGCCAGCACTGCTTCCGCAGCGACCATCCCAGAATCAGTGAGCTACCTGGCGCAGCGGCTCCAGGAAATCGATGCCCCTGCCATTGTCTTGCAGAAGACGCCGTCCCAGGTTCCATACGCCAGCCCCGCTCAGATACCGGAAGCACTCGCCACTGGCCTGATCCCTCGCTTTCTGTGGCCTGGAAAGCCCCTCGTAGACGCTGGCTACCAGTTCTCGCAGGAGTACTACGGCACGCCCCCGGGCCTAGTGACCGCCGCCGCGATCTCTCCGCAGGCCGATCTGTACCGTTACGGCGGCTGGCTGCCTATGCTCACAGGGATGCTCGCCCTCGGGTGGCTCACACGCGTCCTGGATGACGTGCTTGACGTTAGAGCGACCCCTCACGCCGCACTGCTGATTGTGTTGCTGTGGTCAACGCTGGCGACGCCGGAGAACACCTTCACGGCCACACTGCTGGCATTGCCGTCGGCCATCGTTACGTGGCTCGCTGTTATAGCCGTGGCGTTCCGTCGCCAGAATGCCGCGTCGTCATGACGCACTGTCCGGGCGACATCGATGGGCAAGCCTCGAGGGAGGGCTCTCTATCAGGCACTAACGAATTCGGAGGTGCAGCAGCTTGTCCGAGGACCAAGAAGTTATGACAGCACGACGGATCGCTGCGGTGCTTGTACACTACGGAGATCCGCGACGCACGATCCGAGCCGTCCTGAATCACTGGAAGCTTGGTGTTTTTTCGGACATCATCGTCATTGCTAATGACCAGAGCGGGCAGCCGCAGGAACTGAAAAGCATTCCATGTACATGGTTGATACCGACCCGAAACATTGGTTTTGGAAGTGCGTGCCAACTGGGGGCGGCAGCCTGCAGGGCCGATATATACGCTTTTTTCAATGCGCATATTACAATAGATAGGGCCTCTATCGACCGATGCATCGAGGCATTCGATATACGAAACGTAGGGATCGCGTCGCCCCATTCTTATTATCCGGGCTCAGGAAGACCGAGAATAGACTGGAAATATACGCATTGCACTCGAACCTACAGTCGGGTCTTGCATTTTCCGATTAGTGTGCCATTAAAGAATAGCCGCATTACCGGCAAGCTGAGCGCAGGCGAGTTGCTCGACAGCGACTGGGCCCCCGGGGCAGTAATCTTCTGTCGATATGAGGTCATACGAGATGTCGGATGGGATGGAAGCTACTTCCTAGGCGTCGAAGATGTAGATATCTGCATGAGGGCGAAGAGAAGCGGATGGCGCGTCGTCGTTGTCCCGTCTGCTATCGCTTTTCACACAGGCGAGTCTTCCCGGACATCAACTATGTCCGCCTACTATGCACCACGAAATAGCCTATGGTTTGCGCGTAAATACTATGCCCGACACGTACAGGCTTTTCTCACTCTATACTTTTTACTTCTAATATGCAGAATCGCATTGGCAGACGTGCTTAAACGACGTCGGCCGCCTAATTCAAGGTCGGCAGCGCGGGGTATTTGGGATGGCTGGCGGCTGTGGCCAGGCAGTACTGAAGCATTGCCTGGGGAGCCACTAGTGGCCAGGCGTGGGGTATAGCGCTGATCGCACTCAAGTTGGCCCACCGCGCTCGGCGCTATCGCCGACCGCCATACGAGCCTCGCGGCCCGAAGAAGCCCATCCCATCTGAGCACGTCGTCACGGAGCTTAAAGAGGATCAAGATGTCTACCTTCCACCATGTAGGTGCGACCGCTACAGATATCGCTTGCTTTGCGGTCGGTCGACGACAGGTCGTGCGTGCCGCCCGATTCGTACTCCGCCGGGCAAGCCTGGATGTGCGCAACGACATGCGCACCAACGGCGAAGAGCGCTTGCAGCGGTGGCTCCTCGATCTCTTTCCACGCGGCCGTAAGATGCATGTGCTCGATGTAGGCGCCAACGTTGGCCAGTGGTCGACGTCGATGCTCGCCGCAGCACGGCAGGTAGGGCGAGCGGAGGATCTAGATCTACATGCGTTCGAGCCGTCGTCTTATACTTTCGCTCGCCTGTCAAGAGCGCTGGCAAATCAGCGCGTGAGCCTCCAGCAATGCGCTCTGAGTGAGCGATCCGGGTCGTCCATTCTGCATGTGGTGGGTCCGGGCGCAGGAACGAACTCTTTGCACGCCCCGCAAGATAGGCAGAATAATACAACAACTGAGGACGTAGCGACGACCACACTGCAGGAGTACGCAGACCGCGCAGGGCTAGACGATATCGCCCTAGTCAAGATCGATGCTGAAGGACATGACCTGGCCGTTTTACGTGGAGCAGGAAGGCTATTAGCCGAACAACGTATCCGCGTCGCACAGTTTGAGTACAACTGTCGCTGGGTCGGAGCACGGTCATTTCTCTGCGATGCCTTTGATCTCCTTGATCCCGCTGGGTACCGCCTAGGTAAGCTTACGCCTCGCGGCGTCGAGTTCTATCCAGCATGGGATGCTGACCTAGAGACATTCGTCGAGGGAAACTACGTTGCGGCTGTCCCTATGGTTGCCGCACAACTGCCTGCGATCGCCTGGTGGAAGCATTCTAGTTAGTTAGGGATTCCTAAGTCATTGACTTGACGCCGCAGATGAATGAGCCTCGGTCTAATGAACCGCGTTAATTCCGGTGATCGTTTCGCGGGCCGCGATGAGCGGTTCGGATCTTGTTCTTTTGTTGTGGGCGTGCGTGTTGTGCCGTTGACGGTTTATGGCTTGTCCGGATTTGGTGATCGGCGTCAGAGGTGACGTGCTGCCGGTGGCGCCTGGCCGTTGGCGTGCTGTGAACCGGTCGGCCTGGTGGCGGGCCGCAGGCTGCCCCGAACAGGGTGTCTGGTGGTGCCAGCCCTCAGGAGATGCAAGGTCCAGCAGCCGTGTCGGCGGAGGGCTCACAGCTGCATCCCTGGGAACTGAGCTTCAGACAATCAGGTCTTCGCCATATCACGCGGTTCTTGCTCATGTGCCGGCTCTGTCAGGCTCGAGTACTAGGCGGCTCCTTCTCGCAACCGAGGCCGATCGGCTGGAAACGAGCCCAGCACGGCCCGCGTGCCGGCCCGCGGCCGGGCAGACCGGGACAGCTCCTGTGTTCACTGTGATTCGCTCAGCGAAGGAGGGACCATCTCTCCTCTGCGGCATCGCCACTGCTACTCCGCAGCATTTCACCGTAACCTCCCGACAGACGGCCACCTGCCAGCCGAGGTCTCTGCGCCGTCACGACGGAAGCAGGGTGTGCCCCCTCCGGGGCCCCTGTCCGCCAGATTCGATCCGACAAGCCTTAAGAGACTTGATGACGTTGGTTCCTCTTGTACACGTCTTAGCAACTCCTCGCTTGTCAACAGCAAGCGAAGTCTGACCCCTGGTTGGGCTTGCCGCTCCAGGTCAGTTTTCACCTGCCGTCGACATCGCCGAGCCCGCGCAATCTGGGAGCACTATCAGCTTCGATAGGGCCCACTCCGCATCCCTGACGCTCCCGGCTCAGGCTGCCCCGCCTCGCTGCCCTGCTGCGACAGAGCCAGCGGCTAAGGTCTCTCACTGCCACTCGAATCGTCAGCACCACACGACGCACGTGGATTGAGGCATGGCCTATGCCGCCACACTCCCGACGATCGATCGTCAGTCCGGTGACACGCCATCCGTGACAGCTAAAATCCTCGCGTTCCTTCAGAACGGCGGATCGTCTGAGCGGATACTAACAACTGCCAGGGTTGCACTGGAGTGACAACCCTTAGTGAAATGCGCTCATCACCGATAGGCCTGACCGCCCTCAGAATTCAGGCAATCGCGAACTATCATTCAAAGACGTCGGGCAGTCAGCCACTGCTGGCGCATCACGTCATCCTCGGCCGAAAGGCTGATACTCCCGGCAAGCGACCGGACGACCACG
>Ga0210385_10001591_pt1 | contig 14042 bp, 14 predicted proteins | sample IncBWH26OmetaG_FD_160107 | JGI IMG/M metagenome (GOLD analysis project Ga0210385, IMG submission 160107) | Forest soil microbial communities from Barre Woods Harvard Forest LTER site, Petersham, Massachusetts, United States - Inc-BW-H-26-O ... | reverse complement strand
GTTTTGCGCCACCTGCCGCCGGCCCTAACTGTGCAGCGCTCGTCACGAGCAATTCGAATTCATGAAATGCCTCCCTTGGATCCATGTCTTTGTCGCACCTCGCGTAGAGGTGCCGGAATTCGTATGAGCCTAAGTCCACGCTTGTCTCCGAAACATTCGGGATGACCGCTCCATCTCCAAAATATTTCCGACACGACTTCCAGCGGGCCGGCGCTGCCAGCGGAGTTTTTGATTTCCAAGACACAAGTCCAAAGATAACTGCGGGGTTGATGAAAGGACTTACTGTCCCGCGTGCCTTGTGCAGCGTTGTATTGGTTGAAATTGGATCAATTTCGCTCGCGAAAGCTCCGTCGTCAGCGATAAGAACCTCGTCACGCTTCACGTCCGCTTGACGATTCGCGGCATCCTGTTTTGCGCTATCCTCGCGATTCTTGCTCGCTGCTATCTCGGCAGATAATTGGTCTGCTTCAGCTTTGTTCGCCGGCGTTGTCTGCTCAAGACGCGCATGAGCGTTGAGGCGTTGGATAAGGGTATCGACGGAGGCTAGTGCGTCCGAGACGGCCTCCATGGTATTAAAAAGTCGGAGTTGAAGATGGGTCGGATCCTCATCAATGCAAATCACACATTCCGGAAGACGGAGTTGTGATCGATCAACTACGGCTGTCTTTATTTTATATTTCTGCTGGCCATGTTCTTTTCCCGCCAAACACTTGAATACCAACGTTACCGAGTTGTCGTCCTTAGCATCATTCCCCACCGAGGTGACAGTTTGCACTTCTCCGGTATCCGGATCCGTCTTCGTAGTGACCGTTGTCTTGGGCGTGCTGCTGGAAGCATCGTCAGCAGAGCTCGCACCGGCCTGTTTAGGGAGCGGATAGTCACACATGAACTGCGCATCAACTTCGCGAATATATTGCGCCTGCTCTTCAGGCGATTCTCCGGCCCCGCTTTTGGAATCAATGACCGATGATTTTCCGAGTAGGAAGCGGTATAGGGCGCTTAGTCGTCTCAACGCGTCAGAGTCGGTTACCGGATCAAGCGTCCAGCTCTCAGTCCAGTTGTCGCTGAGGGCGAGAGACAGTGTCCTGTTGGCAGATGTGGACTGAGAGGAATCCGTCACGGCATTTGTATTGCCATTGGTATTCGTCGCTGTGGTTCCACCCGTGGCGCCAGTAGTGGTAGTGGAAGACCCACCTGATGCCATGGCATTCGAAGCTGAAGTGGAGCTTCCGGACTGTGTCGCAGATTGAGTCGTCAGAGTCGTGCCGGCTGGCGCGACCATAGAGCCCGTAGTTACGGTTGTCATTCCGCTCGTACCTGATCCAGTGGTAAGAGTCGAGGAGTTATTAGATGCAACAGCGAGGCTGTTACTCGTTGTATTGGCAAGGGCAGAAGCGAGGCTTGTCGAGGCTGTGTTGGCGAGCTGAGATGTGATCGTCGTTGCCGAGCCGAGCGGCGTCATAAATGTAGGGGCCACGGAATTGGTTGTTGACGCGGATCCTGCGGTGACAGTAACTTGCGAAGGAATGGCGAATTCGTCATTGTCGAAAAGGCGTAAGTTGTAGAAGATTTGTTTTTGTGTAAGCGACTCAACGGAGCCAGCTTCATTCAGCGTTTGATATCGGAGTTGCGTTGCGGTGCATCCCGCCAAAAGTAATGTGCATACCGCTAGGGTTGTAGCGCAGTGGTGTAGTGCGGCGGAAGTAATTGATGACATAGTCCATCCCTACTTTCGTATTCTTGTGGGCACGGGGGCAGGGCGCAGCGTACGAATAGAGTGCGGGATATTGTGCAACCTGTCACGCACGAGGCGCAGAGAATGGAACCTTGAAATCACCGGCGGGCGCTGTTGTGCCTTGCAGCAGTCGACGTAATGGTTGGCTCGTCGTAAGTGGTATCGCGTGAATTCGGTATACTTATGGAACCATTGTGCCATCGGCCTTGAGTCATCCTCGAGGCGTTGTACGTTATGCGGCCGCGGAGCTTGGACGCGAGAATCCTGAATCGCGGCGACGGACGTGGAAATGGAGCGGGCGGTAGCCAAACGCGGTATCGCATTGATTGATGCTGTAAGGTGGAAGCGTGCGACACATCGGCACAATTTCCTGCCGCGTGAAGCCGACAGATCCCTGAAAGGTTCGCGAGCGGTGAGGCATCTCTTCTCGCTCCTGGGACACGAGAGGGGCGTCGCGGGAAATGAGCACCGTCAAAAAAATTGGCAGGCGAGGGGGCCTCCGGAGGGGGACGAGCTTCGGCCAAGTGGTTACTGGAAAGTAGCTCCGTGCTCAGAATGCCCCGTCAGGCCCGTGCGAAATCCGTCTGATTACCCTGTGCTCTCATGTGTCTCCTAGGCAAATGCAGGTTGCAACGGCCGCCCGTCTAAGGTCGATGAGAATAATTAATTAAGGTAATCAATGACTTGAGACGCGACAAACAGGCCTCGATTCGGCCATGGCGGTCTGGGCAAGGCACTCATAATGCACGAGGCGATAGGCATCGCCTATTTGTCCTTCTGTGCAGTTTGTCGCTGAGCTGAAGTCTCTCGAGACACGTAACTGATTTCGTGCAATCTATATTACAGGAATCCGGTTTTTGGCTGAGACTCGAGGTTGCAGGCCTACTTTGTCGGACTTTGTCGGACGTGCAAATCCAATACTGAGTCGACACCCACGCTCTCGACCCCGCCTCGTACCTCCGGTCGTATGATGCCAACTGGCTGCACAATCCGGAGGCGATCCGCCAGTCGAGCGGATCTGCCTGTCAAATATGCGTGTATTGAAAATATGCAGTTCGCGGGTTCGCGGGCTTGCACCTCCGCGATTACGTCCTTTCGGGCCTCGAATGCCACGTCATGCAAAAGCTCGAGCGGCCATGAGGTGCAGATCGGCTGGTCCTCTGGGGTGAATCTCACTGACGTCGTATATGGATTAATGTCCGTGGCCCCTTTGCCCCAACCCAATCTGCCCAAGTGGTTGCTCCTGATCTATCTCTTTAATGGTTCCCAGGAAAGAGGACGACGTTACTGCCGCAAATTCGACCCGGTCGTGAGGTTCTTTCGGAGCGGCACATCAATGTAGCTGTCGCCGAGCCATCGAATTTTCAGTGGTTCCTTGGCGTCGTGAACCGTCTCGTCGCTGACATCTCGCCCAGTACCGTAGTTGATTTGCCGGTCCTGGCGCATATTGATGCTAACGAGCAGCACTAGACGACTGCCAGTAGAAAACCTCCGGGCCGTTATGCAGGCACAGTCAAATGGGACCTGTGACCGAATTCCAGGTGTCAAAAGTTGCCGATGGCTCGGATCCGAGAGGTAGCTGGTGCGGAACATAAATTCCTCTGACAGACGCAGATAATTTCCGTCTGGTAATTCCTCATACGGAATAATGCTTATATCCAAGTCCTTCTTATTTACGATGAAGTTTAGTTGTCCCGATAGCGCTCCATCAATCTCCGTAGGGTGAACGAAAGGGGCACTTACGTATGCGATGCCATTGTGAGTGTCGAGACTCCCACTGAGGATTTGTGATGGAGGTACCCAATTCACATCTGTTCGGTCTGCGAAATCGACCACTTGGTCAATGTGAGCCTCATCGCTGGGGATCTGCTCGGAAAGCTGTGCGCGGGAAGTACCCAAAGCGGGACCAAGATAAAGGCGGACGCGATCTGTGGACATCTGCTCCAACGATCGAGCATGTCCCCACTCGTTTTGGCCCATTATTTCGAAATTGACGGTATCTGAAAGGAGTGCCGGCTTTGGCCCATGCTTAAAAAGGTAGTCGTACCAGGCGTAGCGCAATTGATGGATGTCAATCCGCGCTGCTGGGTCTATCGTATACCCGTCCAACACATCGTTGGACTGATTCTGAGCGCCTCCCGTATGACTGTATGGGCCAATGACCAATGTGTCATCGGCGTTCGGATTGTATTTGTGGTGTTCAGTAAAGTAGTACAGCGCTCCCGTATGCCCCCCGTCGAAGTAGCCGGTCGTCTGGAGTACGGGGATATCGATCTTTGCGAATTCCGCTCTATAAGGGACCATTTTCTGCCAATACCAGTCATAGCTTGGATGATCAAGCCACCGACGGTAGATGGGGCTTGGCGTGCCATCGATAAGTTCTAGCGATCGGTAGCTGGCGCCCTCCAAATACCAAGTCCTATTTAACAAGTTCCAGCGAGCGTCATTATTGTAGGTGGCGTCGTCGTCCCACTTCTTGTCAGTGGTATATGGCACCCACGGATAGAAGCCATTTACATAGATGCCGCGTTGTATGGGTCGGTCGAAGCCTGGTACGGCGGAGGCGGAAGGCATAATGGCTTTAAGAGCAGCGGGTCTATTCTTTGCCGCGGCCCATTGTGTAAAGCCATTGTAGCTACCTCCGCACATGCCGACGCGTCCGTCGCTCCATGGCTGGCGTGCGATCCATCGGATGACGGCCTGCGCATCGAGGCCGTCATGTTCGAAAGGTTCGATCGGAGCCGTGCTGCTACCCTTGCCCCGAGTAAATGCATAGACCCCGACATAGCCATGAGCGGCCGATTCCTTGGCGTCTTCGGCTGCGTGGTCGGTGTAAATGGAAAACTCCATGAGCGTCGGCAGACGGGCGGCAGCTTTGGGTCGAACCACGATAGCGCTTACCGTGGCGCCGTCGGAGGTTCGAATCACAGCGTCCTCATTGATATCGTAGCGGCGTCGGTCGTCCGCGGCGATGAGGCCGCCCACAAGAGGGTTTATCTCTGAGAACGTTTCTAGCGCCAGATACAACTGAAGGAGGGAAAGAGCTTCATCACGAGACACATGGTGTGCTGAATTGTAGCGTCCGAGAGCTGCATCCATGGCTCGTCGAATGTAGTATGGAAGGGTACTAAAGGCGTACCCAAGTCGGTAGGCGTCCGGATTGTCCAGCGGCACGAGCACTGCTCGAAACTGGTTGCGGAACGCGTCCGAGAAGCTCGCAGTCTTGTTCTGCTCAGAGGCCTTGGCTAGAACGTAGGACTCGAAGACGATCGAAACGTCCTTTCTCTGTTGATTATCAGGCTTCGATGTTGCTCGGATTGACCGCATAGTCTCACTCGCGTCCTCATACCGTCCCGCTACGGCCTGCAATGTAAACAGAGCGTTTAAGTAGTTGAGCTGGTCGTTTTTGGGATAGACCGGTATGAGCCGTTCCGCCAGAGCGGCCATCGCTTGTGGCAACGCCGGGGACTCGATGGAGTTAGGTGTGGAGAACGGTAGTTCTTGCGCCTTTGCTGCGGCAAGGACACAGATCAACGCTACCCCAACACAAAATTTCGGGAACATGAGCGGTATCCTTAACAGATGATGCGTTGAGTTCAGCTTGCGCAGGAAGCTGTATGTCCGGCTTCCATAATATGTAGGCCCGTCCTCGGCCTGCGCTCACCGACCAAACGTCCACCTGCCAGTAGCATTCGAATACGAGTTTGTCCTGGCGCGATCGCGCGCCAGGCAATTGCCGCGGCGCCGGTCGATGCAAGCACCCCCACGACGGCCCGGAGCGGCCAGTGGATTCGCGACGCATGCAATCCCGTCCTCCCACCGGAGGCTCAAGTACGATCAGAACGATTTCTGAGTGGCTCACGAAGACGGCTAGTCCCTCTAATTCAGACTGAAGCTGCTTGACGGCGAGGGTTCGACGCGAGGCGATACGTCTGGCCGGTTCCGATTCTGGTCATTCTGTTCACTTTCGCGCCGACTGTTTCTTATTGCGAACTATAGCCTTCGAAAGCGCCACGCCGTCGCGCTCGACTGGGCGCTTCCGCAAGAATCGACCGGCGTCGGCCTCTCCTGAGGCGTCATAGGAAAGAAGGATCGACGCTTCGAGCAGTCCCGCCAGAGCTACGGCGGTGAACATCGGACCACACTGCCGATCCGCGTTCGCAGCGGAAGGGGCGCGTCTTTGTCGTCCGACGCCAGAGCGCCCGTCTTTTCGCACGTTTTCTCCACTCATGAAGCAGGTCGGACCGTATCGAACCTTAATTTGCGCCGCTGAGGGTTCGTCGGCCCCTAACCGAAGAAATCACAACACGCGTGCACCGAAGACGGCGTCGTATGCGTGATTCATTTACTAAGTCGAGAGAAAACTCGTTTTTCGAGCTTGTCCATAGGCGCCTAGCGCGAGGACGATTGTGAGGACTAGGAATTCAAGGCCCAGAAGCAACAGAATGTCCTTGCTCCACACCGCAACCGGACCGAATGCCTGCTTTCCCAAATTGGGAGTCCGGTAGAGAGCCACCCACACCAATCCGTAGGCGAGGTTGGTCATGGTCATTGTCAGGATCCACAGTTTTTCCGACCGGACTACGATAGCGAAGCACAGATTCGTGATAAAGCCGACGAAGATCGCAAACGCGCCCACGGTGGCAGGGGGCAGGAATCCGGAATGGTGACTACCGAGAACTTCGTATGCGAGTGCGAAGAAGATCGCGAGCCAGACCACCAGGAACATGGAGACATTTGCGAGGATCTTGGCGGCCGCATACTCCAGCGGCGTCACCGGCAGGCTCATCATGAAGGTTTCGTTGTGTTGCTTCCTTTCGTTCACCACGGTCATCTGGGGCAGCACCAGGCCGAGAACGACGGTAGCCATGGCTGTACTGAATATCCCGACTACTCCGAGGATCCCTCCTAGCAGCGTCAATCCAATGCTGACGATGCCGCCTACAAGCAGGATCGTTAGTGTAGCCCTCTGAAAGTACCAGTCCTTTAATATCAAGGGCACAATAAGGCTGCGATTCATGCCGCGCTGCGCTCCGTATTGCGATCCACATTAGCGAGAAATATTTCCTCGAGTGAGACGGATTCGACTGCTTTGAGAATTACACCAGCCTCATCAAAGGCGCCTTGCAGGTCGGCCCGGTACGCATTCGTGATCACAATCGCTTCCTGGCCGTCCTGCTTCACATCGACGAATTCCGCTAATGCGGGCACTTGCTTTCCCGCGGGGACCTGGAGGTGCAAGCGGCGCCACTGACCGAGGAAGGCGTCCTTGCCTCCGCACTGAATAATGCGTCCACGGTCGATGAAAGCGACTTGATTGGATATCTTCTCGACGTCCAGCGTATTGTGGGATGAAAAGAGGACGCTGCGCTCTCCGCCATCGAAGAGTACGCCCTCGATTTCGGCCAGGATCTCGCGGCGCGCGACCGGATCAAGTCCTGTCGTGGGCTCATCGAGCAACAGCAACCGCGGGTGGCGCGCCAGAGCCAACAATAAGGCGGCTTTGACTCGCTGGCCGTGCGACATGCCGTCAATCTTCTGCGCCACGTTCAGATCCAATCTTTTTAGCAGCTTCCGCGCGTGCCCCTCGTCCCAGTTTCCATAGATGGATTTGATGAATCGCATGTGCCATTCGAGTGTTGCCTTGGCGTATAGACGCATGTCCTCAGACACGAATCCGATGTCCCATTTGGCAGCCTTTTGCTCGGTGGGCATTGGGTGCCCCAGGACCTCGACCTCACCGCGGTCCTGGCGGAGGAGCCCCAGGATGATGCGAATGGTCGTCGACTTGCCGGCCCCGTTGCGGCCGATAAATCCCATGATGCTGCCGCGCGGAATGTCGAGAGATACGTCATTGAGTGAAAAGAAAGGGTAGTCCTTTCCGACATGGGTGAGTTTCACGGAGAGATTTGTCATGGCATACGTCTGAGGTGAGGGTGCTCGTTAACGTGGATGGCGCAGCATGCGGTATCGAAGGAGCTGCGAGCACTGCCGCGCGGTTATGAGCACGTTGATGAGCCAGTACGACCCAAAGCCCAGCAGGTACCACCAGAGGTAATTGTTCAGCGTACCCACCAGAATGTGCGCTGCGGCGCTTGTGCTTGCTGTGGCGGCGACTTGGAAGAAAGGCTCGGCGCGGAGCATGGGGTAGAGGAGCACGAGCGCGAACGTGTTCACGGACAGTACCGCCGCGGGCCGTAACCAGTTCCAATCGGGCCGGACCAGGCTCACGGCGCGATGTGCGGCACTCGCGAGCAGCAGCGCAAGGATCGGCCAGTAAAACTGCGACCAGGCGGGGGTAGGCTGGAGAATGACAGCGGCATCGCCAATGACCAGCGCATGTGTGCGTGGCGCGGTCGCCCACCACAGCGCGACTAGCCCGTGGACGATGAGCCCCATGAGCGAAAGCCACCGCGGTGTGGGCCGCAAGTAAGCCCCGGGGAACAGCCAGGCGTCGCGAGCATCGGTTGCCGCGTCGGGGTGCGACCAGCCCCGGACAGTGTGGAAGCCCATGAATATGACCGTCACTATGACGACCTGAATCAGCAGCATGATGATGATTTGCAGCGGATGCGTGAACACCGCGCGCTCCGAGAAAAGCAGGAACGGCGCAAAAATCAGGTCGAGCGCGAACGGAACAGCAAGCGCGCGCAGGTAGATCGGAAAGAGTTCCGGGCCGATGAGCTGTCGGCCGAATGAGAGGCCGTGGTTGACCTTGCCGTACCGGTTAGCTACCTCGAGCGGGCTGCCGAATTCGGCGAGCAGCGCCTGCTGCTCAACTTCCGTGAGGGGGCGTCCGAGATCCTGCTCGCTTTTCTCCATCTCCACGTGGAGAAGTTCGGCAAGTTCGGTGGCGACATCGTCCGCCTCCGCGCCTTTCGGCAGGTAGGTGCGTACAGCTTTGATGTACTCGGCGAGTAGTGCCATCGGCTTTAGCTTCGGGGGTTGACGCCCCAAGGGCTCCATGCGATCCTGTGTTAAGCACAGTATGTATTACCCCCTATGACGGATGCAAGCCCCTATGCCGAGCTTTTCGACAACCTCAGGATCGAGCTGCGCAGCGGCTGCCTCATTCTTGCGGCGCTCGGCCAGCTGCGCTCCGAACACTATGGTTACTCGCTGCGCCAAGCGCTCGCGCAAGCCGGCTTGGAGATCGAGGAGAACACCCTGTATCCGATGCTGCGACGCCTCGAGAAGCAGGGGCTGCTCGAGAGCGAGTGGCGCGAAGAGAACAATCGCAAGAAGCGCTTTTATCGACTCTCGGCCGCAGGCAAGCGAATTTTGCCGGAACTTTTCAACGAGTGGGACGGCATCGAACGTGCGCTGAAGCGCATTCGCCAAGAGGACTTGAAGCGATGAATCCGGTCATCAATGCCGTTATGGATGCGCCCCTCCGCGGGAAGCGGCTAATTGCGCCGCACCAAGGCGCTCGGACCTCATGGGCACCCCTGTCATCAAGAATCTTCAACGGCGCCCAGAATCTTCTTTTCGGCCTTAGCGGCACTGGCGATCGCGACGGAGACGGGCAAAGACCCTCCTCGGACGCTCAGCGGTTGCGGAGCGACTGCAGTACTTCGGATTGTTCTAGCCATAATCACTCACGTGTTCTAAGGGAGAGTAGAAATGCGTCTCAAAGCAGCATTAGCGCTTAGTATTCTAGGACTGGTTTTTGCCGCGGCGTTCGCTGCCCCGCCAACTGATCAACCTTTCCTTGGAAAATGGACCGCGACAGCGAAGTCCCCCGGTGGCGACTCGTCTGAAACTCTCACCGTCGTGAAAGTCGCCAATGGCTTCGCGATCACCGGCAAGCCGGCTGTTCCGGCCCCAGCGGGCTTCGTGGTTAGCCCTGGCGTGGATATCGTGCTGGACGGAAATCGATTTTCCTATAAGCGGACGATGACCGCTCCGGGCGGCGTCATCGTGATCAGTTACAGCGGCGTCGTCTCCGGGGATACGTTTACTGGCACGGCGGACATTGGGGGTACAAAGGTGCCTTACACCGGTGTGCGCGTCAAAGAAAAAGGCTAGGTCTCCCGAGGCCGTCAGGCAGGAAAGCATCATGGCTACGACGGACCGATTTCATGCGCTCGATGCCGTGCGCGCATTCGCATTGCTCATGGGCATAGTCCTGCATGCAACCATGTCATTCTTCCTGCCGATTCCTGCGCATGATGTGTCGCAGAGCATGACGCTCGCCTTGCTGTTTTTTGTGATCCACACCTTCCGGATGACACTTTTTTTCATCATCGCGGGCTTCTTTGCCCGGTTGCTCCTTGAGCGGCGCGGCGTCAAGGGTTTCCTCACGAATCGCACCGTGCGGATCGTCGGGCCGATGCTGGTCGGCTGGGTCATTCTCGCACCGCTAATCGTAGGCCTCCCAATATGGTCGGCCCTACGGAACATGTCTCCTGATGTTCGAGCTGTCACCCTGGCGACCTACAAGAGCTCGCCGGGGGCGCTGCTGCCCCATTCGCTGAATTCTGTCCCGCTCACGCATCTTTGGTTTCTCTACTATTTGTGCATCTTTTACCTGGCGACCGTAGCGCTGCGTTGGTTTTTCGGCACCATGCTCGATCATGGGGGCCACTTGAGCCGCGCGCTCGACAGGGGCTTGCATACGTTGATCGGTAGCTACCTCGCGCCGTGGGTGCTCGCGCTTCCGCTATTTGCTGTTCTAGGGTTTGACGACCGCATTCTGGTTATAGGCATTCCTACGCCAGACGTGGGTTTAGCACCAGCGATGTCTGGGCTCGTGGGCTTCGGTACTGCGTTCGCGCTCGGCTGGTTCGTCCACCGGCAGCAGGCATTGCTCGCTGAGTGGCGCAAGCGCTGGGCAGGACACCTGATCGTCGCGGTAGTATTGACGATTCTGTGCCTTACTGTTCTTCATGTTGATGCGGGCGCGAAGACCGGCTGGTTGCTCGGCAGCGCCATTTGGAGCCGCGCCGCATACGTAGGCTGCTATCTCGGTTCTGTTTGGTACTGGAGTTTCGGGATCACTGGCGCCGCGCTGCGTTTTTGCTCGAGTGATAGTGCTGTCCGCCACTATCTTTCGGATTCCTCGTACTGGCTGTACCTAGCACACCTGCCGCTTGTGTTCTTTCTGCAGATAATGTTTGCACCAGTGCCATGGTATTGGGCTGTAAAATTCCCGCTGATCGTTGTGATCGCACTGGCATTGCTCCTTTTGAGTTACCACTACCTAGTTCGGCCGACCTGGATTGGTAAGGTACTGAACGGTAGGAAATACCCGAGACGCGCCGGCCTTGCGCCGGCATCTGCGGGGCCAGCCCCGGACGCTGCTGAAATGCTCGCGCCGATCAGCACATCGCGCCCCGACACCTGGTGATCACGCAGCGCATCTCGATCCGCTGTTCCAATATCTGGCTTCCTAGAAGTTATTAGGTTAACAATAGTGATTGTATCGTGAATGTTAGCTGCAAGGACCACCAACATCGAGGCACCGATGCGGCACAACCCAATGACACAATGCGAGGCGGCGTCGATGTGTTCTGAACATCAGTATCCCTAGATGGAGTGGTCAATGCATCGGAGTTCTTTGTGTTTCGTGGCGCTTTTGGGCCTAGGCGCGGCGATCCCTCTGAGCACCGCGCGCGCTGCCGATTCTTCTGCATCGTACCGTGAAGAAATCAATGCTGGACTGGAAGAAATTAAGGTCTTCCGCACCACTCGCACGGCGAGAACCCACGGCGCAACTTCGTTTTGCACTGATGCGGGCTTCGAATCGGCGGCTGAGGATAACTATTCGTTGTGGTCGCTGAAGCTCGATGAAAATAACAGCCGCATCGAAGCAACGCATGTTCGTGAGGTCGGCGAGTTTCGTGCATGTTTTGGAGCGCAGGCAATCGGGAAGCCATTCAGCATGTTTGCTGCCGGTACCATTGGCGGTATTCCTTGGAAGGGAAATGGTGATTGCACGCCAATGACCGCTCAGCCTCCGGTGCAGACCGTACGCACGTTCAATTGCAATCTGGTGATCAGTGGGCTGCCAGAGGGTTATGTCGGAGGCTGGCTCACCTCTAGCACCGAGGCACCCATCTTTGGTGCGTCTGCAGCCCCCGACGCGCACGTCCGCGGGTATCTCTCGACGTCCGTGGTGGTGCTGCGGCTTTGGAAGAAGCCTACCGCCGACGCGCAGGCACCAATAGGGTGAAAAACACGAACTCATAGAGCGCCGCACGGTTGAAATGACGGAGGAGACAATCGATGTTGAGAAGTTTCTCTTCGATCGCAGCGCTAGTCTTGAATAACGCAACGAACAATAGTGCCGTATAGCGCTTCATGATACGCAGAGGGCTGACAGCCCTTCCTGACCGGTCAGGGTCATAGCATGATCCTGTCCACTAACGAACAGCGGACTTGTGCACGGCCCCTGGCACGCTGGCATCCCCCTTTTTTTCCTGAATCCGGATACTTCTCATCGGGTCGACTACAATCAGTGCCAGACTGTGGGGTGGGGCTTGTGACAGATCCAACCAGAGTGCTGTACACAGATCGCTTGATACTTTCAGCACTGAAGATCCAGGATTCGAGCGAACTGTTCAGGATTCGCGGTGATTCGGAGTGCATGCAGTTCTGGGATGCTCCTCCGGACGATGACCCCGCCGCTACGGCAGATATCGTGTCGCTGCTGTTGCGCGATGCAGCGGCTGCCACCTCAATCTACTGGACGGCGCGTCAGAGCGTGGGTAACCAGTTCATTGGCTTGTTTGACCTGAGCGATATTGAGAACGGGGTTGCGGATCTGGGATTCATGACCGTGCGGGCCTGGTGGGGTAGGGGGCTTGCCGTAGAGGCATGCGCATCGGTTATTGCGGAAGCAAAGAGACTCGGGCTTGTGCGCCTCCGTGCCCGCATCCATGACGAAAACGTGAGATCAGAGCGACTTCTGAGGCGGTTACAGTTCACTCAGCAAGGCTCTGCGCAGCTAATAGAGGTACGACAAGGAGTGACTCGCAGGGCCATAAATTTCGCGCTGTCGCTTGGTGACTAGGCGTCCACTAGCTCACGCAAACTGACGGCTGGTTGACTAGCATCGGCCAACTTACGGCAATCGAGATTGGGCCGGGAGTGGCCAAGGCGAACAACCGGGAATCGAATCAATGCGACCATTCTTATCCGGAGGGAGCAAAAACATTTGCGGCCACACGGAGACCCGCGGCAGGCATTTGCGAGTGTTCTGAATCGGGCACTCCAAATGGCAGCGCGCGCGTAGCGGAGTTTGCCGAATTGAGTCCGCTCCCCACCCAAGGCGCCCGGTGCTCCACGATTGCGACACGCCGAGCGAACCCCAAAAAAAGCACAATCTACCTTTTGCGGCGCCTTCACGAAGTAGACCGTCATCGCATCAAATACCGCTAGTCTGCCTGGCGGATCCGCATGGTTCACATTAAGTTGAAATGCACGCTTGGGCACGGCACGTCCTTCCCGAATTGCGGGCATCGTATTCTTGTGTTTTGTGGAGGATGCAGAGTCTCCGTTTCCCTACCCGGCCACTGGCGTAAAGCCATCCGGGCTCCAGTCCTCGCTGCCTACACCATGATGAACGAAAAAGAGGCCGCCAGGATCGTACTTCGCCTTAATCGCTCGCAGACGCGGGTAATTTCCACCCCAATAGTCGTGTTGCCAAGCGCGGTTGAAGTAGTTGCTTTCTGCGACGTAGGAGCCCGCGTTCGGGGCGATCTTCCGGAGTTCCCACATTGCCAGATCGATCTCATGAGAATCCTTGCGCGCCAAGTCCAGATTAACTGTGTCAGGCGTGAGCCCCGGGTAGGCCGCTCCCTGCCCGTCGGCAATGATGACGAGCGCAAAAGCGTCGACCACCGCCGGGTTGGTCGGTGTCTGTCGTACTTGCGCGAGGACCTCAGGCGGTGCGCCGGCAAGTCCTTTGTTAAAGAATATACGCAGCATCTTGTGCCGACTCGCGGCGAATAGGGCGTCGGTAAGACGCTTCTGGTGCCGCCCATGCAGAAGTGATGCAGGCAGCCAAAGGGAGTCATATCCGTGCAAGAAAAAACCGACTTCACCTTGGTTGCCTCGGTTCCAAGCGCGGTGACTAGCAGCACCATAGCGGGTGTCCTTGATCATATTGGGATTCCCATCGACGGCCCAATGGTTGCGCGCGTCCCCCGCGCCCGCGCCGTGGGCCGAGATTGTGAACTCCTGCGGTCGGGCGTTCACCCAATCAAAAAAAGGCCGCCAGACTTCGAATGCTTCAGCGTGAGTGAGGCCTTGGCACTCCATAGAGATTTCCAATGTGTTGTCGGCGCCTAAGTGGACTTGCTCG
>Ga0210385_10001590_pt1 | contig 14045 bp, 9 predicted proteins | sample IncBWH26OmetaG_FD_160107 | JGI IMG/M metagenome (GOLD analysis project Ga0210385, IMG submission 160107) | Forest soil microbial communities from Barre Woods Harvard Forest LTER site, Petersham, Massachusetts, United States - Inc-BW-H-26-O ... | reverse complement strand
GTGCGGAACGAAGGCGAGATTGGAGCGATCACGACCGACGCGGCGTTTAAGAACGGCGATTACACGGTGGAGCCGGAGAAGGGGATTGAAGAATTTGCGCTGATGTGGACGGGGTGGCTGTATTCGCAGGAGTGGTGGCGGAAAGAGTTGTGGAAGACGGATGCGAAGCCGGGGACGACGCTGGAGCAAACGATTGAGGAGTACAAGACGCACTTTATTCCGCATGCGGACGCGAACAATTTGATCCTGCAGTTGCGGACGTGGGAGAAACACGATGTGGGGACGACGCCGGGCTTTGGCGGCGATACGGAGAAGGCGCTCGGGTCGATCAAGGCGCAGGTGCTGTATATGCCGTCGGCGACGGATTTGTATTTTCCGGTGGGCGATGCGAAGTATGAGGCGCAGTTGATTCCGCACTGCACGCTGCTGCCGATTCCGTCGCTGTGGGGGCATCCGGCGGGAGCGGGCGCAGGGCCGGGGGACGGAAAGTTTCTGAACGAGAAGATTGCGGCGTTTCTGCAGGGCGCGACGGTGGGACAGTAAGGGCGGGCGATGCAGACTCTTTTATCGAACGCGAGGATGGTGGACGCGACCATGCCGGAGCCGCGCGCGGGCAACGTGCTGATCGAAGACGGCGTGATCCGCGATGTGGATGCGAAGAAGCCGGCCGGGGATTGCGTGGCGATCGACGTGGGCGGGCGGACGGTGATGCCGGGGCTGATCGACTGCCACGTGCATGTGGTGGCGAGCCTGATGAACATCGCAGAGAACGCGCAGCTGCCGGCGGCGATGGCGGTGCTGCGGACGGTGCCGATCCTGAAGGGCATGCTGGAGCGGGGATTCACGACGGTGCGCGATCTGGGCGGCGCGCCGTATGCGCTGGCAGAGGCGATTGCGCAGGGACTGACGCCGGGGCCGCGGTTGTTTGTGTGCGGGAAGGCGTTGTCGAAGACGGGCGGGCACTCGGATGCGCGGCCGCGGCATGACACATTTGATGCGAATCGTTGGGCGGGAAATTTTGGAGCGCTGGGACGGATCGCGGATGGAGTGGATGCGGTGCGGCTGGCGTGCCGGCAGATGCTGCGCGACGGGGCATCGTTTATTAAGGTGATGGGGAATGGCGGTGTGGCGAGCCCGACGGACCCGGTCGACTGGTTTGGGTATTCGGTGGAGGAGCTGAAGGCGGCGGTAGAAGAGGCGCGCGATGCGCACACGTATGTGGCGGCGCATTTGTATACGGCGGAGGGGATGGTGCGCGCGGTGGAGTGCGGGGTGAAGACGCTGGAACACTGCAATCGCGTGGATGCGAACGCGGCGCGCGTGGCGGCGAAGGCGGGCGCGGTGGCGGTGCCGACGCTGGTGACGTATGAGGCGCTGGCGGAGGAGGGTCCTGCGCTGGGATTGCCGGCGGCGTCGGTGGCGAAGATTGAGAGTGTACGGAAGGCGGGGATCGAGAGCCTGGGGATTTTGCGGGATGCCGGGGTGAGGATGGCGTTCGGGACCGATTTGCTGGGGCCGACGCACGTGCGGCAGTCGGAGGAATTTGCGATTCGCTCCCGGGTGCTGACGGCGCGGGAAATTCTGGCGAGCGCGACGACGGTGGGTGCGGAGCTGGTGGGGATGAAGGGAAAACTGGGCGTTATCGCGGAGGGAGCGGTTGCGGATCTGCTGGTCGTGGAGGGATCGCCGCTGGAGGACATTACGGTGCTCGCGGAGCCGAGGAAGAATCTGCGGATGGTGATGAAGGAAGGCGTGGTGCATCACCGCGCGGGGATGTGACGAGCACGCCAATTCGGGAAATTTCCTGATCCGGATTGCCTGAGGTCCGGAGGTACTGCCGCAGCAATTCCTGCTGAAGGCAATCCACTGCCCCGCCGATCAACATAAGGACGACGACCTGCATGCGCCGGTGAGCGTGTTCGGATGCGCAGGGCGGTCCATGGTCTTCGAAGACGAACGGCAGGGGGGATAGAAATGAAGTGGTTCTACGACATGAAGATCGGCACGAAGCTGATCGCGGCGTTTGTGGTGACGGGCGTGATTACGGCCATCGTAGGCGTGCTGGGCATCAGCAGCATGGGAAAGATTGCGGCGATGTCGGCGGAGTCGTACGCGAAGGAGACGCTGGGAGTGGTCTACCTGAAGCAGGCCAATGTCGAGCTGATTCACATGGCGCGGGCGGAGAAGAACCTGCTGCTGTCGTCGAATGCCGAGGAGCGGGAAAAGTACAAAGAGGCGATCGGGCAATTCGCCGGGCTGGTGGACGAGAACCTGGAGAAGGCACGGCCGCTGATCCACACCGATGAGGGCAAGGCGCTGCTGGCGAAGTTCGATGCGGCGTGGAAAGAGCGCCGGCAGGTGGTGGATGAGATTGTGGCGCTGTCGGAGAAGGACCGGATGGGACAGAAGCGGGCTTCGGTGGAGCTGTCGTTTGGGGCGGGGCGGCAGAAAGCCGACGCGGTGGAGGGCGCACTGACGCAGCTGGTGGAGGTGAAGGAAGCGAATGCGAAGAAAGTCGCAGACCAGACCGAGGACACCTACCACAGCAGCCGGCTGTTCATGCTGGTGATGGTGGCGGGCGGGGTGCTGATCGGGCTGGGGCTGGGCATTTTTATAGCGCGCAGTATTGCGCGGCCGATGGGCAGGCTGGCGGAGGTGGCGAAACAGATTTCTCTGGGGGATGTGAATCAGAGTGTGGAATACCGGTCCGCGGACGAAGTGGGGTCGCTGGCCGATTCGTTCCGGGCGCTGGTGGACTACATCCGGGACATCGCGGTGGTGCTGGAGAAGATGGCGGCAGGCGATCTGAGCGCGACGGTGGAGGCGAAGTCGGAGCGCGATGTGCTGAGCAGGAGCTATCAGAAGACGGCTGCAGCGGTGCAATTGCTGGTGCGGGATGCGCGCACGCTGTCGGAAGCGGCGGTGGAGGGCAAGCTGGCGACGCGCGCGGATGCGAGCGTGCATCAGGGCGATTTCAAAAAAGTGGTGCAGGGCGTGAACGAGACGCTGGATGCGGTGATCGGGCCGCTGCGGGTCTCGGCGCAGTATGTGGAGCGGATCAGCAAAGGGGATATTCCTGGGAAGATTACGGACACCTATAACGGGGACTTCAACAAGATCAAGGACAACCTGAACACGCTGATCGACGCGATGCAGTCGATTACGGATGCGGCGGAGAAGGTGGCGCAGGGCGATCTGACCGTGACGCTGAAAGAACGTTCGCCGGAAGACAAGCTGATGCGGGCGCTGGCGTCGATGGTGGGGGGATTGACGCAGACGGTGTCCGAAATCCGGACGATTGCCGGCGAAGTAGCGGCGGCGAGCCAGTCGATTTCGACCGCGTCCGTCCAGGTGTCGAAGGGGGCAAGCGCGCAGGCGGCGGCCGCGGAAGAGGCCTCTTCGTCGATGGAGGAGATGGTTTCGAATATCAAGCAGAACGCGGATAACGCACAGCAGACGGACAAGATCGCAAACCAGAGCGCGCACGATGCAAAGGAGAGCGGGAAGTCGGTGCTGGAGGCGGTGTCGGCGATGAAGGAGATTGCCAGCAAGATCTCGATCATCGAAGAGATCGCGCGGCAGACGAACCTGCTGGCGCTGAACGCGGCGATTGAAGCGGCGCGGGCGGGGGAACATGGCAAGGGGTTCGCGGTGGTGGCGGCCGAGGTGCGCAAGCTGGCGGAACGCAGCCAGAAGGCGGCTGGGGAGATCAACCAGCTTTCGGGCGACACGCTGAGCGTGTCAGAGAAGTCGGGCGCGATGCTGGACAAGCTGGTGCCGGACATCCAGAGGACGGCGGAGCTAGTGCAGGAAATCACCGCGGCGAGCAAGGAACAGGACACGGGGGCGGAGCAGATCAACAAGGCGCTGCAGCAGCTGGAGCAGGTGATCCAGCAGAATGCATCGGCGGCCGAGGAGATGGCATCGACGACCGAAGAACTGACGGGGCAATCCGAGCAGTTGGTGAGCGCGCTGGGATTCTTCCGGACAAAAGGAGACGGCGGGCTCGCGGTGAAGCCGCGGGCTGCAGGCGCGGGCGATAGCGGGGGAGAAAAAGCGGGAGCCGGATTGCGCGCAAAGGTGCTGGCGAAAGCGGGCGCGAAGCTGCAGATGGATGAAAAGCACGATCAGCTGGACCAACAATTCGAACGCTACTGACCTGGGCAGCCTGGGTTATCCCTGAAAAGGACGGCCCGGGCTGCGCTCGAGAGATGCGAGGAGCCTGAGAGATGAGCGTGAGTGAGATTACAGAGACGCGGCAATACCTGACGTTCCGGCTGGGCCAAGAAGTTTTTGCGACCGATGTGGCGAAGGTGCGGGAAGTGCTGGACATGACGCCGATCACGGCGATTCCGCGGACACCGGCGTTCATGGCGGGAGTGATCAATCTGCGGGGCACGGTGGTGCCGGTGGTGGATCTGCGGCTGTGCTTCGCGATGCCGAAGACGGAGAAGACGCGCAACACCTGCATTGTGGTGGTGGAGGTGATGCTGGGCGAGGAGCCGACGGTGATTGGGGCGCTGGCCGATTCGGTGGAAGAGGTGATCGATCTGGAGCCGGATCAAATCGAGCCGCCACCGCACATCGGGACGCAGGTGCGGACGGAGTTCATTCGGGGGATGGGCAAGCGGGAGACGCAGTTCATCATGATTCTGGATATGGATCGCGTCTTCTCCGTCGAACAGCTGGCGGCAATCCACGCGCAGGAGAGCGAAGCCGCTGCCTGAGGGAGAACGAGACGGCTATTGCTTGTTGACGTCGACGTAGTAGTGATCGGTGTCGACGGCGAACTGATCTTTGGTGAGGTCGGACTGCATGGACTGCCAGTGCGTGGTGGGATGGAGGATCTGCCAGTGGTCCGGGGTGCCGACGCGGATGGGCATGGCGAAATCCTCTTCGTCGGCGCGCCACTTATACAGGACCATGCCGGGCGCTTCGCCGAAGAGTAACTCGAGGCGTGGAATCTGTGCGTGGCGCAGGTACTGGTTGAAGATGGGGGTTAGGTTCATGCCGGTGTGCTGGTTGCAGTACGCGACGATGTCCTCGGTAAGGATGTTCTGATATTTGAAGTGCTGGTAGAGGTCGTGGAGGAGCTTCCACCAGGCAGCGTCATTATGGATGACACTGCGCAGGGTGTTGAGCATGAGGGCGCCCTTGAAGTACTGGTCTTCCGGAGGCTCGGCATTGACGCCGCGCTCGCCGACGATGGGGCGAAGGTTGTGGATTTTGGGTTTGTAGCCGCTGAGATATTTGATGGCGTCGGCGGTGCCCCAGCGGTATTCGACATAGAGAGATTCGAGATAGGTGGTCCAGCCTTCGTGGATCCACATATCGGAGGGATCGGCGGCGGTGATGCTGTTGCCGAACCATTCGTGGCCGCTCTCGTGAATGATGATGAAGTCGAAGCGGGGACTGATGCCGACGCCGGTCCAGTCGCGGCCGAGGTAGCCATTCTCAAATAAGTTGCCGTAGGTGACGGCGCTTTGATGCTCCATGCCGGAGTAGGGAGCTTCGATGAGCTTGTAGCCATCTTTGGCGAAGGGGTATTCGCCGAAGTAGTGCTGATAGGCCTCGAGCATGCCTTTGGCCTGGGCGAACTGCGTTTTGGCTTTGTCGAGGTCGGCGGGCAGCGCGTAGAAATCCATGAGGACGTCGCCGAGGCGATCGCTGAAGTGGACGTAGTCGCCGATGTTGAGGGAGACGTCGTAATTATTGATGGGATAGCTGACGTGCCAGTCCCAGCGGGTGTAGCCATCGCCCAGGTCGGTTTTGCCGATGAATTTTCCGTTGGAGACGTCGGTGAGGCCGTTGGGGATTTCGACGCTGAGGTCCATGGTGTCGACTTCGTCGCGCCACTGATCCTTATCGGGCCACCAGAGGCTGGCGCCGATGCCTTCGCAGGCGGTGTTGATCCAGGTATGGCCGGCGGGATCGGTTTTGAAAGTGATACCGCCGAAGCGGCCGGTGGTGCGGGGATGGCCGGAGTAGTAGAAGTCGATGGAATAGACCTGGCCGGCGCGGAGGGTCTGGGGAAAATCGATGAAGACGGCGCCGGAGTCGCGCTGGTACTGGAGCTGGGTTGAGCCCAGGAGAATTTTGTCGACCTGGAGGGGTTCCTGCAGGTCGAGCTGGATGCGGGAGCCGTCTTTGAGCATGCGAAAGCGGACGGTGTTGTTTCCGCGGAGGGATTGGTCGGCGGGATCGACGCGGACGGTGAGGTGGTAGTAAAGCAGATCATTGTTGGCACGGAAGGGGCCGTAAGCTCCGCGCAACATGGCGGTGCGGTCGGGGAGGGGAGCGGCTGCATCAATGGGACGGACGCGCGGGGTTGCGGATTGTGTTGCGGCGGGAGGGGCGGAGGGTGCGGCGGACTGGGGATTGGTCTGGGCGGGTTGCGCGGGCGCGGCGTTCTGGCTCTGGGCGCAGACGGCTGCGCCGAGGAATGCGAGGAGGCATGCGGAGAGGGTCCGGCTATGGGCGCGAAGAGAGGCGCGAATCATGCAGGACATTGTATGCGATGTCGTATACGATGCCGCGCCCCCCGATGCTTACTGGGCAGGGCTCTTATTTTGTCAGGACGATTTGGCCGGTGTGGAAGGAGAGGTGGTTGGTGCGGCTGAGCACGACGGCGAGGCGATTGCGGGTGGGATCCTGGGCGAAGTCCTCGTCGGAGACGGCGGAGTGTTTGCGGAGCCAGTCCTGAGGCGTGAAGCGCTGCAGGGCGGCGGTGAGTTGGCTGTTGATCTGGCTCCAGGCCTTGCGCAGGTCGGCGGCAGCGATGGGATCACTCAGGGTTTTGTCGGGGTTGGTGATGAAGGCTTCGTCGAGTTCGGGGTGCAGGCGCTCGCCGATGAAGAGCATGGGAAGCAGGCGGTCGTGGACCGCGGTGAGGTGGCCGAGGAGGTAGAAGACGCGATTCTTGCCGGGAGCGACGTGGCGCTGGAGCTGTTCGTCGGTGAGGGCGGCGAGGCCTTTGTCGAACTGGCCGAGGACCTGGTTCCACGACTTGAGCGCGGCGTTCGTGAGGAGTTCTTCGTTGGTCATGTTTTTTCCCTGAAGGCACTGTTTGGATGCGGGGGGAATGAGCGGGATGCGAAATTATGCCCGAGGCTTTCCGGGCCCCGGGTTGTACTGGCTTCGGGGCGACGCGTTTGTGGGTTTACCCTTCGGTACTCAGCGCGCGGTAACTCGCAGCCGGGTGTCCCCAAATTTCTGCATCCTGTTTTGTTGCGGCGGGCGTATACACAAGTGAAGGCAGGATGTACAACCTGGGAACCGGTTTCATGTCGAAGTTAATGTCGCCGGCAGGCGCAGTGAGCCCCGCTTCGGGGGCGGGTCTCATCCTTACCGTAAGAAGGATTCCGGGTTTATGAAACCGGTTCGTACGCTCGCGAACAGTCTGTTCCCGACGCTGATGCTGGAGCACCAGTCGATGGTCTTCAGCATTGCCCTGCGCATTCTGGGCGATCGATTCCTCGCAGAGGAGACCGCACAGGATGTGTTTCTGGAGCTGCACGCGAAGCTGGACGAGCTGGATTCTGAGGAACACGTGGTTCACTGGCTGCGGCGCGTCACGGTGCACCGCTCGATTGACCGGATTCGGCAGAGGGATCGGCGGGCTGAAGATGTGACGGATCCTGGGGAGCTGCCGGAAGTGGCTGTCGATGTCGCGCCGGGGGATCCTCTGCTGAGCCGGCAGATCCGGCAACTGGTGGCTTCGCTGCCGGTGACGCCGCGCACGGTGGTCGCGCTGCGTTACCAGGAAGATATGTCGGTAGAAGAGATTGCCGAGGCGCTGAGCATGCCGGTGGCTACGGTGAAGAGCCATTTGCGACGGACGCTGCAGTTGCTGCGGGAAAAGATGACGCGGGTTCTGCATTAGAGGTGTGCAGGGCGCGAGGGAATGAGAGGGTTGGGCGATGATGGAAAACGACGCTGATCTGGAACAGGCTTTGTACGCGGCGTTTGCGCGTGAGGCGGCGCCGGCAACGCTGATGGCGGGCGTGGAGGGGCGGTTGGCGGAGGGAATGGTGGGCAGTTTCCCACTCAAGCCAGACCCGGGCTTGCATGGGGCGCCCATAGGATTTTTCGTTCCGACGTTTGCGGGGCTGGAAATCACCACGCAGTCGCGGTGGACGAGCATTCTTTCGCTGGGGACGCATGCGCTGATCTGCGCGCTGATTTTGCTGTTTGCGCTGGAGCAGTGGCACACGCGGCAGATTCAGAGGAAGCTGCTGGCGACGACGGTGGAGACGCCGTTTATGCCGGCGATGAACCTGAAGGACACGATGGGCGGCGGAGGGGGTGGAGGGAATCACGAGCTGCTGGAGGCGTCGAAGGGGAAGCTGCCGAAGTTTGCGAAGGAGCAGATGGCGCCGCCGCAGATTCTGAAGATCGATAATCCGAAGCTGGCGGTGGAACCGACGGTGGTGATGCCGCAGATCAAGCTGCCGGACAACGCGAACATGCCGGATCTGGGCATCCCGCAATCGTCGCAGGTGGCGTTCGCGTCGCAGGGTTCGGGTTCAGGGTCGGGATTTGGATCGGGCTCGGGCGGCGGGATCGGGTCAGGAAACGGCAACGGCATTGGGCCGGGCGAGGGCGGCGGGTATGGCGGGGGGATTTACCACGTCGGGGGCGGGGTTTCGAACCCCATCCTTATCTATGCGCCGGACCCGGAGTTTTCCGACGAAGCGCGGCGTGCGTAGTACCAGGGCGTGTGCGTGGTGGGGCTGGTGGTGGATGCGACGGGCAATCCGCAGCGGGTGCATATTGTGCGGCCGCTGGGGATGGGTCTGGATGAGAAGGCGATGGAGGCGGTGCGGGAATATAAGTTCAAGCCCGCGCAGTACAAGGGCAAGAACGTGGCGGTGGAAGTGGACATCGAGGTGAACTTCAGGATTTACTGAGCGGCGGATCGGGGCTGCCGAGGTCTGCCAGGTCGATACGGCTGCGTGCTCTGGAATGGATTCCGATCGCTATTGACTGCGCAACGCCTGCATCGGTTCGATACTGGCTGCTCGCTGCGCGGGAATCACCGCGGCGACCAGGGCCGCCACTCCCAGCAGCACTGCTGCGCCGGCCAGCAGCAGAGGATTCCACGGCGCGACCCCGAACAACTGGCTCGCGATGAGATACCCAGCCCCAATTGCCGATGGGATTCCGATCCCGAGCCCGATGCCCACCTGCCAGAAGGCTCCGCGCAGGACCATGGCCACCACCGACCGCCGGTCGGCACCCAGCGCCATGCGCACGCCGATCTCGCCGGTGCGCTGTTCGACGCCATAGGCGGTCACACCGTAGAGCCCAATGGCAGCCAGCACCAGCCCAACAGCCCCAAAGAGCCACGTCAGACTGGCGATCATGTTCTGCTGAGAAAAACTATCGCGAATCACTTCCGAGTACGGCTGCACGTCGTTCATCACCAGACCTGGATCGACGTCCGCCAGGGCGCGCTTGACCTGCGCGAGCATGTTCGGCGGATGGCCCGGCGCCCAGATCACGATGTTGTAAAGGTATTGCGACCAGATCTCGTAACTCTGCGTGTCCGGCTCGTTAAAATGCACCGTCTGCGCTTCAGCAATGTAGTACATGGCTCGCGCCGGAGCTTTGAAGTCCCAGGTCACGTAGCGGATGTTGTGCACGACGCCGACGACCTCATAGGCGGCGGCATTCCTTGCGGGCGCCGGACCAAAGTGCCGGCCAATCGGATTCTGCTTCCCGAAATACTTCTTTGCGAAAGCTTCATTGATGACCACTACGGGCCGCGTGCTTCCGCTGTCGTCTTCGGTGATGGAGCGGCCCGCCTGCATCTTCGCTCCGATCGCATCGAAGAAGCCGGGAGTGATGCGGGTCCAGTCCGCGAAGACATCGTCCTTCGGGCCCGGCTCTGGCTGGCCTTCGATCCTGATCTCATGTCCCCACTGGTCGCCGCTCATCGGGGCGTAGGTGGCCGCGCTTACGCCGCGGACCCCCGGAATGGCGCTCAGCCGCTCCTGAATCTGGCGGAAGAGTGGAACCAACTGCTCAGTCCTGTAGTTGGACAGCATCGGATTGATGGATACGAGATACCGGTCCCCGGTTTCGAACCCGAAATTCTGGTGTTTGAGATTGCTCAGGCTGCTTCCCAACATCGCCGCCGCGCTCAGGAGGACGAGCGATACCGCGGCCTGTACGACGACGAGGGTTTTCTGGGCCCAGTGGCGACCGCCGCCGACGGAGCGGTTGGCGCCCCGGAGAGCCTCCACAGGTTCGGCGCGCGAGGTCATCCACGCCGGCGCGACGCCGAAAATGATCCCGGTGAGCACAGAAACGCCCAGAGCGAAGAGCAGCACCGGCGCCGAAGGCGAAGCCGCGACCGGAATCCAGGTTCTTTGCGCGACCGCGTGGAACGCCAGATACAGGATCAACCTTGCCCCTGCCCAGGCCACGGCCATGCCCGCTGCGCCGCCGATGACCGACAGCAGGACGCTTTCCAGGAGTGCATTCCTCACCAGGCGTCCGCGCGAGGCGCCGAGCGCCACGCGCACCGCGGTCTGCTGCCGATTCCGCAGCCCGCGCGCCAGCAGGAGGTTTGCAATATTGGCGCACGCTACCAGCAGCACGCACAGCGCGGTCACAAACAGCAGCAGGAGGCCCTCGTTATAGTCCTCGCGCATCTGCGAGAAGCCTGCGCCTCCCGGTGTCAGGCGCAGAGTCTGCTTCGACCACACGGCTTTTTCCTGCGGATCCATATCCGCCACATGGCTGGCAAGCCAGCCGTGCAGTTCGCTTTGCAACTGTGCCTGCATCGCCGCCGGATTGGCTCCCGGACGCACGCGGCCGATGAGGTCAAGCCAGTCGACGCGCGCGTTCTTCAGTCGCGACGTCGCTCCGTCGATCATCGGCTCGGTGGTCAGCGGCAGCCATACGTCAGGCATGCCCCACGTCACCATCTTGGCTCCAACGAATGCCGGCGCCGTTACGCCGATGATGGTGAACGGATGACCGTTGATCTGGTAGGTGGAACCGATCACGGATGGGTCGGAGCCGTACTTCTCCTGCCAGGCATGGAAGCTCATGACCGCGACCGGGGGCGCGCCCTCCCGATCGTCGGCGTCGGTGAGCAGCCGCCCACGCCAGGCCGGTACACCCAGGGTCTGAAAGAAATTGCCGGAGACGTACTGGCCATTGCGCATATCGGGCGGCGCCGACGTTCCGGCGCGCCGCATCCCCAGATTCGCGTTGCCGGCCTGCAGTGCTGCCAGGTCCGCAAAGCCCGGGGTGTTGGCGCGGAATAGCTTGTAGGCCTCCCACGGAAACAGAACCCAGTCATTCGGTTCGTCGTCGGTGCCCTGGCTATATCCGCCCCAGTTGCAGCAATGGGCCTGATCGCCGATGCGCCAAAGCTGCTCGGGTTTCGTGACCGGCAGCGAGCGCAGCATGACCTGCTGCACCAGAGTGAAGATGGCGGTGGTCGCGCCGATCCCCAGCGCCAGCGTCAACACTGCCGTGAGCGTAAACCCAGGAGTTTTGCGCAACCGCCGCAGGGCGTGCCAGAGATCCGATGCCATGTGTCTTCCCTGTCAGGAAATGAGAGGGCCCCGATACGTGGGTGCAGTTGACAGGCCAGCTTCCCCAATGAAAATGGAAGGTTTAAACGAGCCGGGACGAAAAACTGTGTCCGAATCTTACAAAGGTTGTTCAAGAGTGAACAATCAAAAAAAATGGAGGGTCTTGCCGTTGCAGGCCGACGCGCCCATCGAGCCGTAATCTCGCGTAGTTATCGGGATCAGGCCGGTGAGAGCAGTTACGGAACGAGCTTTCGGGACTCCGTCTTAAGGCAGCGGGATGCGATAGAGATTGCGGCGGGTATCCTGGCGGGTATAGGCGTAGGCGGTGGGGCTGAGGGCTGAATGGACATTCCATGGGATATCCACGCCGCGAACCATGCCGGGATTGGCGATGGCGCGAGCGATCTCGGGCGGCACCCTGGGGATGCCGGTGCCGGGCTCGACCGGGATGGGATAACTGCTGAGGATCAGTTCATCGAAGAGGAAGGCAGATTTGCCTGAGGTATCCCAGTGGATCCAGCAAATGCTGGGGCAAAGGGACTCGGAGCGGGATCCATCCATGGCGAAGACTCTGGTCTCGGTGGTGTGCTCTTCGTCGGAATTGGGAGTAGTGGCAATGGCCCAGCGGCCGTCGGGAGAGACAGAAAGGAAGTCGAGGATGCGGTCGGGGACGATCTTGTGGCGAGCGGAGCCATCGGGTTTCATGCGGTAGAGGAAATTGGAGCCGTTTTCGGAGGAGCGAAAGACGAGGTCGCCGTCGGGCAGGAAGAAGGGAGAGTCGTCGAGGGAGGCGGAGGAGATTTGCACGGGTGAGGTACGCCGGCTGGTGGGGGCAAGCCAGATGCTGGAGTGGCCGGACGGATCGGGAGTGGAAAAGACGACCCGCTTGCCATCGCTCGAGACGGAGAAATATTCCATAGGGTAGCCGGGCAGGACTTTGTCGAGCTTCGCGGTGGCGATGTCGTCGACCCAGAGTTCCGAGCCATGGCTGCTGGCATCGGCATCGAGGAAATACAGGCTGCGTCCATCGGAAGAAAATGCAGGGGCTGAGGCAAAGCCTTCGGAGGAGATCTGATGGTTTCCATTCTGGTCGTGGATCCAGACGGTGGAGTCGGTGGTGCCGACGGCGGTGACGAGGGACTTGCCGTCGGGGGCCATGGCGATGCCTTCCTGGGTGGTAGGGCCGAAGGTGACCTGCTCGGGCTTGCCGTTGGGGAAGCGCTGGCGCCAGAGGTGGAAGCCATCGGTGAGGAGATCAAGATAGAGGTATTTGCCATCCGCGGACCAGGCACCGGATTCGCACATGACATTGGGAAGGCCGACCACGAACTGGCGGCCTGAGCCCTGGAAGGGAACCACGCGACATGGCTGGATGATGCCGCGGCTGTTCATTTCGACGATGAGGACGGATCGGCCATCGGGGGAGAGATAAGAATGATGGGCCATGCCTCGTTTGGCGGGCGGGACGTAAATGTCGCGGCTGTCGCCGCGAGCCAGGTCAGTGGTGACGACGGCCAGATGCATGCCTTCCTTGATCTCGGAGAAGAGGAGGCGTTTGTCACCTTCGATCCAGGAGACGGAGGACGAATTGGGGAGCAGCATGCGAGAGTCGCCGCCGAGGACGGGAACTTCCCAGGTATCCCATGGAGAGATGACGCTGTAGGCAACTTCGGAATTATCGGGAGAGAAAGATGGGGCGAGTTTGATTCTGGAGTCATGGGTGAGCTGGACGGGTTCTCCATCGGGGAGCAGCTTGAGGTAAACCTCGCCGGAGGTGAGGAAGGAGTTGTCGCCGCGGAGGAAGGCGAGCATGCGACCGTCGGAGGAGAGCGTGGGATAGACAGCGGAGTCGGTGAAGAAGGTGAGCTGCTGCCAGTCTTTGCTGTCGGGAAGAGGACGCGGGGAGGTCTGGCGCAGGAAAAATAGGGCAGCACCGGCTGCGAGGAGGAGAATGATGGCCGCTGCAGACCAGGTTTTCCAGCGCCTGGGTTTTGAAGTGGGTGCGGGCGGCGCCTGGCGGCCGCCGGGGACCGAGACAGGATCCATGGAGAGTTCCTGCGCCAGCTTCTGCAGATCTGTTTTGATCTCCTTTGCGGATGCGTACCTTTGCTCGGGATCTTTCTGGAGCGCTCGGGTGACGATGGAGTCGGCGAGGGGTGGAAGGGCAGGTTGAATTTCGCGCAGGGGCGGAAAGGGTTGTTCGGTGATGGCGTGCAGGATGGCGAGGCTGCTTTTTCCCTGGAAGGGCAGCAGGGCGGTGAGGGTTTCGTAGAAGAGGACGCCGAGGCTCCAGAGGTCGGTGCGTGCGTCGAGCTTTTTGCCGAGCGCCTGTTCCGGCGACATGTAGCGCGGAGTTCCCATGACGCCGTGGGCGTCGGAGAGGGAGAGGGTGGGATCGGCGGCCAGAGGCGCGAGCAGCCTGGCGAGGCCGAAGTCGAGGACCTTGACCTGGCCGCGGGCGGTGATCATGACGTTGCCGGGTTTGAGGTCGCG
>Ga0210385_10001588_pt1 | contig 14062 bp, 9 predicted proteins | sample IncBWH26OmetaG_FD_160107 | JGI IMG/M metagenome (GOLD analysis project Ga0210385, IMG submission 160107) | Forest soil microbial communities from Barre Woods Harvard Forest LTER site, Petersham, Massachusetts, United States - Inc-BW-H-26-O ... | reverse complement strand
AGCCAATCGGCGACTGATCCGATCCGAGCCATCCCCAATAGGGTCATCCGCTGTTCAAAGCTGCGTCGTCTTGATCGCTGCACAGATCCGTGCTACCGAAAATACGAGCATTCGGGAACCGTGGCCCATTTTCGCGGACCGAAGCCGCTCTTGCCGTGGTTGCGGACCCGGCGGCGGGCAAGTCTGCGCCGCGCAATTGGCAAAAGAGCCATTACCTTGGTACCAGGACCGTTCCCCATGCGAGGGATGTTTCCCGCGACCGAGAATCCCCGATGATACTGAAGGGTATTTCCCTCTGCCAATGCTCGGAACAGAAACGGTTAGGCCAATGCGGCTTGGCTGCCTCCGGGTCTTCCCGGCCCTGCTGCTGGCCTCGGCGCCGCTCCTCGCGCAGCCTGCCCCGAAGCCGCTGACCAGCGTCGCGGTCGTGCGCCACCTCAGCGCCGCCGAAGCCGCCAAGGCGCTGCCCGTCGACGTGACCGGCGTCGTCACCTACAGCAACCCGGCCCAGGGCGATATTTTCCTCCAGCAGGGCGACGGCTGGATCTACGTCCAGCCCAACAGGACTTACCCGCTCGTGGCCGGCTCACAGGTTGTCGTGAAGGGCACGACCGGACCGAGTTACAGCACCCAGATCGAGGCCACCTCCATTCAGGTCATCGGCCCGGCGCCGCTCCCCCCGCCGGCGTTCCTCACCTATCAGGAGGCGGTGAGGCAGGCAAACGACTGCCGCTACGTCACCCTGCAGGGCATTGTGCGCGCCGCGTCCTACCAGACCGCAACCACCGCCACCTCGAACGTGTATCTCCTGCGCATGGAAGACGGTCCCAGGATGGTCGATGTGGTGGTCCGCGATTATCCGGACTTTTCTCCCAGCCGGCTGCTCGACGCCACCATCCGGGTCACCGGCGCCCTCGGCGGCACCTATGACGTCACCAACGACCGCATCCTCGGATTGCGCCTCAATGTCTCCTCCAGCAACGACATCCAGGTCGTTCACGCAGCCGATACAGGCTCGCCCGCAGACGAGCTGATTCCGCTGGCGGCGCTGCTGAAATCCAACGAAGTGCTCAAGGTCCGGCATCGCGTGTTCACATCGGGTTTCGTCACCCTCTACGATCCAGGCGAGAAGCTCGTCGTCCAGGAGGGTGACAGCAGCCTCATGGTGCAAATCCGGCAGACCGATCCGGTGAGCATCGGGCAGCGGGTGCAGGTCACCGGATTTGCCACCGCCGTGGACGGCGTGGCCGGCCTCGACTCGGGACAGTTCTCCATCCTGCCCGGCCAGATGCCGTTGACCCCGCGCGCCATCACCTTCGCCGACGCCATGACGGGACTCTACGACAACAAGCTCGTCACCATGGAAGGCGAGGTGATCTCCCAGACCCGGGAATCCCACCTCGACACGATCATCCTTCGCTCCGGCAACAGCGTGTTCCCCGTCGTTTTTCGCAAGCGCGTGAGCGATGTGGATCCCTTCCCCATCTATCCCCGCGGAACCCGCATCCGCGCCACCGGCGTCTGCCTGGTCCACGTGCGCGGCTTCTGGGGCGCGGTGGAGAGCATTCAGGTCCAGTTGCGATCGCCCCGGGATATCGCCGTTGTGGCAAAGTCGTCGTGGTGGACCCTGGGCCACTTGTTTGGCGTCACCTCCGCCCTCCTCGGCTTTGCCCTGCTGGCTCTGGCGTGGGGTTTACGCATGCGCTGGCGCGTGCTGGACAAAGAGAAACTGCTCCGCCTCAGGAGCGAGCAGGAAGCTTCGCGGCTCAGCACCCTGGCCCAGATGGAGCAGCAGCGCAGCCACATCCTGGAACTGATCAACAGCTTCCAGCCTTTGCCTACCGTGCTGGCCGCCATCCAGGCCTATGCGGACGAGATGTGGGAGGGACGGCGTGGCTACACCCATGTTCTGGAGAATCGCCGCCTGAAGCTGATGACGCGCACCCATCTGACCCCGGAAGCGATCGCACGGCTCGACGACCTGGACCCTTCCCAGAGCCAGCAGGCATGCGCGGAGGCGGTGCGCAGCCACGGACTTGTCGGACCCAACCCCTCGCGCAACGTGTGGTCGCGCCCCATCCTCTCCAGCCGCGGCGAGGTGCTCGGCACCATGACCTTCGAGGCCGGCGACGACCATCCCCTGCCTCTCAACATGCAGGCCTTTGAGTTCGGCTGCAACCTCGCCGCCGTCGCCATCGACAACCGCCGGCTCTACGAGGATGTGCTCCATCGCTCCGAGCACGATCAGCTCACCGGGCTCGCCAACCGCTCCCTGGTGCACAAAAGACTCGAAGAGGCCCTCGAGCAGGCCCACGCCAACCGCTGTCACGCCGCGCTCCTCTACCTCGATCTCGACGACTTCAAGAAAGTCAACGACTCCTTTACCCATCGCGGCGGAGATGCGTATCTGATCGAAGTCGCGCGGCGCTTCAAGGCCTGTCTCCGCGCGCGCGACACCCTCGGCAGGATCGGCGGCGACGAATTCATCGCCGTGCTGACCAACCTTGCCGATACCGACGTCGCCCATACCATCGCGGAGCGACTGGTGCATGCGATGGATGAGCCTTTCGCCATCGAAGGCCACCTGATTCGCGGTACCGTCAGCGTCGGGCTGGCTATCGATCCGTCCCTGACCACCACGGCGATCGGGATCATGCAGCTCGCCGATCACGCGATGTATGTGGCCAAGCGCGCCGGCGGCAACCGCGTGAGCTGCTCGGAGCCCACCCCGGTGCTCGACGCCACCCCGGCGCCCCGCGTCTAGTCCCCCTCCGGCCCGCTGGACTTGCCGTTATAAAATCCAGTGTGTCGCCTGCGAGCGCAAGGAGCATCATGTCCGGTTTGCCGGCCAGAAGCCCCCCGGTACTCCTGCGCATCAGTCGAAGGCTCCCCCGCTCATCGGTCGTCCATTCGTGCGAGTGCCTCCCTGAAAAGACTCTGAACGTCCGCGAGGGTGGTAGTCCGATCGTTGTTGTAGTCCATCAGCCAGTGGTGATAGTGGCGACCCGCGCAATGCTCATCGACAATCGCTCGGACCAGTTCCAGGGCTGGACGACGATGCTGGAATCCGCCCGTCACTTCCATCGTCGCTCTTTCCATGGCGCAATAGAGGCTCCATGAAGTTGCGTCTTGCGGACACTTGCGATTGTCACTGCGATTCCAGACCTCCTCCGTCGAAAGAATGGCCTCGGCCCGCACAAGGATCCTTCTGTCCAGTGAATTGGCTTTGACCTCGTCGGAGGCATCGAGCAGAAAGCCCGTTTCCGGCGAAGATCGGAATTGCGTTACTCCAAACCATCCATACTCCGTGCGCAAAATCCCCCAGCCGTCTCGGTAGATTTCCAGCTCGAGCGGGGCGTCCGGGTATCCCTGGTCTGTCATTGCGCCCGACCAGATGGAAATCGGCTGCACGTCTTCACGCCAAATTCCGGTCGTAATGGAGGACGCTGCCTTGAGCGTCATCACTGGATTCTGATCGAAGAGTGGCCCACAGGAACCCACATACTCATCTCCCGTCCGTTCAAAGTGGCAGTGCGAAGGAGTGCCCGGCTTCACGGAGTCAGTCGCGTGTGCGCAGAGGCCACAGGCAATCGGCAGCAGCAGGAGAAGTTTGCAACGCATCGGCACCAGGCGCCCTCAGAGATTCAGACGAGATTCTGATTGCGAGGACTACACCCACCAGCCCGGATTCTCGTGGACTCCGGAAATTTGGCAACTGCGGCCCATCCTGTCCAGTCCGGACCGCGAATGTGCCGGAAGGCCGGTGATCCATCTTCGCGCCGGCGTACCTGGCTCCCATTACAATTCGTCCCGTGAGTCTTGCTGCCGAATACCGGCAGCAGTTTCCATGGTGATCATGGAACACGGGGCGCAGGCAGGGGTTCCGCAGCGGGAAACCGCCCTGCGCGCGCCGGCTCGGAAACCGGGAAGAGGAAAGAGGCACACGATGAACATATTGTTATGGGTCCTGCAGGGGCTCGCCGCACTCCTTTACGCATCGTCGGGCGTCATGAAGGTCTTCATGTTCGACAAGGTAAGCAAGGACGTCCCCTCCTTTGGCGCCTTGCCGCGGAAAGCCTGGACGACCCTCGGCCTCGTCGAGCTCGTGTGTACGGTCGGGCTCATCGTCCCTGCCGCGTTCCATTGGCACCCCCGGCTGACGATCCTCGCCGCCTCGATTCTCGCGGTCGAGAGCCTCGTGTTCGTCGGGGTGCACGTCAAGTACCGCGAGGTCCCGCCCATGATCCTGAGCGGCGTGCTGGGCCTCCTCATGGCGTTCATCGCGTACGGCAGGATGGTTCTGCAGCCGATCTTCTGACCCCGGGACGCCTCACGAAGAGCAGCGTTCGGGGCAAACCGACAGCCCGCAAAATGCATGGCTCGATCGCCCCCCCAGCATCACGCCAGTCGAATGGCCGGAACCACTCGCGGTTCTGGATAGAATCTTGTTTGAGATGAACCAGTCGCACATCGATGCTCTGAATCGTGAATTCGGTATTCCGCATGTAGTTGAAGTGGTCTCCGGCAACGGCGGGTTGCCCAAAATTCGCGTCACCGCTCCTTCTGCCTCCGCAGATATATTTCTGCACGGCGCCCATCTGACGTCTTGGCAGCCGGCCCACGCCGAACAGGTGATCTTCCTCAGCCGGCATTCGAACTGGCAGGACGGCCTCGCCATCCGGGGAGGAATTCCCGTCTGCTTTCCCTGGTTTCGCGCCAAAGGGGACGACCCCACCGCTCCCGTCCACGGATTTGTCCGCACCAAAGAATGGCGGCTCGATTCCGTCAAAGCCCAGGGAGACTCCGTGCTCGTCGTCTGTTCAACTGAAAACGATCCATCCACCGAGCGCTGGTGGCCGTACCCGTTTCGCCTGCAGCACATCCTGTCCATCGGCACATCCCTTCGCCTTCAGTTAGTCGTCACCAATACCGGACCGGCCCCCTTTCGTTTCGAAGAGGCATTGCATACGTATTTCCGCGTCAGCCACGCACAGAACGTCAGCATTCGCGGTCTCGATCGAATCCAGTATCTCGATAACCTCGATGGCAACCGCACAAAAACCCAGTCCGGGGACCTGGTCTTTACCGCCAGGACGGACAACGCCTACATCGATGTCCACAGCGCTGCGGAGTTGATCGATCCGGCATGGCGTCGAATACTCCGAACCGAGAAAGAAAACTCTGCTACCACCGTCGTCTGGAATCCCCGCGAGGAAGGTGCGGCTTTGATCGCCGATCTCGGGAACGACGAATGGCAATCCTTTGCGTGCATCGAAGCCAGCAATATTCTCGGCTCGGCCATAGTTCTCGCACCAGGCCAACAGCACACAATGCAGGCAACCCTTCGTGTCGTTCCCCAGCAGGAGAGTCTTACTGAGGAAGTCTCCACCGCGCGGTAACTGCACAGTGGCGATGGTCTCCGCGTCCACAGCGGAGTTGGCGATCATCGTGTCAGCAAACCAAAGACACCCTTCACCAAATCGGAAACCTGCCTGCGAACGGCTGGGTCGTGTTTCGATCGGGCGACCTCGGCGGAGGTTTCATGAAGCAGTGCGAGCAGCGTCCGCGCCACTAAATCGATCGGATATGGCTTCACAACCTTCGCCGCTGTCAAAGCTGTCAGCCCCTGCCGCATGGCGCCATAGGCATAGCGAAGTTCGATCGCCCGCCACGCCTCCGGACCGATCACCTGAGGCGCTTCGATAAAAGTGATCCGCTGCACGTCGGGGGATGCGCACAGGTCGATCAGTTTCTCGAATGCCGCCTGCATCCGAAGCCAGGGGTCCGTCTCCTCAACCGCGGAAGCCGTCTTGAGAATGTCTGCTTCGATCTGCTCCGCTACCGCCTGGAAGAGCGCGCGCTTACCCGAAAAATGATGGTAGACGGCGCCCGTCGTCACGCGGGCATCGGTGGCAATCCTGGTGATCTCCGCTCCGGAATATCCCCTGCGAGCAAAGTGCTTCCTGGCAGTGGCGAGGATCGCAGCGCGCGTTGCCTCGGTGTTCTCTTCCCGGCGGGACTTCATGTGTTCATGACTGCGCCATCTCGACGTAAATGCATTATCTATCGTAAACGCGCCGAGATGCGGTCTTCGCTCGAACTCAGCCTGAGACCTCATTTGACATAAGTCAATTATGTTTGCTATACAGACTACGTTGCCGTGAGCGGCGGCATGGTTCGACCAAACCCCGACAAATGATGGAGGAGGCAGAACATGAGGCGAAGGACAAGCGGGCTGAACGCAGCTCTCGTTGGATCGCTCTTCGCGCTGGTATCGGTTGCGGCAAGCGCCAACGCCGGCTCGGATCAGAAGGCAGTCGCAGCGCTCGATACCAAATACCAGGCAGCGGTCAAAAACAACGATGCGTCGACGATGGATCGCATCCTCGCCCACGATTTTGTGGTCGTGCTCGGTACCGGAAAGCTCTACAGCAAGTCCGATCTGCTCCATATGGCGGCTAGCCGGCAAATCGTGTATGAGCACCAGGAGGAGGAGCAGCAGACGGTCCGGGTTTGGGGCGATACCGCCGTAGTGACCGCAAAATTGTGGGCTAAGGGCACGGACCAGGGCAAACCTTTTGACTACCATGTCTGGTTCAGCGACACCTACGCCCGCACCCCTGCGGGTTGGCGCTACGTGCATGGTCAGGCATCCCTGCCCTTGCCCACAACCGCGCAATGATCCGTTGCAGCTGGCCGGGGAGCTTCCTCTCTTTGAAGCGTGAAGCGACCCTGTCACCGGCAGAGCGGAATGCAGGGCCCGCCCCGCAGGCGAAAAGTGGAGAGGGAGCGGCCACCCCGGTTACCGGGTGAACGAGCCGCCGCTCACCGGCAGGTCCGCCGCAGCCTCCTCCGCTTCGCGGAAATGCAGTTCCGGGCCCCCCGGTTCGAGGAAAGGCCGGCCGTAATAGCTCTCGATCAGTAGCGCGCGCAGTTCCGCGATAAGCGGGAAGCGAGGATTCGCCCCCGTGCACTGGTCGTCGAAAGCCTCTTTGGCAATGGCATCGACCTGCGCCAGGAATTCGCGCTCCGGAACCCCGGCAGCCTGAATCGAGACCGGGATGTCCAGATCGCGTTTCAGGGTTTCGATCCACGCCAGCAGATTAGCCACGCTGCCATCGCTGTCGTGCCCCGCCATGCCCAGGTGTCCGGCGATTTCCGCGTAGCGGCATTTTGCCTTGGGCCGGTCGTACTGCGAGTACGCCGCCTGCTTGGCCGGATTGTCGTTCGCGTTATAGCGGATGACATTGGCGATCAGCAATGCGTTGGCCAGGCCGTGCGGCAGATGGAAGGCCGCGCCCAGCTTGTGCGCCAGCGAGTGGCACACCCCCAGAAATGCATTCGCGAAGGCGATGCCCGCAATCGTGGCCGCGTTGTGCACCTTCTCCCGCGCGATCGGATCCCGCGCCCCGTTCTTATACGCCGACGGCAGATGCTCTTTCAGCAGCCGCAGAGCCTGCAGCGCCTGCCCGTCGCTGAACTCGTTCGCCATGATCGAAACGTAGCTCTCCAGTGAGTGAACCACCGCGTCCAGTCCGCCGAACGCCGTCAGCGGCTTCGGCAGATTCATGACCAGGTTCGGATCCACCACCGCCAGATTGGGCGTCAGCTCGTAATCCGCGATCGGGTATTTCACCCCGCTCGCGTCGTCCGTCACCACCGCAAAGGGCGTCACTTCGGAGCCGGTGCCGGACGTCGTCGGGATCGCCACCAGTTCAGCCTTGATCCCCAGCTTCGGGAACCGGTAAATCCGCTTGCGGATATCCATGAAGCGCAGCGCCAGATCCTCGAAGTGCACCTCCGGGTGCTCATACATCACCCAGATCAGCTTCGCCGCGTCCATCGGCGACCCGCCGCCCAGGGCCACAATCACATCCGGCTGGAACCCGCTTGCCACTTCCACCCCCTTGCGAACAATGGAAAGAGTCGGATCGGCCTCCACCTGATAGAAAACTTCCACTTCCAGCCGCAGCGATTTCAGGATGCGGATCAGCTCATCGACATAGCCGTGCCGGAACAGGAACATGTCCGTCACGATCAGCGCCCGCCGCTTCCCTTCGAGTTCCTTGAGCGCTTCGACCAGGCAGCCGCGGCGGAAATAAATCGAGCGGGGCAGCTTGTGCCAGAGCATGTTTTCGGCTCGCTTCGCAACCGTCTTGCGGTTGATGAGATGCTTCGGCCCGACGTTTTCTGAGATGGAGTTGCCACCCCACGAGCCGCACCCCAGAGTCAGCGACGGCGCCAGGCTGAAGTTGTAAAGATCCCCAATCCCGCCGTGGGACGACGGTGTGTTGATCAGGATCCGAGCGGTCTTCATGCGCTGGCCAAACGCGCGCACCCGCCCCGGCTGCAGGTCCTGGTCCGTATAGAGCACCGAGGTGTGGCCAATGCCGCCCAGCGCGACCAGTTGCGCCGCCGTTTCAACCGCCTCCTCGAAATCGCGGCGCCGATAGAGCGCCAGCACCGGCGACAGCTTCTCCAGCGCGAATGGCTCCCCCGCCCCGGCCACCTCGACTTCCCCGATCAGAACGCGTGTACCGGCGGGAACCGGGAAGCCCGCCATCGAAGCAATCGTCTCCGCCGGCTGGCCGACGATGCCCACGTTGATGCTGCCGTCCCTGAAAAGCACCTCGCGGATTTTCTGCACTTCCTCCGGCTGCAGCAGATAGCCGCCGTGCGTGGCGAAGCGGTCGCGCACCGCATCGTAGACCGAGTCGACCGCGATCACCGACTGCTCCGACGCACATACCACCCCGTTATCAAATGTCTTCGAGAGTACGATCGACGCGATCGCCCGCTTGATGTCGGCGGTTTCGTCGATCACGACCGGAGTGTTGCCCGCTCCCACGCCGATCGCCGGTTTCCCCGAGGAGTAAGCCGCGTGCACCATGCCCGGACCGCCCGTGGCCAAAATCAGATTGATGGCCGGATGCTGCATCAGCGCCGTCGAAAGCTCGAGCGTGGGCTCGTCAATCCAGCCGATGATGTCCGGCGGTGCACCGGCAGCGACGGCGGCCTCGAGCACAATGCGCGCCGCGGCGCAGGTCGATTTCTTTGCCCGCGGATGCGGACTGAAAATGATGCCGTTGCGCGTCTTCAGGCTGATCAGCGCTTTGAAAATCGCCGTCGAGGTCGGGTTCGTCGTCGGGATGATGCCGCAGATGATGCCTACCGGCTCGGCAAAAGTCAGAATGCCATGCTCCTCGTCGGTCTCGATGATCCCGCAGGTCTTCTCGTCCTTGTACTTGTTGTAAATGTATTCGGAAGCGAAGTGATTCTTGATGACTTTGTCTTCCACCACCCCCATGCCGGTTTCTTCCGCCGCCATTTTCGCCAGCGGGATGCGCGCATCGGAGGCGGCCAGCGCGGCGTTCCGGAAGAGGATGTCGACCTGTTGCTGCGTAAATCCGGCAAAGATTCGCTGCGCCTGCTGCACGCGGGCGGTGAGCGCGTTCAGTTCATCGAGATTGGTGACGGGCATGGCAAGCGCTCCTGCGGTTTTGCGTTCGGAGGGCCGGTCTTCCGTGTGCCTCCTCTGTCTCTATGCTGCAAGCCCGCGGGAGCCTGGTGCTGTGACATCGGTCACGTTACGAAACGAAATTCCCTGCAGCCGCGCGCCTGCCGGCTGTGCCGATTCCATCCCTGACCCACCAGCGCCTGTTGCCAGGCCCCGGCCCCGTCTTCAGCGTGCCACCACCTGTCTCCGTCGCTGCTCGCTTGCCTTCATCACTTCGTTCAAATCCGCAGCCGGCCGGATCTTCCACGGCCCATTCTTCAAACCCGGATGCTGGCCGATCAGCTCGACCGCATGATTCTGGAGTCCCGGAAGTTCGTTCCATAAGGGCTCTTTCGTTTTGGATCAGGGCACGACTTTACAGCTTGCGAAAAAAATCGATCCGCATCAAGGTGCCGCGAAAGCGGCACGACGGTGAAAAGGACATCAGGATGGGTGGCCCATTCAAGCCGTCCTCTGGCTTGAGTGGGGATATTCCACCGCCTGGCCAGAATCCTGTCTTCCCCGCGCTGTCATCCTGAGCGAACGGGGCCCCGAACGCACCAGGGGCCCCAAAGAGCGATTTTGCTCTTTGGGGTAGGTTCGGGGGTGGTGAGCGAAGGATCTGCGGTTGCTTTTTGCCTCCGCCGCCCCCAAAGTTCCGTGAAGCCGACCAGATCGCAAGGGCACGACTTTAGTCGTGCCGTCGTCCGGCTCGAACCAACCCTCTGCCGGCTCACTGGATGGTTCCTTCGATCACAGGCCACGCTCTCGAAGCAGTGGCCAGGCAATCCTGCTTCAGCCCCGGGAACCTTTCACCAGGATCACGGTCGCATCATCCTGCAAGCCTGCACCGTTGGCATGGTTGCGAACCTCGGCCAGAATCGTTTCTGTCGAAGCGTCACCCTGCGCCATGTACTGGCGCAGCCGTTCGAGACCGTATTCCTCCCGGTCCGCGCCCGCGGCCTCGGTGATGCCATCGCTGTACAGCAGAAGCCGCGCTCCTTCCCCCAGTGGAATCTCGCTGTCCGAATACTCTCCCAGAGTCAGACCCAGCGGCATTCCTGATTCCGTCTGGAGAAAACGCGTGCCGGCCTCGTCCATCAGCAGGGGTGGCAGATGTCCGGCGCTGGCAAATTTCAGAGTCCGTTGCGCCGGGTCCAGAACGGCATAAATCAGCGTGACGAATTTGCCGGAAGGAAAATCCTCCACCATCAACCGATTCAGCCGGTTCAGAACCGCAGCCGGAGACTTGCAGGTATCGGCCAGAGACCGCAACATCCCACGGGTGGCAGACATCAGCAGCGCAGCCGCCATTCCCTTTCCCGAAACGTCAGCCAGCACCAGGGCCCACGAACCGTCGTCGAGGGGAATGTAGTCATACCAGTCGCCGCCCACTTCTCCCATCGGAATGGTCAGACCGGAAACGCTGTATCCCGGGATCAGCGGAGACATTCTGGGCAGCAATGCCTGTTGGATCACCTGCGCTTCTGCCGCCTCCCGGCTCATCCGCTGCCGTTCCTCGCGCTCCTGCTGGAAGCGCCGCGCGTTATGGATGGCAACCGCAATCTGTTTCGAGAGCGCCCGCAGCAACTGCAACTGCGCCGGCGGAAAAGCATCCAGCCGATAATGCGCCGTGCTGAATACTCCCACCAGCCTGCCTTCCACGTGTAATGGAATCGAAACCTCCGACAGCGTCGAGGGCTCGCACGCGATGTACCACGGGTCAACCCGAACGTCCGGGGCATAGTGCATCTTCCCCGTCGCCGCGGCATGGCCTACGGTTCCACTCCCGATCTTCTTTCGGCTGCCCCGGCTGTGTTGCGTGCATCCGCATACGCTGGCCATGACCAGTTCCTGCGCCGCTTCGTCGAGCAGAAACACGCTGGCTTCGAGGCACCCGAACGACCGCGCCACATCGGTTACGATCGTGTCGATCAGCTCGTCCAGATCGAGGATCGGCGACATCTGCTGCGCCGCCTTCTGCAGCCGCAGCAGACCTTCCATCTGCTCCTCGTGCACTGCGCGCCGCTCAAACCGGTCAGGATCGGCGATTCCGGGGGTCGTTGACATACACGCCTCGCTCCTCGGGAAGGGGTACGGTTCACTCTTAGATGTTTTGGTCCCGGCGATGGATTCCGTTGATCACTCCGGCGGGCAGCGTCTGCTGGGCAAGTTCTCCTGGGCAGGCCCTGCTGGGCAGCCATCAGGCTTTTTCGTGCCCCTGCCAGTCTGAACCGGGTCGACTCCCAACCAACCGGAACATTTCGGAGGGTCTGGCTTCCCGCGCAGGCTTTCGACGATCGAAAGGCGGCTCTCGATCGCCGAAGAACCTGCTCGCTGTTTCGTTACGGGTTCACCGTGAAGGTGAAGTCATACCTCTGGAGAGTGTTGTCGATGTCGGCGGCATAAATAGTGCCGGCGTGGGTTCCGGGCGATGGATTGGACCAGGTCCAGTCGAAGTAGCTGCTGGGGCCCCAATCCCAATGCTGCTCGGCGAGCTTGGCGCCATCGACCCACAGCTCCATCTTGCGCAGCTGGCCGTACGAATTGGCCGAAGCCCCAAATCGGAGTGCGCCGGCTGGGTTGGTGGCGGGTGGGATGCACGCAAAAATGCCCTGACCCGCCGATGGATAGTTGCACGCCCCGTAGTAGCCCTGCGTGGTGTTCAGTCCGGCCGCCGTTATCGTCGTGGGACTGTTGCCCGCGGCGCTCTCATTCACCGCGATGTCCGGTCGTGCGTCGCCTTCGAAATGGCCAACCACGAGGCCGCTCTGGTAGCCGCTGGTGCCCGCCGGAGAGGGCCCGGTCACAATGGTGGCGGTGGAGTCGTTGCCGGGATCGAGGAAGTAGACCATCTGGGTGTTGGGAGACGATCCGGAATACGTGGTGGAGAGCGCCGCGAGATCCCAGGCGGTGGTGCCGTTGAAATCAGCCGCCACCATCGGCGCGCCGATGTCGGAGGAAAGGCTGGCGGGCACCGGCGTGAACCGGTAACCGAACTGGCGGCCGTAGTGACCCAGAAAAACTGCCAGCTCGGTGCTGCTCGGATCGGTGAGGTATTCCATGCCATAGAGGTCGGTGGCCCCATCGTTGTTCAGGTCCTGAGCGCCGAGGCTCATCGCCCCGTGGATCGTGGTCACGTCGATGGGATCGAAGCTGCCGGTGCCGTCCCCAAACAGCGTGAGCACATTGCTCTCATAGGTATTGCCGATGCAGGTTGTGGCGATGCCGGCGCACGGCAGGTACTCCATGATGGAGACATCGGCGTTGTCGTCCGAATCGAAGTCGCCCGTCACGATGGTATCCACCAGCCATCCCGAGGTTGGCTGGTAAATGATGCTGGGGTTGTTGAAGTGACCCTCGCCATCCCCGTAAAGGAGAAACACCGCCCAGGGCCCGGCATAACTGTTATTGCCCTGATAGCCCGAGGCGACCAGGTCGATGTTTCCGTCATGGTTGAAGTCGGCCGCGACTACGGAAGACGTGGCAAAGGTGTAGCCGGAGGGCAGGTCCATGGTCATGGTGACCGGGGACTGAAAAGTTCCGTCGCCATTGCCGAGGTAAACAGCCACCTGGTTCGTGCCGGGAAGGGCGAAAGCAATATCGACTTTGCCGTCTTTGTTGAAGTCGCCCCAGGCGAGCGCGGGCCAGGTGCCGGCGTTGACCGTGTAGCTGACCGGCGGCTTGAAAGTGCCGTCACCGTTGTTGATGCTGACGGTGAAGAACGCGGTCGTTGCGTTGGGAACGATGCCGGACTGAACGATATCGGTAAGACCATCGTTGTTCACGTCGATGCCGTAAACATGGTTGGGCGTGGGGCCGTTCGGTGAAACTACACTGGTGAAAGTGGGAGCGTTCTGGCCGAAACTACCGAGAGACACAAGTCCTGCGCACAGCGCCGCAACGAGGCGGCTGCATGGATACTTCACTTCAGTGCTCCTGGCGTACTGAGATACGAGCGGGGAGATTGCCGGCGAGCTACCGATTGCATTAGACGAGGAAGCTCAGCGGCGCAGTTGCCTTAGCGACGCGACGAACTTCCGCGATCGAGCCGGCGTAGTCTGCAATCCGGAAAATCCAGCGCGCTCCGGCTGGCCGCAATTTCCGGCCTTTGCGCCCACGTCGGCGACAGCACGACAGTGATCCGGCCTGTGCGAAGCAGATGAAAGGATCGGCGATTGTCCGGAGTCGAACCGGTGCCGAAAAGACCCGGCGCGAAGACCCCACGAGGCGCGTTGTTCGCCTCATGGCGTGGAAGCGCCCTTCCTTATTCCCGCAGTCTCTCGGCGCAGCTCGAACCGGCGCACCCGAGTCACCGCAACCGCCCTGGCGTTATTTTTCGGCTGCGATCGCTCTCTTTCCGTAGGCGCTGATCAGAAAAAACGACGCCCCAAACGCGATCACATCCTTAAAAAGAAACAGTCCCAGATCGTTCATGTAGTGGATCCCGTGCACCACAACGGTGTCTCCGGGCGTCGTGATCAGCATGCTGCTGGTGGTGAAGAACATCAGCGTGGTGATGAACCCGCCCACGATACCGGCTTTTGGCCACCGGTAGCCTACGAT
>Ga0210385_10001587_pt1 | contig 14064 bp, 12 predicted proteins | sample IncBWH26OmetaG_FD_160107 | JGI IMG/M metagenome (GOLD analysis project Ga0210385, IMG submission 160107) | Forest soil microbial communities from Barre Woods Harvard Forest LTER site, Petersham, Massachusetts, United States - Inc-BW-H-26-O ... | reverse complement strand
GGATCATCCGGGAATGTCCAATGGTTACCGTCTATGACATCGCGCGCCAGGCGGGCGTCTCGACCGCCACGGTGTCCCGCGTCCTGCACGGATCCAGCCTGGTCCGCCCGGAAACCCGGCAGCGCGTCGTCGACGTGATCGAGCGGCTCGGCTTCGTTCCGAATGGGTCGGCGCAGGGCCTGTCCATGCGGCGCAAGGACATCATCGGCCTGGTGGCGCTCGAGCGCGGCGCGGACGAGATCGACATCGAGCGCAGCAGCCAGCTGTATGTGGATGAGATCGTGCACGCCGTCGAGGGCGTCCTGCGGGGTACCGAGATTTCCCTGCTGCTCTCGTTCGGCCCCCGCGGCGAGTCGTTCGAGCGCCGTATCCAGACCCTGTCCGGGAAGGTCGACGGCCTGCTCATGGCCGAGGACGTGCTGCCCGCCAGCCAGCTCGTGGCGCTGGCCAAGCGGGTACCGCTCGTGCTGATCGCACGGTCGGCGGACGCCACCGGGCTGGACGCGTTGACGGTGGACAACGCCGGGGGCATCAGGGCGGCCGTCACCCACCTGACCGGCGTGCATGGGTACCGGCGGCTGTGCTTCGTCGGCGGGCCGCCCGACTCACCCGACGCCGAGCAGCGCCTCGCCGCGTTCGCAGAGGCGGTCCATGGGGCCGGCGGGTGCAGCGCCGAGCCGGCCGTTCATGGTGACTTCTCCGAGGCCAGCGGCTCGGCCGCGGCCCGGGCCTTGCTGGCGCGCGGCGCAGAGCCGGAGGCGGTGGTGTGCGCCAACGACCAGATGGCGATCGGGCTGATGCGGGAGTTCCGCCGGTCCGGCGTCGACGTTCCTGGCCGGGTGGCGGTCACCGGTTTCGACGACATCTACCCGGCCAGGCTGACGGATCCGCCGCTGACCACGGTCAGCCAGCCGCTGCGCGAGCTGGGGACCAGGGCAGCGCGCCGGCTGCTCGACCGCATCGGCGCCGTCACGCTCCCGCCCACGGCCGAAGCGCCTCCCGCCCTCCCGGCCGCGGCCGACGTGCTGCCCACCCATCTCGTCGTCCGCGGCAGCTGCGGCTGCCGGCCGGCGCGGGAAGGCTGAGGCCGACCGTGCGGCCAGCAGCAGAGAGGCCCGGCAGGGCGAACGTGCGGCCAGCGGCAGGCGGGCTCGCCAGGGCACCACCCGGCCCGGGACCGACGCGCTACGGGGGATCGGGGCGGGACCGGACCGATTCGGGGTAGTCAGAAGGAGATTTGATCATGCTCACCAGAGTCCGCTTGCCACACGAGCCGGCCCGGCACCGGCGCCTGACCGCCGCCTTAGCGGCGCTGGCGCTGGTATCGCTCGGCGTCATGGCCGCGATCGTCGGCCACGCGGCGACGGCGTCGGCCACCACGGTGCCGCCTCCGCCATCCGGCTGGACCACCACCTACAGCGACAGCTTCTCCGGCTCCGCCGGCTCGGGCGTGGACTCGGGCTGGACCTATGACACCGGCACCCAGTACAACGGCACCGGTTGCACGGCCAACTGGGGCACCGGCGAGGTCGAGACCAACACCAGTTCCACGGCCAACGTCGCTGAGGACGGCAACGGTCACCTCAACATCACCGCCGTGGACAACGGCGGCTCGTGGACATCGGGCCGCGTCGAGACCGTGGCCGACGACTTCGAGGCCCCGGCGGGCGGCGAGATGGAGGTCAGCGCCTCGATCGAGCAGCCAAACCCGTCCAGCGGGCTTGGCTACTGGCCCGCGTTCTGGATGCTGGGCGCCGGGTTCCGCAGCAGCGGCGCCGGCACCTCGGGCACGATGGACTGCTCGAACTGGCCGTCTACCGGCGAGATCGACGTCATGGAGGACGTCAACGCGCTGTCCGAGCACTCCGGGACGCTGCACTGCGGCACCGACCCCGGCGGGCCGTGCGACGAGACCACCGGCCTGTCCAGCGGGCTGCAGGCGTGCTCCGGCTGCCAGACCGGCTACAACACGTACTCGGTCATCGTCAACCGGAGCAACACCAGCGACGAGTCGATCACCTGGTACCTCAACGGCACCGCCTACTACACCGTGACCGAGAGCCAGGTCGGCACGGCCACCTGGGAGGCCGCCGTGGACCACGGCTTCTTCCTGATCCTGGACCTGGCGATGGGCGGCGCCTACCCGAACGGGGTCTGCGGCTGCACGTCGCCGACCTCCTCGACCAGCTCCGGCGCGTCGATGAGCGTCGGCTACGTCGCGGTCTACGAGAGCAGCGGCACCAGCACGTCGTCACCATCACCGTCGCCGTCAGCGTCGGCGTCACCGTCGCCAAGCCCGTCAACGACCGGCGCGGAGTGCCAGACGACGGCGACCGGCGACATCTCCGCCGACTGCTACAGCGCGAGCAACGGCAGCATCAGCGTCACCGCGGCGACCGGGGACAGCAGCCCGTCCGGCGTCGACGGCAACCAGGCAGCCGAGCTCGTCAACGGGGACTGGCTGGAGTACCCGGGCGTCAACTTCGGCTCCGGATCCAGCCAGTTCGACGCGAGAGTCGCCTCCGGCGCCACCGGAGGGGTGAGCGGGCTGGTGGAGGTGGTGCTTGACAGCCCATCGAACACGCCGGTCGGCAGCTTCGCGGTGGCCAATACCGGCGGCTGGTCAAGCTGGGAGACCATCCCGGCCAACATCTCGGAGGTTACCGGCACACATACCGTCTACCTGGAGTTCGCGTCGGGGGCGGGCGGCGACCCGCCGTTCGTCAGCCTGCACTACTTCAGCTTCCCGGCGAGCTAGCCAGGCTGCGGGAGGCCGCCGGCCGGCGGCCTCCCGCGGTCACCGGGCGAAGGTGATCCAGAGCAGGTAGACGTTCAGGGCGATGATCGTGGCGGCGATTCCGGCCGCCGCCACGGTGGTGGCCCGCCGGTTGACCAGCGCGCCCATGACGTCCGCCCGGCGGGTCAGCAGCACCAGCGGCACGAGCGCGAACGGGATGCCGAAGGACAGCACCACCTGCGAGATCACCAGGCAATCCGTGGGCGGCAGGCCGATCCCGAGCACCACGAGCGCGGGCAGCATGGTGAGCGCGCGGCGGGCCCACAGCGGGATCCGGCGGCGGACGAAGCCCTGCATGACCACCTGGCCCGCGTAGGTGCCGACGCTTGACGAGGACAGTCCCGAGGCGAGCAGCGCCACGGCGAACGCCAGCGCGGCACCCCCGCCGACCAGCCGGGCGAGTCCGGCGTGCGCCGCCTCGAGAGAGTTCATGGCCGACCCGCCGGTGCGGTGGAACACCGATGCGGCGACGAACAGCATCGCGAGGTTCACCAGACCGGCCGCGCCGAGCGCGACGACCACGTCGAGCCGCTGGAAGCGCAGCAGCTCACGCCGCTCGGCGTCGCCTTCACAGGTCACCCGGGACTTCGTCAGAGCGGAGTGCAGGTACACGACGTGCGGCATGACCGTGGCCCCGATAATCCCCGAGATCAGCAGCAGCCGGTCGCCGGCCAGGCCGGGAACCAGCCCAGCCGCGATGCCCCGCGGGCTGGCCCCGACCTCGGCCAGGTCATACGCGAAGCCGAGCAGCACGATGCCGAGCAGGCCGGCGATGGCCAGCTCGAACCGCCGGTAACCGCGCTGCTGCAAGGCGAGGATGCCGAACGCGACGACCGCCGTGATCAGCCCCGCCGCCAGCAGCGGCACGTGGAACAGCAGGTTCAGGCCGATCGCCGCCCCGACGAACTCGGCCAGGTCCGTGGCCATCGCGATGAGCTCTGCCTGGACCCACAGGCCCACAGACACACGCCCGCCGTAGTGCTCGCGGCACAGCTGCGGCAGGTCGCGCCCGGTGGCCACGCCGGTCTTGGCGGACAGGTACTGCACCAGCATGGCCATCAGGTTGGCGATCACGACGGTCCACGCCAGCGCGTAGCCGAAGCTCGCCCCCGCGGTGAAGTTCGTGGCGAAGTTGCCTGGGTCGACGTAGGCGACGGCGGCGACGAAGGCGGGCCCGAGCAGCGCGATGATGCCCCGGGCCCGGCCGCGCGACCGCAGCAGCTGCAGGCCGCTGGGCTGGGCTAGCTCGGCCCTGCCCTCCGGGGTGGCTACCGCCATCAGCCCACCGACGGACCGAGCCCGAGCGATTGCGGCGTGCTGGCGTCGGGCGACGGCTGGTGGAGCCCCTCGTCGAGGGCGCCGTACTCCGTCATCAGCGCCGGGCTGCCGCCCCAGGGCGTCTGCTCCTCGGCAACCAGCGTGTTCGTGGTGAGAAGCAGCCCAGCCACGGAGGCTCCGTTCTGCAGCGCCGACCGGGTCACCCGCAGCGGGTCGATGATGCCCATCTCGATCATGTTGCCGTAGCGTCCCTGCAGCGCATCGAACCCTTCGTCGGGGCCTAGCTTCCCGATCCGGTCCAGCACCTCCTCGCCCGAGTAGCCCGCGTTCGCGGCGATCAGGAAGGCGGGCTCGGACAGCGACCGGCGGACGATGTCCACGCCGATCGCATAGTCGTCCTTGACCTGCAGCTCGTCCAGGCTTTCCTCGGCGTGCAGCAGCGCGGCCCCGCCGCCGGCCACGATCCCCTCGGCCATGGCGGCGCGCGTCGCGGAGAGCGCGTCCTCGACCCGGTGCTGCAGTTCCTTGAGCTCGGCGTTGGTAGGCGCCCCGACCCTGATCACCGCGACCTTGCCGGACAGCGAGCCGATCCGCTCCGTCAGCACGTCCTCGTCGATCCCGAACGTGGCCCGTTCCAGCTCCGAACGCAGCTGGGTGACCCGGAACTCGACGTCGGCCGAGGAGCCGCCGCCGCCGATGATCGCGGTCCGGTCCGCGTTGACCAGCACCTGCGCGGCCCGGCCGAGCTGCTCGGCGGTCATCGTCTCGAGGGTGAACCCGGAATGCCTGCTGTACACGGCGCCGCCGGTGATCGCTGCGATGTCCTCGAGCTTGTGCAGGCGGCGGTCACCGAAGCCGGGTGCCTTCACCGCCACGCACTGGAAGATCCCGTTGACGTGGTTGTGCACCAGCATGCTGAGCGCGCTGCCCTCGACGTTCTCGGCGATGATGACCAGCGGCCGCGGCGCCCGCATGATCTTGTCGAGCAGCGGCATCAGCTGCTGCACCTTGGTGATCTTCTCACTGCACAGCAGGATGTACGGGTCGTCGACGATCGCCTCGAGGCTGGCCGGGTTGGTCACCATGTACGGCGACATGTACCCGTTGTCGAACTCGAACCCCTCGACGAAGTCCACGCTCATGCCGTTGACCGCCGACTCCTCGACGGTGACGATGCCGGCGTCCCCGACGGTGTGCAGCGCCCGCGCGATCACCGCGCCGACCGTGTCGTCGTCGTTCGCCGAGATCGCGGCCACCCGGGAGTAGTCCTGCTCAGACACCACCGGGTGCGCCACGCCCTGCAGGTGCTCGACGAGGCGGCCGACGGCCACGTCGATGCCCCGCTTGACCAGGACCGGGTTGGCGCCACCGCCAATCGCCCGCATGCCCTGCCGGACAATCGCCTGGGCCAGAACGGTCGCCGTGGTGGTGCCGTCGCCGACGATGTCGTTGGTCTTGATCGCCGCTTCCTTGACCAGCTGGGCGCCCATGTTCTCGAACTGGTTCTTCAGGTGGATCTCCCGCGCAATCGTCACCCCGTCGTTGGTAACCACCGGCGATCCGGTGATCTTCTCCAGGATGACGTTGCGGCCCTTGGGCCCGAGCGTCGACTTCACGGCCTCGGCGAGCTGGTCCACCCCGGCCAGCAGCAGGTTGCGGGCATCCTCCCCAAAGCGGAGTTCCTTTGCCATTGATCAATCCCCTCCGGGTCAGTGGCTGACGGGTGCGGCGTCGCGGGCGGGCCGGGTTACGGAACGAGAATGGCGCGGCCGCGGACGCGCCCCGCGTCGAGATCGGCGATCGCCTCCGGCGCGGCGTCGAGCGGGTAGGCCCGCGTGTGCAGGGTGACCCTCCCGGCCTCGGCCAAAACCATGAGCTCGGCCAGGTCGGTGTAGGTCCCGACGATGTTGCCGATGATGTTGCGCTCGGTCGTGATGATGTCCAGCGTGGGGATCGTCAGCGTCCCGCCGTAGCCGATGACGAAGTACGACCCGGCCTCGCCGGTCATGTTCCAGCCGTCGTTCTCGGCCCCCTGCTCGGCCACGAAGTCGAGCACCACGTTGGCGCCAGCCCCGCCGGTCAGCTCCTGCACGGCGGCCACCTGCCCGCCGTCGGCGACGACGGTGTGGTTGGCGCCCAGCTGCTCGGCCAGCTTGAGCGCGTCCGGGTTCTGGTCCACTACGACGATCCGGGTGGCGGTCAGCGCGGCGAGGCACTGGATGCCGATGTGGCCGAGGCCGCCCGCGCCGATGACCACGCATGTGGTCCCCGGGTACAGCAGCGGGATCGCCTTGCGCACCGCGTGGTAGGCGGTGATCCCCGCGTCGGCCAGCGCCGCGACGTCCTTGGGCTGGGTCGCCGGGTCGAGCTTGATGCAGGAGCGCGCCGAGGTGAGCAGATACTCGGCCATCCCGCCGTCACGGGACAGGCCGGGAAACGCGCTGTTGGAGCAGTGCATGTCGTCACCGGCTCGGCAGGCACGGCACAGCCCGCAGGTGACCAGCGGATGCAGGATGACCGTGTCGCCGACGGCCACGTTGGTGACCCCTGGGCCGATTTCATGCACCCAGCCAGCGTTCTCGTGGCCGAGGATGTAAGGCAGCGGGGTGTTCATGGCCGCGTCCCACTGGCCCTCCATGATGTGCAGGTCGGTGCGGCATACCCCGGCGCCGCCGATCTTGACGATCACGTCGAGAGGCCCGCTGATCGTGGGCTCGGGCACCTCGTCCACCACCGGCGGCTTGTGAAACTCGTGCAGTCGAACGGCCTTCACTGCTGCTCCTCCTCGCCTTGTCCTGAAGTCTCATACCGGTGCCGCAGCATGCCGCGGCAGATGCCGCCGTTCGCCTCAATGCCGATTCGCGTGCTGCGGGCCCGCCGCAGGTGCAGCGGCGCGGCGTCCGGGTTCACCCGGTCACCGGTCGCCGGGTCGATCACCAGCGGCGCGTCGTCCCCGGCGGGCAGCCCGAGCTCGAACCGGCGCTGCCGCAGCCGGTCCAGGGCAACCGACGTCGGCAGGTCGCCGAGCGTCAGCCGGAGCAGCTCGGACGGGGTGGTGCCCGCGGTCAGCAGCGGCCGGCACACCTGGTCGGTACCGGCCAGGACCGCCTTGCGCAGGAAGTCGGCGCGCAGCCCGTCCAGCTCCTTCACGGCCTCGCCGTCGAACGACGCCACGAAACCGGCCTGGGCGGCCACCCCGCCGTTGATGACATCCGACGCGAAGTGGTCTTCGAGCAGGATCACGGCGCGGCGCACGCCCGGCACGGCAGAGACCGCGTCGTGGGCGTCGGCCACCATGAGATAGGCGAAGTTGGGCGCGCAGAAGTACGTGGGCAGCCGCAGCCGCACCTCGGCGTCCCCGCCGTCCGAGACGGTGCACGAGGCCACGAAGCCCAGCGAGGTGATCGGCTCGTCGAGCTCCGGGTCGCGCACCGTCTCCAGCGCGGCCAGCAGGCCGCTGGCGTCCGTCGTAACGGTCGCTGTCATCCCCTTACTCGACCAGCGCGGCGTCGTCTTGCGCGGCCGGCGCCCCGGCATCGTCGGGCAGCTGGTACTCGGCGGGCACCTCGATGTCGTAGAGCCGGGCGGCGTTCAGGCCGAGGATCTTCTTCTTCGACGCGGTGTTCATCCGCGGGTAGTCGGAGAACGCCTCGTCAGCCGGGAAGTCCCAGTCGACGAACCCCTCGACCTGCCACTTCGGCTCCCAGATCGCGTAGTCGCTGCCGAACAGCATCTTGTCTTCGCCGACCCAGAACAGCAGCTCGCCCATGACCCGGGCAAAGAACTTCGGCCGCGCGTACATCAGGGCGCCGATCGCCACGGCGAGGCCGGCGTACACGTTGGGTTCCTGGGTCGCCATGTAGCAGAAGTCGTCGATCCGGGGCAGCCCGACGTGCTCGACGATGAAGTTCAGGCCCTGGAAGTCGGTCGCCGCGTGGTCGACGTCGGCGACGTCGAACGCGTCCTTGTCCAGCGGCCAGATCGTCGGGCCCTTGTGCACGTGGACGTTCTTGATGCCCAGTTCCTGGGCGGCCTCAAGGAAGCGGTACGCGGCTGGGTCGCTCAGCTTGTAGCCGCGCGACCCGTTGTTCCACTCCGCGGTGTAGAGCTTGACGCCCTTGCACCCGTAGCGCTCGACGTTCTGGCGCAGGGCCTTGAGTCCTTCGTCGCCATCCCTGGGGTCAAACCGGGTGTTGTAGATGAACTTCCCCGGGTGCTTCTCCCCCATCGCGTTGTTTCGCTCGGTGGTGTTGAAGCCTTCCTTGTACCACTCGAGCAGGTAGGTGGGCTGGAAGATGGCCACGTCGACGTGCCCGTCCTCGAAGAGGTCCTTCATCAGGTCATCCTCGGAGTACTTCTGGAAGTGCTCGAGCGTCCAGTGCGTCTCGGGCGGCCCCAGGCTTTGGTAGGCGTGGAAGCACTCGATCCAGCCCTTGGCGTACTGTTCCGCTCCAGGCACCCAGTTATCTGGGGCCGCGTTCCAGTAGTGCGTATGGCCATCAACAACGAAGTACTTCTCGCCATCCTTTTCGTACATTTATTCCTCCATTGCGGGCCGGATGAACGGTATGCGGTGTGCAGTCCGGGGCGGCGGGCCCGGGGGCTGCTAGTTACAGCACAGCCCCCGGGCCCCGCTGTCGTCTAGGCCTGGCGGGCGGTCAGATCAAATCCGATGTAATCGGCCGCGTCCTCCGGGTTGGCGAACATGATCGTCCGGTCGTCCTCGTGAATCATTCGGCCGTAGTGCGTCGACATGTTCTCCTCGAACTCGGCGGCATCGAAGAAGCCGGACTCCTCGCCGAGGGCCTCGGAGACCTCGTCGTAGTCGACCACCATCGTCCCGGTGGCATCGACCCGGATCATGGACGGCAGGAAGCGCACGGTCACGTTCGGCTTGCCGCTCATGACCTGTGCCACCACGACGCCGACCTGGTTGTTCATCAGCGTGAAGCCGCACTGATTGGACGCCGTGTTGTCGGATTTGTACGGGCTTTCCGCGGTCTTGAACCTGGTCACTGCGCCAGCTCCTTCGGTGCCTCGAGGCTGAGATCGGTCACGATTCCGCTGAAGCGGCTCTTGGCCGCGTCCAGGCCGTCCTCGAACCGCGGCGGCTTCGCGTCCGGCTGGGACCACAGCGGCTGCAGCGCCCGGGCCGCCGCGAGCGCCCGCGGCACCCAGGTCGACAGCCACTGCTGCAGTTGCGCCTTGTTGTGGTCGGCGAACTCGCGGTCGGCGGTGAGCAGCTCGAACATCGCCCTGGTGTAGCGCAGGTCCCGCTCGGCGAAGTCGTACTCGGCCGCCCCGACGATCGTCGGGGTTACGAAGTCGCCGTTGCGCGGCGCAGCGTGCTGCACCAGGTGGCTGCGGAACAGCTCGCCGACCAGCGGCTCGAAGACCACGTTCGCGGCGAAAATGGCCTCGCACCAGTCGTCGATCGCGGTGAGCTGCTCGGCGGTCTCGCGCACGCCCTGCCAGGCCGGGTCGCTGTTCCAGGTCTCGATGTGCGCGGCGCCGTCGAACCCGTCGATCTCTTCCGACAGGGTCAGGTTGTACAGCGCCAGGTCCTGCGCGGCCCGGATCCGGTGCATGCTGTTCACCGAGATCGCGTTGTTGTGCATGTTGGTCGGCGCCCGCCGGTTGGCGTTGGCGTACAGGTACAGCCCGAGCCCGTGGTCGACGTGCATCCAGGCGCCGACGTTGCGCTCAACAAAACGGACCCAGTTCCGGTTCCACTGCTCGAAGGCCTTGGACTCCCTGGCGTTGTCGATGTTCTGGTTGAGCTGGCGCACGACGTTGGCGTTGTAGCGGTAGAGGGTGAGCTCCCACTCCTCGTTCGGGTCGCGGAACTCGTGCCACCCGAGGGCCGGCCAGTCGTAGCCCTTGCCGCCGGAGCCCGGGTAGCGCTCCGGCTCGGGCCGGTCCGAGCCCCACGCCTTGAGCACCGTCCAGTCCAGCGGGTACCCGCCACGCCCGTCGGAGAACCCGTAGAGCCAGCCCTGGGCGAGGTAGTGCCGCGGGTCCGGCTGGACCTCGACGGTCACATCCTCGTAGTGGCTCTGCTTGCGCTTGGCTGGCGTGTAGTAGTTGAACCGGCGTGCGTTGGAGTCGGGGAACTCTTTGGCCCCGGCTTCGGCGTCGGTAAAGACCGGCTTGGGTAGGTCGCGTTCTGTAGTGCTCATGGTTGTCCTTCACCCTCGTCCGAGTCGCCTGTCGTGGTGAACTTGTCGTAGTAGATGCGCTTTTCTTCCACCCCCAGGGTGCCAAGCAGCGGCATCGCCGCCTCGACCATCGGCGGCGGCCCGCATATATAGGCGTGCGCCCCGCTCAGGTTCTGCTCGTGGCGTTTCACTACATCCGTGATCAGGCCGGTCTCGCCGTCCCACGCGTCGTCGGCCGCTGGCTCGGACAGCGCGGGCACGTACTTGAAGCCCGGCAGCGCCTGCTCCAGCGCGCGCAGTTCCTCCTCGAAGCACAGGTCCCTGCGGCCCCGTGCGCCGTAGTAGTAGGTGGCCTTGCGCTCGATGCCCTTCTCGGCCATGGAGCGCAGCAGCGACAGGACCGGCGCCATCCCCGCCCCGCCGCCGACGAACACCAGGTCGGACTCGTAGCCCTCGCGCAGCGTGAACACCCCGAACGGGCCGGTCACGTCGAGCCGGTCACCAACCGCGAGCTCGCTGTCCAGGAAGTGCGAGAACAGCCCGTCCGGGTAGACCTTGATGACGAACTCGAGCTGCCCGCTCTCCTTGCTGGAGGTGTTCGCCATCGAGAAGGACCGGGTGGCGTCGGTGCCGGGAATGGCGATGTCCACGTACTGGCCGGGGAAGAACCTGAGCTCTTCGGGTTCCACCAGGCGCAGCACCAGGTGCCGCATGTCGTGCGTGACCGGGTCGTTGGATACGACCTCCGTCACTGCCTCCTGGATCGGCAGCCCGGACCTGATCATGTCCTCGTCGTAGTTGAGCAGCTCGATCGTCAGGTCCTCGTACGGATGCGCCCGGCACAGCAGCGTGAAGCCTTCTTCCCGCTCGTAGTCGGGCAGCGCGAACGTGGAGTAGCGGTCCAGCTCGAGGTCTTCGCCGTCGAGCACGAACGACTTGCAGGAGGAGCACTGGCCCTCCTTGCAGCCATGCATGAGCATGATTCCCTGCTCGGCCGCGGCGCGCAGGATCGTCTGGTCCTCGTCGACCTCGATCTCGATGCCGACCGGCTCGAACCGGACCACATGCTTGTCGGCCATGACCCCTCACGAGCTGCGTACGGAAGGACTGATTGGCGCAGGAAGGGGGCCGCGGACCGGCCTCTGGCCCCCGGCCCCGTTCCTGCGTGCTTGATCGGCTGTGGCGTGCCTGTCCGGCGGGGCTCAGCCCTCTGCGGGCGCTGGCCGGCCGGCGGGGCCGCCGCGGATGTAGTTCGCGTGGAACGCTGCGCGCTCCTCGTTAGTCATCGCGTTCAGCAGCACGTTCGGGCTCTGCACCTCGGGCATCCGGCGCAGGTGGTCGAGCGTCCACAGCTTCTTCGGGTCGTCCAGGTCCAGGTGCGGCTGCGCGACCATGGTCTTGCCGTCGTCACGCACGTAACCCATGTCGGACACCACGTCGGCCCAGTTCCAGCCGTGGTAGAGGGTCTCCCACTCCCGCTTGCCGATGAGCTGGCCCATGTTCGGGGTCTCCCGGCCCTGGTAGGTGGGACGGAAGGCCACCTCGTCGGTCCACTGGCATTCCTTGTGGCAGTACGTCCGCCACTGCCCGTCGACCTCGGCCATCGTCATGTCCTCGCGGACCAGGCAGGGGACCATGCAGGTCCAGCAGCGGTGCGGGTACTGGTAGTCGACGTCTTCGGCGACGATCGGGTGGTGCCCGTTCGGCCGCGACAGCCGGTTGTAGTTCTCCCACCACTTGCCGTACCGGTCATACCAGCCCGGGTACTTGTACTCGAACCACTCGAAGTCCTTGTCGGTCATCGGGTCGATCCGCCAGTAGTTCGCCAGCCAGCCGGTGGCGAAGAACTGGGCTACCTCGTGCACGTAGCCCTTGTTCCAGATCTGGTTCCACGCCTCCTCGATGAGGTCGTGCGGGATGACCAGGCCGTACTTCTCCAGCGGCACCAGGTAGCTGCGGTAGTAGTCGTCGTAGATCCACCGGCGCCACATCTCCGCGTAGGACTCGCGGTCCTTGCGGCGGTCCTTCGTGCCGTACTCGATGAACGTGCCGATCGCCGCGTCGACCACCCGGTGGTTGTTCCACCACGCGTACCGCAGGTCGCGTTCGAGCAGCTGGTGGTTGCTCTCGTCGGCCAGCGCCATCAGCAACGTGGCGTACCCGTTGCTGATGTGCCGCGACTCGTCGGACTGCACGGAGTGGAACACCGTCGGCAGCAGGTAGTCGCCGTTGGCCGCCGCCTCGGCGGGCATGGCCACGAACAGCGTGTTGGTGAACGCCGTCTCGGCCACGATCGTCAGGTAGATGCTCGCCGCGGTGATCGCGTCACCGGTGATGAACCCCTCCGCGAACTGCCGGCCGATCGTCCCGCAGTAGTCGTTCTGGAAGTTGCGAAGGCTCGAGTTGAAGCCCGCCGGGTCGATGTAGTTGTTCATGTACAGGCGCTTGAGGTTCTGCTGGATCGTCGAGTGCCTGACCTCGTCGATCATCTGGATCGCCTGGCCGTTGTGCAGTTCCGGGTTGGGCACAGTGCGGAACAGCAGCGGCATCGCGCGCGCTGCGGAGATCTCGGGCAGCGGGATGATGGACAGGAACAGCTTCTGCCACTCCAGCCACCGCTCCTGGACCTGCCGGAACATGTTGCCCCGGATGGCGCCGTCCGACGCGCCGTAGACGCGGTGGTCCTTCTCCTCCTGCATCGGGAAGTACGACCGCAGGACCTGCTTGAGCGGGTCCTTCTTCTGCGCCTTCTGGAACGTGTAGTCGGTTCCGTACTGCGACACTGGCTCGTGGTAGAGCGGCTCCCAGGCGAGTTCCTGGATCTTCTGGTGGGCCTTTGCCACGCTCTGGCGACTCATGGTCACCCCTTCCTGCACTCGGGCCGGCTGAGACAGCCTGCCTGCCTCCGTGATCGTGTCCGCTGGCGCCGTCGCCCGAGGGCGCCAGCGGGCGCACAAGCTATGCACGGCCGAACACTGCCGGTGACCTGCATCACACCTCGCGGCAGGCCGGTCGTGTCTCTCAACATGAGACAGGTGCCTGCCTGCGCTGCTGCAATCTCGCGTCAGCCGTCCCCGAACATCGCGCTGCGGATCTCGGCTAGGTGGTCCCGGACGTCGCGTGAGACCTGCATGTTTCCCTCGGGCGCCGGCTGGATGCCGAGCGACCGGAGCAGTTCCGCCGCGGGCGCGCCCGGGTCTCCTGCCTCCCCGAGGACCGGATGCAGGCCCTGATCAGCAAGATGGTGGAACACGAGATTGACGATGCTCCACGGATTGAACGTCTCGCGGGTTGGTTCGTCCCGTCGGTCCATGGGGTACCTCCTACCCGAGACCGTTGAAGCTGGCCGAGAATCGGCGGTCTCAACTTGAGACACCTGTGCGTTACGGCGTTGTTACGTTGTACGTACCGACGCACACCCCGGACGACCCCAGGTGGGCCGAATCCGCCGCCCGCGAGAGCGCCCGGGAGGCAGGAGGGCCATGTCGCCTGCAGCAGCGCACCCGCCGGCCCTGGCCGATGGCGAGAGGCTGGCCGAAACCCGCGAGCGGTTCCTCACTGCCGAGCCCGTTGACCCCAACCGGGTGCGGGACACGATCCTTGCCTCGTGGTGGCGCTCCCGGCGGTGGAACGTGGCCGCCGACCGGATCGACTTGACCTTCCTGGGTGACCCCGACCTGGACACCCCCTTGACCCGTAGTGCCATGCCGGTGCTGCAGCACCTGCGCGAGCATCTGGAGGGCCAGCCGATCAGCGTGATCCTCACCGACGCGGCCGGGATTGTGCTGACCCGGCTGGTGGCTGACCACGATCTCGACCGGCACCTCGACA
>Ga0210385_10001586_pt1 | contig 14068 bp, 13 predicted proteins | sample IncBWH26OmetaG_FD_160107 | JGI IMG/M metagenome (GOLD analysis project Ga0210385, IMG submission 160107) | Forest soil microbial communities from Barre Woods Harvard Forest LTER site, Petersham, Massachusetts, United States - Inc-BW-H-26-O ... | reverse complement strand
CAGAGCAATTTTGTTTACATCATTATCGGCGAGGGAGTGGGAGCTGGCATTTTCCTTGATGGCAACATCTACCGCGGCTCGCAATGGTCAGCCGGGGAAATCGGCTATCTCCGCGTGCCCCATGTCTCAAGAGAGAATCCCACGATTCATGGCTACGGAAGGCTAGAGAAGGTATTGGGCGCTACGGGAATCGTGCGCAGTTGGCGAGCGAGTCCCAAGCAAAACCGCACGCAGCCAAAAGTGACCAACGCAGCCGAAGTATTCGATCTTGCTGCGGCAGGAAATGCTCAAGCAAAGAAGATACTTCAACAGCGTGCTACGATTCTGTCCGACATCATTTTGGATCTCGCGCTAATCCTGAATCCCAGCATAATTTTGATTGGCGGCATAGTCGGCAGCCATCCTCGTCTGCTCCAGGAAGTCCGGACACTGTTGAAGGGTAGTGAAATTGCGCGTGTCCGCGTTGGCCCGGGCGCGCTGGGCTCTTCCGCCGTCCTATGGGGAGCCGCCTTTACCGCAATACAATCTGCTGTGTTGGCTTTGATCCAGCCCTCCGACTGATTGTGGCCCGCCAAGTGTTCTCAAGTCGTTTGGCTGTCGAGGCTTCAATTGACGGACTTTCTAAACAGAGATAAGTTAGTACCGATTCTCTCCGTATGAGCCATGGCCAAGCACAATCATCCTTCGCGCGGCGCCGCCAAGAAGTTGCATGGGGCCGTCTCCATCCATGGCGTTGATGCCTGCAACCTGCTGCGAATCTTGCGCGAACAGAACGTCAAATCTCACCAAGAGTTGCAGCAGCTTTCCGGCCTTTCCTCTGCCAGACTTTCGGAGGCCTTGGCATTGCTTCAAGCCAAACACTTGATCGAACCCTTGTCCCAACGGAATAAAACGGATGGCGGGTTCCTCCACCCGCGTGTCAATGCAAATTATGGCTGTGTGATTGGTGTAGATATTGGTGGAACCAACTTGCGGATCGCGCTGGCGGATACGAATGGCACCATACGAGGCAAGTGGAGCGCCACCACAAAGGGTAGTGCATCGGCCGGGATGGTTGTTGCCCAAATTTCCAAAGGTGTCGATCATTTGCTCCGGGAAACAGCAACCTCTCGCAGTTCTCTGCGTGCCATTGCCGCTGGCGCTCCTGGCGTTACCGATCGCGACGCCGGAATTGTGTTCGCAACATCGTATTTGAAAGGTTGGAAGAATGTTCCGCTTGCTCAGCTGTTGAACTCGAAGTTACGCGTTCCCGCTATCGTGGAGAACGATGTGAAATTAGCGGCCATCGGAGAAAACTGGGCAGGGGCGGCGCGCGGCGTCCGAAATTTTGTGTTTCTCGCCATCGGCACCGGTATCGCCGCAGGAATCTTCGTGAACGGGCAATTGGTCCACGGCGCGGATTGGGTTGCGGGAGAAGTTGGCTACATGATCGTGCCAGGTACTCCGACCGTGCCGGCTGGCGAAGGCATGCCCGGCGCGCTGGAGAGCATGATCGGTGGAGAAGGATTGAAGCAGCAATGGCTGCGTGCCCAGGGGAACAAGCGCTCGAACGGAACGACAGATCTGAGCGCGACCGGAATTTTCTACCACGCTTTGGCCGGCGATCGCCTTGCGAAAAATATTCTTGAAGATTCAGCGAGAATCCTGGCCCACGCGATATATAACATTTCCACCGTGCTGAATTGTTCGCTTTTTGTCCTCGGTGGCGGGGTCGGCATGAGCGGGCCGCTTCTCGCAGCCACACAAAAAGCTCTGGAGCCTTATACCCAGCCTTCTCGGGCGAATTTGATCACCAGCGCGCTGGGTCAGGATGCCCAACTGATCGGGGCCATTCGATTGGCGCTGGATAAAGCAGAGTCCGAAATCGATTTGAAGTTATCGCGGGCGAAATAATTTTTATTCGAACGATATTAGCCCGCAGGTACGCCTGTACTGTGCTCATGAGCACTGATGCTCTCGAGTTCGCGGCCGCAAGTCTCCGGCACGGCGAAGCGAACGAAAAGGATCGTCGCGATGCTCAGCACTCCATAGATTGCAAAAGTGGTAGCGCTTCCTACTCCCTTGATTAAGGACAGGAACGTCAGGGACACTGCGAAATTGGAAATCCCCGAAAATAGTGTCGCCACCGCCACGCCGCGTCCTCGCACACGCAGAGGAAACACTTCGGACACCAGAATCCACGCGATGGCCCCCAAACTAAATGCAAAGCACGCGATGTACAGCACGAGACAAGCAATCGCAATTACCCCAAGGCTTGCTCCCAGCACTGCCTGATGGCTGAAGCCATAAGCAAGTGCGAACAGCGCGATTGTCATTCCCCCAACGCCAACGTACAGCAACGGTTTACGTCCTACCCGGTCGACGAGCAGTATCCCCACGACAGTTGCAATCACATTCACTACTGCAATCAATAGTGTCGCGAGAATGGAATTGGAGTGTGAAGCGATGCCCGCAAGCTCGAAGATTTGCGGCCCATAATAGATGATCGTGTTGATGCCGGTAACCTGCTGCAACACGGTCATTCCCACGGCAATGAAGACCGAGCCTCGCACGGCGGGAGTCAACAGTGCTCGCCAACTCTGTTCCATAGGAGTTTTCAAGCCTTCACGGATGTCAGACAGAAATTGCTGCGCGCCGCTTGCGTCGGTATAGCTGAGAAGGACGGCCTCCGCATCCTTTTCTCGGGAATGAGCGAAAAGCCAGCGTGGACTCTCAGGGACGGTCAGGATTACGCCGAGAAAAAACAGCGTTGGCACGGCGGCAATGGCAAACATAAGCCGCCACGCTTCCTGTGTTGCAAGCCAATAGCCCACAAGGTCAGCAAGCGCAATGCCAACCGTCAAAGCAAACTGATACAGTCCGATCAACATCCCTCGCGATTGCGGCGGCGCCAGTTCAGAAACGTAAACCGGAGCCGTAACCGACGTGAAACCGATACCCATACCGAGAATGGCGCGCGCCAAGATAAGCGTAGCCACGTTTGGCGAAAGCGGCGCAAGCACCGAACCCACGATGAAAATCGCGCCTGCCCATACCAGCGTAGCCTTTCGCCCTATTCGGTCGGCGACGGCCCCTCCGACCATCGCCCCTACCATGGCGCCGACGAGCACAATGCTGACGACCAGTTCTTCCATTTCCGTGGAGAGGGCGAAGCTGTGCCTGACAAATATGATGGCAGCAGCGATGATACCCATGTCATAGCCGTACAAAACGCCGCCGAGCCCGGCGATGAAAGAGATCCGAGCGAGAAATCCGTGGTTTACAACTGGCTTTTGCGACGACGCCGAATCCGGCATGGGCTCACCCGGCATCATGATAACGTAATCTTTGTTATGATTCATGAAAAAGGCCCGTTTTAATTCCGTACCCCGCCGCGCGTTTCCATGCGGTGGACGCGGTTCGGTTTCGGGAGTGTTATGGAAGACACGCGCAAAGAGCCAAACTGGATTGCCGGTATCGAACCGCCAGCCGAAGTGCTGACGATGAGCATGACGGAGATTTACGAAAGAGAGTGCCGCGAGCAACCCCAACGGCTTGCGGATCTACTGCGGGCTTACGGCGAGGACGAATCGATCCTCGCAGAGATGAACACGCTGCAGCTGATTGCCTTCACTCCCGGGCCGATTCTGTTCATTGGCATGGGCGCTTCTTACTGTTCTTCGATTGCGGGATCGGTCTGGATGCAATCGCGTGGAAGGTCTTCCTTCTTTGTAGATGCCGGGGAATGGTTGCACTACTCGAATAGAATATGGGACCAGGTTGCGGCCACCATTCTTACAACCGCTTCGGGCGAAAGCGCGGAACTCGTCCAACTCTGCCGTCAGGAACGGGGGAAACACCTCGCACTCCTTTGCAATAACCCTAAAAGTCCTTGCTGGTCGCTAACCAAACAAAGACTGCCCATGCTCGCGGGACCTGAATATGGGAATGCCACGAAAACCTACACGAATGCGGCGGCTGCCAGCATCGTGCTTGCCTCCCACATCACCGGGCATGCCTGGAAAACGGATGCTGCTCAGATGCTTGAGGCATACGCTAAATCTCTCGAGAAAGCTTTCAGTCTCCGCAGCCAGTTGGAACAATTCTGCGAGGGTGTCGCGAACATCGAACTTGTCGGACGAGGCCCGGCATACGGTGCCGCGATCATGGGCGCTCTCTGCATTCGCGAGATGACGGGAAAGCGCGCTGCCGCCCATTCCGGCGCAGGTTTCCGGCATGGGCCCATACTCGATGTGAATGAGACTCACCTGGCAATCATTATTGCGCTTGGACACACTTCGGAGTTGGGCGTGAAACTTGCTCAGGATTGCAATGCGCGCAACGGCAAAGTAATCCTCATAACTTCAGAAGAACATCAAGCTACTGAAAAATTGTTGCCCGTAAAGCTCACCGGAGTGCCCGAGCCGTGGGAAGCGCTGACGTCCGTCCTTGTAGCGCAGGCCCTGACCCTGGCAATGATCGAAAAACATGGCGCCAACCTCCGCCCGCGGTTCGAGTACGGAATCATGAAGGAATAGTCAGCGCTTAGACTAGCCAGCATACCGACACGATTAACTCGAATGGCGTATGCTCTCCGCCATCGCCCTGGCTTTTTGGCGTGCAATTTCCACAAATCTCGAATCTGCCGCGATTTGATCCAACAGCGGCAATACCCGCTTTGGTTCAGGCAGTACACCCTTCGAAAGATCAGTCTCCAGTTGCAGCAGCGCGTCATCCACTCCCAAGCGGTCGTATTTCATTCTTCGTTGCAACAGGTCGATGAGTTCCTGTTGACGCGCCAATCCTTCGCAGATTTGCAATAATTGCGTGGCTGCCGGATTTACCGTGTAATTGAACTTTACTTCATAAGCCTCCGCACCCTGTTCCCAGCGAAACGTCTTTTCCCCCAAATTTGCGATCTTCCGATGTACATCCAGATCGAGCCCCTTGAAGTCGTTCAATTGACCGATCAATTGAAACATTTTTGTGCGCAGAGAATTGCTGATCTCAAACGGCGTGGCGCCTGCATCCTCATCGAGTTGCCGGATCTCGTAAGAACCGGTATCGGTATCGTCTTTTATTTTGATTTCAATGAATTCCGGTGTGCTGGACTTGAATATCCGCCGGTAAGTAAAAGTGCTGGAGCCTACGGCAAACACAAACGCTTCGCTCGCCGTAAGAAGGCAAATTAGTAGGGTTGTCAGCGCAACAAAGCGAACTCTTGTGCTCATCGGCTTGGTTGGATGCGGACGCCGGGTCCGCCTGTTACGTAACCACCGGTTGTGGAACGCTTCGGGGTCCTGGATCTGCTGGTTCCAGCCAGGTCCGCCTTCTTCAATCCAAAGCGCCGTTCGAGCCGGTCGGTCTGCAGGTGACAAAGAGCCACGGCCAGAGCGTCCGCCGCGTCGCTAGGTTCCGGCACCTCTTTCATTCGCAGCTGTGCCTTTACCATTGCCTGTATTTGTTTTTTGTCTGCATGCCCATAGCCCGCCACACTCGCTTTGATCTCGCGTGGACTATAACTACGAACCTCGACTCCAAGTTGTTGGCCTGCCAGAAGGACAACGCCTCTTATCTCGGCAAGCCTCAACGCCGTCCGCATATTCAGGGCTGTAAACACGGACTCCACCGCCATAATGTGCGGCTTGAATTCCGTGATGAGTTCGCACAACAGCGCATGAACGTCCTGCAACGCAGCTCCCGACGAAGATTTTTGCCGTTGGGCCGCAACACGGAAGGCTCCATAGTGCAGCACCCTGCAGGCGCCAGATTCCTGTTCAATAATGGCGTAGCCGGTTGGCCCTGCCGCGGCCGGGTCCACACCCAGCACTCGCAGACAGTCGGTCACATCCTTGCCGGGAAGGCTCGCATTCATGCCTGTTAGTCTAAGGCGAAGTGCATGCGCGTTCCAATGAAATGTCACATCGCCGCATCAAAAATGGAAATGGCCACCCTTGCGGACAAGGATGGCCATTTTCTGAAAACATTGGCGCTAAGTTGCGCTGACGGCCGCCTGAATCTCTGACTCGTCGATGTCAAAGTTCGCGTACACATGCTGCACATCATCGTGTTCTTCCAAAGCTTCCACAAGTCGCAACATCTGCGTAGCTTGCTGACCAGTCAACTTGATGTAGTTCTGCGGCACCATTGCCAGCTCCGCCGACGCAGGAGTAATTCCCGCCTTGGTCAAAGCCTCTTTCACTGCTTCTAACGATTCCGGCGGTGTGACGATATACCAGGAGGAACCGTCGTCCTTCATGTCCTCCGCCCCCGCTTCCAGCACCAGGTCCAACAGCTTATCTTCTGACGCCGCTTCTTTCGGGATGCTGATTTCACCTTTACGGTGAAACATCCAACCCACTGCACCGGCTTCGGCCATATTACCGCCGTTCTTGCTCATCAAATGCCGGAACTCCCCGACGATTCGGTTGCGATTTGTCGTGACCACTTGGATCAGCATTCCAACGCCACCGGGGCCGTACCCTTCAAACATCGCCTCTTCAAATTGCTCGCCCTCAAGTTGTCCGGTCCCGCGAAGGATAGCGCGCTCGATGTTCTCGTTCGGCATGTTCTCGTTCTTCGCCGCAAGAATCGCGGTTCGAAGACGTGGGTTTGAATTAGGATCGCCGCCGCCGATACGAGCGGCGATGGTGATTTCTCGAATGATCCGTGTGAAAACGCGCCCGCGCTTTGCGTCGGTCGCCGCTTTCTTGTGCTTGATGGTGGCCCATTTTGAATGCCCAGACATGACAAATTCCTCTTCTATCGCTCATGGCCGGCTCGGCCATCTCAATTTGGATTTATGGTACCCCGCCACTGCCAAGGAATGGACCTGTGGCTCATTCTACCCGCATTGCGGGGTTACCTGTGCGGAGACCTACGTGTGCCGCAAGGACGCTCACGAACCATATGGAACAGAATGTCCTCTTTGGAACTTCTGAATTCTAGCACACTTAGCGTGTACCGGGAATCGTGGGACCTCAGTCACGCTAACGCCGTTTCGCGACAAATTCTTTGCCCCAGATAAGCCAAGAAAGGCGAAATTACCGCTTCGCGAAACCCGAATGTCGCCAATTCACCGTATCCAGCCACAGCGGGTCACCCATCCGAGTCCTTTCCCATTTTGCAAAAAGCCTCCGCATATTTCGCGGCGATGCGGCTCCACGAGAAATATTCAGATTGTGCAAAACGCCTGCGTGCCCTCAAGGAGTCGCGAAGCGCATCGTCTTTCAATACCCGCACCAGGCCCGGGCCCAGTGAATTCCAGGAGTTCTCCGGTAATAGCCAAACTCCTGCCTCGATTACCGGTGCCGCAGTTTCCCATCCTTCGCAGGAGACCACCGGAAGTCCGCAAGCGATCGCCGCCAGCGCACTTCCTCTTCTGGTCGATATTGGCCCGCGCGCAAACAGGAAAACGTCGGCGCTGCCCAGCAACTCAACCAAGTCTTCGGGCTTCCGTAGTCCATGCACTACGATCTCCACTCTACTTCCGGCCAGTTCGTCTTCCAACTGCTTCCCTGCAATCTCGGAATTCCTGCCCAATACAGACAGCCGTACTGAGCCCATTTCCCTGGCGACCGTCCGGAGTGCATCGGAGACACGTTTAGTCTCAACCCTGCCGAGAGTGCCGCCCGATATGGAGTAAACAACAATCGTAGGCATACTGTTTAGTTGCGTATTTTTTATTAGCTGCCAAGCCCTTTCCGGGTTCGGTAAATTCGCGCCCACGGGGATAAAAACCACGTTGCGAGCCGCCTTCGGTATCCAATCGATTGTTTCCTTAGCCACCGTGAGCACGTTAATGTCCGCGAGGCGCACGACCGTCCTCATCACGAATCGCTGAATATGCCGGCGGGATCGATCCCTCCACCTTCCGCCCGGATGCGGTTCAGGATCATGGAACACTACGCAGCAGCGAGCGCCACTCTTCTTTAATGCATGAATGAGCCGAATCACGTTCAATGGAAAGCCCCGCCGCGACCACCCCAGCGCCGTGTATTGCAACAGAATCCACTTTGCATTCAGCGGAGCGATCTCTCCTGTTATTTCTATCAGAGCCTTGCGCCAACCAAGCTCCGCCCACCGTACACGCAGCAACTGCAACTCAATGTCTTGCTTCGCGAGAGCATCAGATAAGTAATGGCAATATTCTTCGACCGCGTCGGTGGGCTCATCAGGAGTGCCAAGAATTGCTAGCCATCGGTCACTCATTGGATGGATAATCCGGCCTTACACTTCCAGCACGAAAGAAGGATGGAGCGTAACCAGTTGCAACAGTCGGCGTCTTCGATGGCATATTAATTTGCATTATATAAGCATCCCATTTGTTCTCCGCTATCGGCACCCCCTTTTGCCGATCGGCTCAGAGGACAGTGGAGGTTTTCGCCATAAACTCCGTCAATCGTCCATTAAGGCATGTTAAGCGCGTCTTTCTTGTGTAAGCTCTTATTATGAGAACCATTGGGACGCTGCCTTCGCTGCGTGTTTCGCGTAATCCTCTGGTCTCCTTTGGATTCCTCGTCGCCGTGATGTATGCGGCCTACCAGGTTGCACAGGCTATCCTTGCCAATGATCTAACTGGTTTAGGATTTGTTGCGGTTCTAGGCCTTGGCGGAGCCGTTTTCATAGCCGTCCTCAACGATTGGCGCAGAGGCCTCTGATTTCTCATCGCGTGGATTTTATTCGAGGATTTCGTCCGAAAATACAACATGGTCATCTATTTCGGCAAAGTCGTTCTGGCGACAGTCTTGTACATTTCCCGAAAGAGCTTGGGTCTCGATTGGCGATTTATTCCGAAACTCTCATGCCCGACAGACCCGCAAGCGAGCTCGTACAACGCACTCAGACTTATCCTGTTCAACAATTGGAATATGCCTTTTCCGATTCTAGGTGGCCTTATGGCTATGGACTCGGCACATGCACCTTGGGGACGCAGTATGTAATGCGCATTATGCAAGCAACCCGCCTCGCTATCGGCGTTGAGAGTGGATTCGGGAACATACCTGTAGAACTAGGCTTTGTGGGCCTCATTCTCTGGAATGTACTTGGAGTCGCCATTGGCTCTCCTCATGGGAAAGTCGTGAGCGAACTCCGGGGGACCCCCTGGTTTCCGCTTGCATATGCAAGCCTCCTCTACGTCTGCGCGGCTCACAACAGTTGCAGCAGTTGCGCGAGGGTTTGAGCCTTTCTTCATTCAGTCGAACTCCACCACGCGACCCTGCTAGTGGGTAACCGACTTGAGTACAGCACTCTTCGTCGCCTGTAGCGTGAACTCCAGCGTCTCCTTCGGGATTTTGGTAATGAACGGCTCAATGAGCCATCCCAGTCCGGTGGGGATGTCCCGAGTCAGCGTCACCGCTTCATTCTGTACGTAGACTCCGCCATCCCGCTCTTCCATCCGCCACCAGGTTTCCATTCGCCAGAGATAACCGTCATCATTTCCGGGTGCTTTTTCCTTTTCATTCGGTCCGCCCGGATCTTCCACTTGAGCGATACGCGTCGCGGAACTTCGGCTATGCGCCTGAAGCGGCGAATCACGAAAGTAAGTGATGTCGTGCTCCGTATCCAGGACCACCGTCACGACTTTGTGCCGGCGAAAGCGCAGGAAGACGCGGAACTTGTTCCCGGTGTGCGACTCGATGCGTGCTTCTTCCACGTCCGGCGCATAATACATTGCTTGATGATCGTAGTCCTGGAGGATCTTCAGCACGTCGTCGATCTTCACTCCGGGCACAAACACAATCCCTTCCCAATCATGGATCATTCCGCCAGGCACATTAAAGTTCTCGCCTGCAGAACTCACACTCAGCCGACGCATTTCCACCTCTCCGTCTTTTAATTTCGCAATCGCCTCTTTTTGTTCCCTTGCAGGCAAGCCGTCTACCCAAAGGAACGGCCCTTGCCGTAGGCTGGCCGCGTTCTGCGCCTCGATTCTTGCTAAGTATTGACCGAATGCCTCGATGGTAGCGGTCTCGATCGCCGGAAAAGGTATGGGGCGCCCTTCGGCTGCAATCGCCATCAGAAAGGGCAACAAGAGACAGAGGGCGTCAAAACTCTTGGGTATGAGTATGGAGTGGAAAGCCTTCATCCGTCGTCTGATTCGGCCGATGCCTGGCCCTAATTGGCCCCTAACTGGTTGGAATTACAGTGCATTCCAGCTCAGTCACTAGAATGGATGCACGGGGGATTCCGATCGGTGCGTGGTATGTGTGAGAGGAAGCGGGCTGTCTTTTGGCAGGAAATCTGGCGGGTTGGGTGGCTCGCACACGGCCCCTTGCGGAACCGTTGTCCCCGCGCGGCCCCCAACCCGTCGGAGCCTAGAATGCGGTAGCAACGCAAATGCTTCAATGGGCCGATAGCCCCAAAAATGTCGGTACGGGGGTTGTGGTACTGACGCGCTACGAAGGAAAAACTTGCTAAGGCTTTGAATGTAAGCAATTTAAGCTAATGAAGCGCGGTGGGCGTTTCACACCGGGTTGGCAACCGCCGGCGTTTGGACAGCGCGAAGTGAGAAGTGCTGATGAAATGGACGGCGCTTCGACATTACTACATAATTATCTAAATCAGTTCTAATTACTGTATACAGGTGCGCACATCGGGTCCGTTTGCACAGCATTCACGAACTGTTAGTTCTTCGATTTCGCGGGCAATGATCCACTGAGCGCCGTATTCCCGTTCAACAGATGTAGCGTGATCTCCTTGATTTGTCCGTTCCGCAATGGAATGTTCTTCTCCCAATCCGAATAGGCGCCATTCGCTGTCGCTCTCAGGTCGTAAGAATCCTGTTTCAGTCCCGCAATGGAATAATGTCCCTTGGTGTCCGTGTGCACAATGCGGGGGCGCACGCCCGCCGAAGATTGGCAGGTAACAGCCGCCGCTGGCACCGGCTTCCCATTTGCACCCAGAACTTTTCCTTCGATGCCCGTCGCCACTTTCTTTGGCGAGGATTGCGCGCGAAGGCCCGAAGCGCAGAAGATTATGATAACCAGCGATAGTAATCGCATCACGCGAAGTGTCATCGAAAGACTGCTCCCTGAGCAACTGCTACAGTTTAGGCGCGTCAGAAGCTCAGTGGGGGCACCCAACAGCGCGTTGTGCTCAGGAAACAACCTGTCATCGTGGGCAGGCGAAGCGGCGAAGTTACGGTAGCTTCAAATCCACGGAATAGACGTCCACGTCGCCATGATCGACCGTGACGTAAACCGATCCGTCAGGGCTCAGACCCGTGAAAATGCCGCGCGCCGCGCCGGTGCTTAGGAGATCACCCAGACCCAATACCCTCTCCGTTTCCCGAGTTGCCATCGGCACACGAAAGATGCTTTCTTCCACTTCGTCAACGTCTTGATAGTAGAGAGCATCGCCGCTCGGTGACCAGCGCAATGCCGCGGGAAAATTGGCTTCTGAGAGCACAGACCATTTCTCGAGTTTGCAGTCGTAAAGCCAAACTTGCTTCTTCTTGGGATTGAGAGCAGCGATATACCGGCCGTCGGCAGACCATCTTGGCTCGATAAGTCCGTCAGAATCCGGCAGTTTCGTTAGCTTCGCAGTTTCGAGATCCAGAATGCGAATGTCCGGCTCTTTATTCGATTCCATTTCCTGCACATCCAGCACGATCTGACGCCCGTCTGTTCGCCAATCTCCAGAAACGGAAGCCCATTTGTTGTTCGTTGGAAGCACACTCTTGGGCGAACCGCCGTCGGCGGAGACGACATAGAGCCGCGGCTGGCTGTCCAGTAAGAACCCCGTGAACAGAATCTGTTTTTGATCCGGCGACCAGTGTGGCGCGAAAGCTCCGGTGGCTCCCGCGGTTAACTGCACTTTACCGCTTCCATCAATTCGGCTTTTCCACAAAGTACCATTCTCACGCGCCGCATACACCACCCATTGTCCATCGAGCGAAAAATCCATGTCGGTCGCACCGGACTCCGCCAACATGGCCGTCTTCGCGGAGGTTTTGGGATCGATCCGCAGCAATTGATACTCGTTGTGCGATCCGATGACAAAAATTCGGCTGCTGTCTTTAATCGCGTTGGGGTGATCAAAGGCGATGGGACCTCGGGTCAATTGGATTGGTTCGCCTGTGTGGCGGCGGAATAAGCCGCGGTTTTCGTCCATGATCCAGAGGCTCGCCTGCGTATCTACAAACAGGCTGGCGCGAAGATCCACGCCCGAAGAGAACGCGAAATAGTTACCGCCACCCAACCAGGTGCCGCTGCCTTCATGAGGTCCATGTTGGCCTTCGGGGAGCACCCTGCGAGGAGTGCTTTGTTCCAAGTCCATTTCCCACATCGAATCTGTACCCTCAAGCAAGTTGGTTTGCGTAAAGCGCAGCCGCTTGCCATCAGGCGACCATACGAGAGAGTGCGGCGCAGGATGAAACTTAGCCAGCTCCCGAACGTGGTTTCCCTGCGGATCTGTGAGCTGAATGCTTTCTCCGTGAACATAGGCAATCAAGTCTCCTATGGGAGACCACACCGCCTCTTGGGCGATGACGTCGCCCAGGCGACGCGGCGCGCCACCTTGGACCGGCCACAACCACAGCGCTGTCTCCTCACCGCGATGAGTCAGTTGGCCGATCAGAAATTGCGAATGGTCAGGTGAGAGATCGAAAATTCTCGTATTGTCAAAGGGAGTGGGCGTTCTCTGAATCGCACCGCCCTCTACCGAAGTCTGCATCAGGTTCCAGCCGGTGACATCGCGAACAACGAAGTAAATCCGGCTGCCATCGGTCACTAGTTTGCCCCACGGGTCGACTTGTCCCGAATGCGTAAGCTGCTGAACATGGACCACTCGAGGCTCGCGGCGTGGCCACAGACCATAGGTGAGAAATGCCGTCACACCCACCAAAATCAGCAAAGCTTCCCACCAATGCGGACCCAAGCGCCTTTCGTAAACCCCTTTGAGCGTTGGGTGACGTTGCGGTTGGGGTGTCTCAATTTGCGGCGCAACTTCGTCCAGCGCCGGCCCGTCTGCTTCAATCCGAATCGCAGTCGTAATTGAGGGCGATTCGATCCTGGTGAGTTCCACCGGCGCGATGAAACGATAGCCCTTCCTGGGAACTGTCTCAATAAATCGCGGGTTGTCTGCGCTGTCATTCAGCGCGGCGCGCAATTTCATCAAGGCAGTATTCAGGCTGCCATCGAAATCCACGTACGTCCCGTCAGGCCAAATATTTTTCCGTAATTCATCACGACTGAGGATTTCCCCAGATGATTCGAGGAGCAATGCAAGGATGCGAAAGGGCTGTTCCTGGAGTTTGACGAGCACACCTTGACGCACGAGTGTGCCTAATTCCAGATCGGCCTCAAAAAGACCAAACCGATAAAGGCGACGATTTATCGTCGATTTAACGTCCATGGCACCTGCATCTGCGTAACGGGCACTCATAATACACCAGAAGCCTGGTTGATAAAAGACCATAAACATATGTCACATCAGGGGTTAATTGTTGATAAAGGAACTAGGCCCAGTTCGTTTGACGGCATTTGCGATTACCTTCATGGTGACTTCAGTTACCTTCTCGTCTTGGGCGGGTACCCCAAATTCCGGCTCAAGGCGACCCCAAAGTGGAGGTAGGCTTCAATCACGTTGAAGCTGTCCTCCCCTCTGAACCAACGGGATTGACCGCGTCCGGTGTCCACCGTCAAGAACTATCGGGCACGGACGCGGCGACTCCCCGAATTCCCAGCCTTCACTAATGATCAGCAGTCGTGACGTAATAATTCCACAGTTTAGTGCTTCGATGGCGACGCGACTGCGATGGATCTTACTCCGCTATGTGCCGCGATTTCAGTTTGATACGGCCGACTTTCCCGTCGCGTTGGATTTGGTTGTAGGCGTGCGAATACCCTGCAACTAATGAGAATCGACAGGGAGCGGGGTGTCTCTAATGCGAAGTTCCATTCGCGAACGATTATTCGTTGTATAGTAGCGGCGCATTCAAAAACAACGGCTCATCAAGATCCGATTACGACCTGGCGGCGCGTCTTCCCGGTGATACCAGCACCCGGCCTTAATCATCTTAGTCATCTGAAGCGCGTACCGGTTCAGTAAAGACGTTATCGATTCTACGAATTATTGTGCAATCTGG
>Ga0210385_10001585_pt1 | contig 14073 bp, 11 predicted proteins | sample IncBWH26OmetaG_FD_160107 | JGI IMG/M metagenome (GOLD analysis project Ga0210385, IMG submission 160107) | Forest soil microbial communities from Barre Woods Harvard Forest LTER site, Petersham, Massachusetts, United States - Inc-BW-H-26-O ... | reverse complement strand
ATCGTGGGCTTCGCCATGATCGGCTCGATCACGTTCCTGCCCACGTTCCTGCAGTACGTGAACGGCGTGTCGGCAACCTCATCCGGCCTGCGGATGCTGCCGATGGTCGTGGGCCTGCTGGCGACGGCCGTGGCCAGCGGCACCATCGTGAGCAGAACCGGCCGCTACCGGCTGTTCCCCGTCGCCGGGGCGGCGGTCACGGCGACGGGCCTGTACCTGCTGTCGCTGATGGACGCGCGCACCGGCGTCTGGACCGGGTCGCTGTTCCTGCTGGTGCTGGGCGCGGGCATCGGGCTCATCATGCAGGTCCTGACGCTCGTGGTGCAGAACACCGTGTCCTACTCCGACCTGGGCACCGCCACCTCCGGCGTGACGTTCTTCCGTACCCTCGGCGGCTCGTTCGGCGCCTCGATCATGGGCAGCATCTACTCGAACCAGCTGAAGACCCGGCTGCCGGGTGCCCTGGCCGCGGCCCGGGTGCCCGCGTCGGCGGTCAGCAGCCCCGACCTCGTCGCCAGGCTCCCCGCCCAGGCCAGGGAGCCGATCGTCACCGCCTACGCCCACTCGCTGCAGCACGTGTTCCTGTTCGCGGTGCCCATCGCGGCCGTCGCGTTGCTCCTGGCGCTGTTCTTGCCCCAGGTCACCATGCGCGGCGCGGCGCGGGTGCAGGGAGTCGGCGACGGGTTCGCGATCCCGGAGGGCAGCGACAACGAGCGGCAGCTGGCCAACGTGGTGGCGCAGATCCTGCGCCGGGACAACAGCTCCTCCCTGGCGGGCATCCTCGCCCGTTCCGGGTCCGCGCTGGACATGGCTACCGCCTGGGGCGTGATCGGCGTCTTCATCCACGAGCAGGCGCTCGGCGGCCCGCTGCCGGAGGCCGCGGTCGAGGCGCGGGTCGGCGTGCCGGCCGGGGTGCTGACACCGTTCTACCGCGAGATCGCCGCGGCCGGCTACCTGAGCCGGGACGACGGCGGCCTGCTCACCCTGACCGCCCCGGGACGGGCCGAGGCGCAGCTGGTCGCCCTCGCCTGGCGGACCTGGCTCATGGGCGAGCTGCGCGGCTGGCTAAAGGCGCACGAGGTCAGCCCGGAACAGACCAGCGCGATCGAGGCGGCCATCGGCCGCATCACGCTGCGCCTGATCCGCGAGGCGGAAGCGGAAGCCAGGCACGCCGCCGTCCCGGGCAGCTCCGCGCAGGGCGCGGCGACCGCGACGGCGGCCGCCGCCTCATGACCCGCCTTAGGCCCCCGGTACGGAGTCCGCGAGCACCTGCTTCATCATCGCGGCCGGCGCCGGGTGATTCCGGCAGACGGCCAATTCCCCTACCGGCTGGCGGGTACCGGGCGGGCCGGTTAGCGGCGATGCGCGGCGCAGGCGGCGCCGCAATGCTGGAACCGACGGCTCGTGTCCCGCCGCCGGCGGGACGGGGCGCAGGCGGAAGGGGACAGTTATGGCAGGGGTGAATGGCAGCGATGCCCGCACGGCAGTGGCGGTGATCGGGGCCGGCATCATGGGGTCCGCGATGGCCCGGAACCTGGCGGCCGCGGGCCTGGAGACACGGGTCTGGGACGGGTCGCCGACGGCGGCCACGGCACTGTCCGGGGCGGGGGTTGCCGTCGCGGCGTCGGCACCGGACGCGCTGCCGGACGTGGTGCGGGACGCGGCCGTCGTGATCACGATGCTGCCCACCGCCGCGGCCGTGGAGTCGGTCATCTTCGACGGCGGCGCGGCCGCCGCGTTCGCCGAGGGAAGCGTGTGGGCGCAGATGGGCACGATCGGCGTCCAGGCGAGCCTGGACTTCCGGGACCGGCTGGCCGCGGTCCGGCCGGGCGTGACGTTCGTCGACGCCCCGGTCTCCGGCAGCAAGGGCCCGGCCGAACAGGGCCAGCTGCTCATCCTGGCGTCAGGCCCGGAAACCGCGGCCAGCCCGCTGCGCCCGGTCTTCGGCGCCATCGGCCGCAAGACGGTGTGGCTGGGCCAGGCCGGGCAGGGCAGCATCGTCAAGCTGGTCGTCAACGCCTACCTGTCAATCCTCGTTGAAGGCGTCGCCGAGACCATGGAGCTTGCCGACCGGCTCGGCATCAGTCACCGGCAGCTCGCCGACGTCATCGAGGGCGGCCCGCTGGATGCCCCGCTGGCCGGCGCCAAGCTGCACAAGATGGACCGCGGCGACTACGCCCCGGAGTTCCCGCTGGAGTGGGCGCTCAAGGACGTCGACCTCGCGATCAGCGCCGTGGGCGGCGCGGCGCCGCCGCTGCTGACCGCCCTGTCTGGCCAGTGGCACACGGCCGTGCGGGCCGGGCACGGCCGCCAGGACATCAGCGCCGCCCGCCTCGCCCTGGCCACCCCCGACCACGCGGTCAGCGGTTGACTGCCTTAGATCCCATCGTGGCCCGGGCTAGCCCCTAAGCCACGGGACTCCCAACCGGCGGCCGTGCTCACGAGCGCAGCGACTTTCCCGTGCCGGCTGGCTGAGCGGCCGCCCCCACGGTGACTCGCCGTGCGCCGTGCTCGCCGCGGGCGCCCGGCTAGAGTCCGGGCCGGGCTGTCGGTCGCCTACCCCGGCATGGCCGCGCGGCATGGGAGCGGGGCCTTGGTCCGCGGGGAACCCGCCGGGCAGGCTCAGGCCCGCCAGGTCGGCCAGGTGCAGGCACGGCCGGGCGGCCAGCGGGTCGGAGGCCGCCACCGCGACCAGGAAAGGCTCGGTCACCAGCGGCTCGTGGTCCAGGCCGCGGTCATCGAAGGGGGCGAGCAGCAGCCCGGCGTCGGCCCGTCCGTCGCGCACCGCCTGCGCCTGGTCGCCGCGTGGGATTGGGCGAGTGACTACCTGCAGTCGCAGCCTGGCTATGTGGACCGGGCCCTGCACCGGTCGGTGGCGCCCGACGCGGAATCCCAGTTCGTCAACATCGCCCGATGGCGGACCGCTGAGGATTTCCGCGCGGCGACGCAGAGTCCGGGATTCCGTGAGGCAACGGCCGGCCTTGCCGTTTACCAGTCACATCCGGCGCTCTACCGGGTGGTGCGCGCCTGACATTGCCCCGTCGGCTCAGGGGACTCCCCCGGCACGGTGCAGGAACCGGTGCTCGGCGGGCGGCTTTCCGCCGCCAGGCGCGGGGGCGGCGCGCACCAGCCTGGTCGCCGCCAGGCCCCCGAGGGCGAAGCAGGCGGCGACGAGCAAGCCGATCGCGGTGCGGCGGGCGTCGCTGCCGGAGCTGACCACCAGGACGGCGGACACCACGGCGACGCCGATCGCGCTGCCGCACTGCCGGCTCGCGGTGAGCAGCGCGCTGGCGGTGCCCTGTCCCCCCTCGGCTACCTTTCCGTGGGTGCCAGCTAGGGTCGCGGCCATCATGTTGACCCGGGCCGACATGCCCATCACAAGCAAGGACGCGAGCAGGCCGATGACCGAGCCGGAGGCGACGGCGGCGGCGCTGCCGCCCAGCGACGCCAGCGCGAGTAGCATCGCGATGGCCAGCGAGCGTCGTGGCCCCAGGGCGGGGACCACATTCGAGGCCGGCCCGGCCAGCGCGAACGCCCCGGCCGCCTGCGGCACGAAGCACAGCCCGGTCAGCACCGGCGAGAGGTGCCTTCCCTCCTGCAGGTACAGCGTCAGCAGCAGGATCTGCCCGGCGTTGTACGCGCCGACCGCGAACAGGCACAGGTTGGCGGCCCGGATGCCCCGGTCCGCGAACAGGGACAGGTTCAGCAGCGGGGCCGCCGCACGGCGCTCGCGCAGCACGAAGCCGGCCAGCAGGAGCGCCGCGGCCAGCGCGAGTAGCAGCGGCTCGGTGGCGCTGAGGGTGTCCCCGGCCCGCACCACCGCCAGCACGATCAGCGCCACGCCGGCGGTGCCGGTGACCGCGCCCGGCAGGTCCAGTCCGCCCCTGCGGGCCGGCGCCGAGGCGGGCAGCAGCCAGTAGCAGGCCAGCAGGAGCACGCCGACCGGGGCGTTGACGAAGAACACCAGCCGCCAGCTCGCCTGCACCAGAAGGCCGCCGAGCACCGCCCCCGAGGCGAACCCGGTCGAGACGACCGCCCCGTAGACGCCGAGCGCGTGGCTGCGGGCGCGTTCCCCCGGCCAGCAAGTCACGAGCAACGACAGCCCGGCCGGGGCCACGATCGCGGCGCCGATCCCCTGCACGACCCGCGAGGCGATGAGCAGGGCCGGCTCGACGGCGAGCCCGCCGGCCACGCTGGCCGCGATGAAGACGACCAGCCCGATCCGGAACATGCGGGCCTGGCCGAACAGGTCCGCGAGCCTGCCGCCCAGCAGCAGGAAGCCGCCGAACGATACGGCGTACCCGCTGACCAGCCACTGCAGCGTGGATGTGCCGATGTGCAGGCCCGTCTGGATCGACGGCAGCGCGACGTTGACGATGGTGAAGTCAAGCACCACCATGAACTGCGCCATGGCGAGCACGATCAGCAGGGGCGTCCCCGCGACTCCGCCGGGCGTCCGTTGCCGCCTCACTGGTCTCCTCCGGTCGACGGGGCGAAGACCACCGCGTTCAGCACTGGGCTGACCTCCGCCGGACCAGCGCTGGGAACGGTCCGCCATGCTCAGCATCGCTGGGCAGGCTCATCCACGAGAAGCCTGGTCGTTGCGGGAGGGCGAGCGTCAGCGGCGCCTGCGCGAGCTGGATGAGCGACTGCTGGGACTGCGGGCCGGGAACGCTGACCTCTCCGGCCGAGGTGCACCAGCTCAGCAGGCTGCGGCTGACGAGCGCCAGGGTCACCAGGAGGCACGCCACCAGGACGAGGCGCCAGTGCCGGTATGACGCTCCGGCCAGGCGGTAGAGCGCTCTGGACATCGAGATCTCCTGCTCAGGACGGACGGCGGATCGAGAACCGCCGTCGTGCGTACGGAGACCTGCAGGCGCCACTTGGTCGGGCCCGACTGCCCAGTACCCTCCTACGATGGCGCGGGCCAGGGCCGCAGTCATCGCGGGCAGCCGCCATGTCCGCTTGCCGCTAGCGTGACCACCGGGGCTGCCGCTAGCCGTCGCAGCGGGGGATGAGAACCGCCGCTACGGCGCGGTCACCCGGACTGCTGTGTCACGGCGGCCTCGGGCTGCGCGTCTGGCGCGGCGGGCTGGCGTCCGGGGGCACTGAGGGTGAGCTCGGCCAGCAGCACCGCGACGTCGTCGTCGAGCCGGTGGCGGGTATGCGCGCGCAGCCGTTCCAGCAGCTCGTCCGCGGCCGCCTGCAGGTCGGGCTGACGCAGCGCGTCGGTCTGCTGGTCTACCCGGAAGAACCGGCCGGCCCGGTCGCGGGCCTCCAGCAGCCCGTCGGTGAAGAACAGCAGCCGGTCACCCGTACGTACTGAAAACGTAGACGGGTGCAGGTCCGGGTGCATGCCCAGCGGAGGGGCGAACGCCGCGGGAGAGAGCTCTGCCAGCTCCCCGGCGGCGCTCAGCCGCAGTGGCGGGGGATGCCCGCAGTTCACCAGCTGGAGCCAGCCTCTCGGGTCTAGCTCGGCGAACACCGCGGTGACGAAGTCCTCCTGGCCCGCCGCCCGCGTCACCGACGCGTCTACCGCCCGGGCGACCTCGGTCAGCGACAGGCCCGGCTGGGCGCAGGCATCCCGGAAGCTCGTCGCGGCGACGCTGGCGAGCCGGACCGCGGCCAGCCCCTTGCCCCGGGTGTCGCCGACCAGCCACCGCGGGTTGGCGCCGTCGGCGATCACCTCGACTACGTCTCCGCCCACCCGCGCCTCGGCCGAGGCCGACAGGTAGCGGGACGCCAGCCGGGCCGCGGCCACCGACCCGGGGACCTCGCGCAGCAGCGCGCTCTGCGCGACCCGGGCAACCGCGCGGGCCTGGCTGAGCCGCCGCTGCGCGGCATTGCGCAGCACGGAGTTGACCACCGCGAACGTGGCCAGCAGCACCAGCACGCTCAGCTGGAGACTCGCCCGGCCGGCCGGGCCGGGTCCGTGCAGGGCAAGGCCCAGCCCGAGCAGGACCGTCCAGGCCGCCAGCAGCGCGGTGCGCGGCGGGCGTAGCACCAGCGAGGCCAGCAGCGGGGCGATCGCTAGCCAGGCCACGGCGACCGGGCGGCCGGTGGTGTACTGCGCCGCTGCGAGCGCGGCGACCGCCACCGCCAGCAGCGGCCCGGCTATCCGGCTGCCGGGCACAGTGCCCGGCACCGGGCCTGCCGGTTCGAGCCAGATGCCGTAACCGGCTCGCCGCGCGGGCGGGGGACATGCTGGCGTTGCCATAAGCCCAGCGTGGCAGCTGCACCCTAGGCGCGGCAGCATGCCAGCCGCGCGTTAACTGGCGACCGGGACAGGCGCGGCTCAGGTAGCGGAAACGTTCAGCTGCGCCTGGTGTTGCTCCCAGCTCGCGAAGTGGCAGTGGCCGCCGGCGACCACGGCCCGGGACCAGAAAGCGGTTACTCGCGGGCGTCGGCGGCAAGGTAGTGGCTGGTTAGCGGCGGCGGGTCGGACAGCGCCGCGGCGGCCTCGCGGTACTGCCGGTCGGTGCCTGTTTGCCGCTCCCGGTGCTGCCTGAGGTGCTCTTCCCAGCTCGGGACGCCGAACAGCTCGATGAACAGGCGCGGATCCTGGGCGTCCTGGTACAGGGCCCAGTCGATGGCCCCGGTCCGCAGCCGGGACTGACGCAGGCGGGCCATGGCCTGCAGGAACTGCCGCTCCTTGGCGGCCGCGATGCGGTAAGTCGTCCGCACCAGGACCGGCCCGCTGCCGCGATCGGCGCTGCTGGGCAGCCGCGGCTCGGGCCAGCGGACCAGACTCCGGTCCATGTCCGCGATCTGCTGGAACGGCCACAACCACAGGGTCGCCGCGCCGGCGGCCATGGCGACAGCGGAGATCAGGAAGGCGGGCACCAGCCCGGCCGCTCCGGCGGCGACGCCCCAGATCGCGGCCCCGGCCGCCTGGGCACCGAACAAGACCATCTGGTAGACCGACAGGCCGCGGGCGCGAACCCACCGGGGCAGGAACAGCTGCAGCGCGGCGTTGACGTTGGACAGGAAAATCGTCCACGCGGCGGCGGCCGGCAGCAGCACGATGATGGTCAGTGCGACGTTGCGGGACAGCGCCGACGCGGCCAGGGCCGCCGCGTAGGCCAGGCTCGCGACGGCGGCCAGGGCGTTGGCGGAGAGCCTGGCCCGGACCAGCGGCAGGATGAACGCGCCGCCGATGGCGCCGACGCCCAAGGCGCCGAGCAGCACGCCGTAGCCGCCTGAACCCAGTCCGAGCCGGCGGGTGGCGATCAGCGGCAGCAGCGCCCAGAGTGCGCTGGCCGGAACCAGGAACAGGGCCGCGCGCAGCAGGATGCGCTGCACGACCGGCGCGTGGCGCGCGTACCTGCCGCCGGCCCGCAGCCCGGGGAGGAACCGCTCGGGCGAGCGGGGAGTCCCGCCCAGCCGCGGATGGCATGCCAGGACCACCGTGTAGAGCACGAACGTCGCCGTGTTCAGGCCGAACACGGCGGCCGCCCCGGCCCGGGCGACCAGCAGCCCGCCAATCGCCGGGCCGACCGCCCGGGCGATGTTGATGCTGATCGAGCCGAGCGCCGAGGCTGCGGGCACCTGCGGGCGGGGGACCATGTCGGGCACCAGCGACTGGTAGGCGGGCTCGATCAGGATCCCGCCGGCGCCAAGCACGAAGGTGAACATGAGCAGCAGCGCAGGTGGCATCCGGTGCGCGGCGGTCAGCGCGGTCAGCGCCCCGCCCGTCACGGTCAGCCCGGCCAGCACCGCCAGGAGCAGCTTGACCCGGTCGAAAATGTCCGCCAGCACGCCGGCCACCAGGGCGAACAGGACGGCGGGCAGGGCGTCGGCGGTCTGCACGAGGGAAACGAGCACGGCGGCGTCAGGGCCATGGACCAGCAGCCACTGGGCGCCCACGGTCTGCATCCACTCGCCCAGGTTGCTGACCAGTGCCGCGATCCACAGCGTGCGGAACAGCCCGATACGCAACGGCGCCCAGGTCGACGAAGCCGATCCCGAGCCAGTCATGCCGCGTTCAAGCCCCCCGTGGACGGCGCCTTCGCGCCTGAGCCGGCCGCCGTCAGCCGCTATGGCCTGCCGCAAACTGCTCCACGATCCGGGTGCAGAACGCCGGCAGGTCATCCGGCCAGCGGCTGGAGGTGATGTTCTGGTCGGTGACCACCTCCCGGTCGACCACGTTGCCGCCGGCGTTGCGGATGTCGGTCCTGACGCTCGGCCAGGAGGTCAGGGTGCGGCCCCGGACGACGCCGGCCTCAACCAGCGTCCAGGGGCCATGGCAGATCACGCCGACCGGCTTGCCGCTGTTAACGAAGTCGCGGACAAAGCCGACGGCCGCCGCGTCCTGGCGCAGGTTATCGGGATTCACCGCCCCGCCCGGCAGGATCAGGGCGTCGTAGTCGCCGGCCGACGCCTGGCCGACCAGCCGGTCCACGGTGAAGGTGACCGACGGGTAAATGTCCTTATTCACGGCCTGGATCTCGCCCGGCCCGATCGACAGCAGCTCGGTCACGGCGCCCGCGGCCTGAACCGCCCGCCGGGGCTGCTCGAGTTCCACCTGCTCCACCCCGTCCGCGGCGAGAATCGCGATGGTCTTGCCCTGCAACTCGCTTGCCATGTCGCTCTTCCTCCCGTAACCCGGCTGACGACCACGATCGCACGGTCACGCCGGTTCTTCCTCCCGGCTGACAGGCAGGCCGGCCCCCTGCTGACAGGTAGCCCCGGTGGCCGCTAGCCAGGACGAAACAACAGGCCACGTGCACCATCGTGGAATCGACGCGAGCTCCGGGGTAACGCACGCTGCCGCCCGGGCCCGGCGCTGGCGAACCCGAGAGGATCATGCGATGACCGACATGCCAGCAACGTCGGCGCCGACGGCCGATGTCGATCCGCTGACCGTGTTCGACCCGGCCCGGCGGGAGGCCGACCTGCGCGCCATGACCCGGATCGTGCTGCGGCCGATCGGGTCACCGATGCCGCTGGGGTTCTTCACCGTGGCGATCGACTCTGTGCTGGTCAGCGCGTTGCAGTGGGGCCTGCTCCCCGCAGTTGACCGGCGGGCGGTCGCGCTGATCGTGTTTCCCGCGTTCGTGGTGCAGGTGATCGTCGGGATCTTCGCCTTCCACGGCCGGGACAGCATCGCCGCCACGCTCATGATGAGCTTCGCCACCACCTGGCTGGTCGACGCGCTGGTCTTCTACGCCAACCCGACCGGCGCCGCCGCCGCCATCGGCATCTTCTTTATCGTGTTCGCCGTCTTCGCCGCGTTCATGCTGGCCAGCGCGCTTCCCAAGCGCGCCCTGGCCGCCGTGCTCGTGGTAGCCGTGCCGCGGTTCCTGATCGCCGGCATCGCCGAGCTCACCGGCAGCCAGGGGGTCGCGCAGGCTGGCGCCGTGCTTGGCTTCCTGCTGGCCGCGGTGGCGATGTACACCGCGTTCGCCCTGCTGATGGAGGATTCCCGGGGCCATGAGGTGCTGCCGATCGGGCGGCTCGCCATGGCCCGGCATGCCACCCATGGCAGCCTCGCCATGCAGTTGCGCGACATCGAGCGGCAGGCCGGCGTCCGCCGCACCCTATGACAGCCCCGCCAGGTCCGGCCGGCGGACCCATCATTCACTCGGTGCTGGACGACAGTCAGCTGGACCGGCTGCGCCGGTATGGCACGATGCGCCAGGTCACGGCCGGCGAGGTGCTGTACTCGCCCGCCGACGACAGCAGTGACCTGCTCGTGGTGCTGAGCGGCGAGGTTGTCGTCAGCAACGACGCGTTCGGCCGCAGCGTGGAACTTGCCCGCCACGGGCCGGGCCAGTTCGCCGGCGAGCTGAACATGCTGACCGGCGAGCGTCCGTTCCTCACCGCACGGGCCGCAACCGAGGGCCGGATCCTGACCCTGACGACGGCCCAGGTCCGTGAGGTCCTGGCCCGCGAGACCGATGTCGCCGACATCCTGCTGCGGGCCCTCATCGCCCGGCGGCGCCGACACGTGTCCGGTGCCACTCCGGGCGCCGCGCTCGAGGTCATCGGCGCCAGCCATTCCGGGCCGACGCTGGCGCTGCGCACCTTCCTGAACCGCAACACGATCGCATACCAGTGGGTCGACGTCGACCAGGCGGACCATGGCGCCGACACCCTGGCCAGCGTCGGCGCAACCAATGACGACTTGCCGGTGGTGATCACGCCGACCCGCGTGCTGATGAACGCGGACCCGCCCGCGCTGGCGGCGGAGCTGGGCCTTGGCCGCTACCCGGGGCACCGGCAGCGCTATGACGTCGTGGTCGTCGGCGCCGGGCCGGCCGGGCTGGCGGCGGCGGTCTACGGGGCCTCGGAAGGCCTCGACGTGGCGGTGCTGGACGCCACCGCGCCGGGCGGCCAGGCCGGCTCGAGCTCGCGCATCGAGAACTACCTCGGCTTCCCCAACGGCATATCCGGCGCGGAGCTGACCACCCGTGCCACCATCCAGGCGCAGCGCTTCGGTGCGCTGCTGGCCAGCCCCTGCCGCGTCGAGAGCCTCGCCGTGGCGGCGGACGGGAGCTTTACCGTGGACCTGAGTGACGGTACCTGGGTCGCCGCGCGGGCGGTGGTAGCCGCGAGCGGGGCACGGGTCCGCCGCCTGCCGCTGCCCAACTGGAGGCGGCTGGAGGGGGCCGGAATCTATTATGCCGCCACCGACCTGGAGGCCGGATCGTGGAGCAGCAGCCACGTCTTCGTGCTCGGCGGCGGGAACTCGGCCGGCCAGGCGGCGCTGTACCTGGCCCGCCGGTGCCCGCGCGTCACCGTTGTGGTCAACCGCGAGTCGCTGACCGAGTCGATGTCGCAGTACCTGATCGACCGGGTGCTGGCCAGCGACCGGATCGACGTCACCACCTCGGCCGAGGTCGTGGCGGTCGATGGCGCCGACCACCTGGAGTCCGTCGCCGTCAGGGACATAGCGACCGGCGCGGTCACCCGGGTCGCGGCCAGCGGGCTGTACTGCTTCATCGGGGCGCGGCCCGCTGGCGCCTGGCTGCCCGCGGAGGTCGCCTGCGACGAGGAGGGATTCGTGCTGACCGACGGCGCCGCGCCGGCCCGCCCGGCGGCCGCACGCACGCGCCTGCCCTACGAGACCTCCGTGGACGGAATGTTCGCCGCCGGCGACATCCGGGCCGGGTCGATGAAGCGGGTCGCCGCGGCGGTCGGCGAGGGCTCGTCGGTCATCCAGTCGGTCCACCAGTACCTCACCGAGTTCCCGGACGGTGAGCCGGACGGCGACGGTCCGCAGGGCCAGAGGGAGGTTCATCGTGACCGGTAACTCGGGAATTCCGGCGCGTCCGGTCCGGTGCGTGGTGGTCGGCGGCAGCCTGGTCGGCTTGTCGACGGCGATCGCCCTGTCCCGGCTGGGGGCCGAGGTGACGGTGGTCGAGCAGAGCCCGGCGCGTGCCGTCGACGGCGGTGGCGGCCTCGGCGTCGACGTTGACCTGCTCCGCGAGGTCACCGGCATCGACGCCGAACCGCCGGTACTGCACGGGATCGACCGCGACGGCACCGCGTGGCACCTGCTGCAGGGATGGCTCGAAGAGCACGCGGCGCGCCTTCCCGCCGTAAACGTGCTGCGCGGCAGGCAGGTCGCCGCCGTGACGCCAGGCGACCGGGACCGCAGCGCGACGGTCCGCACCGCGCAAGGCGGCACGTTCGCGGCCGACCTGGTGGTCGGCGCCGACGGCGCGCGCAGCACGGTGCGCGCCGCGGTGGACCCGGCCCACCCCGACGGCCGCTACGCCGGAGTGCTGCTGTGGCGAGCCCTGGTCGATGAGCGGGCCATGCCGTCCGCGGTCGCACTGCCGCGGGCAGGCGAGCCGGCCCGCGAGATGTACGCCGGGCCGTATCGCCTGGTGACCTACCCTGTCCCCGGGCCGAGCGGCGAGACCACCGTGGGACAGCGCCGCCTCAACATGGTCTGGTATGACCCCGAGCAGCGGGACCTGCTGCACGAGGCGGGGCTGCTCGACGACCGGACGGTGCACGGCAGCCTGGCGCCCGGCTCGCTGCCCGCCCCCGTCCGGCGGCGCCTCGCCGACTTCGCGGCGGCGAGGTGGCCCAGCCCGTGGCGCGAGGCGCTGATCCTCGCGCTGGAGGCCGGTACGGTGTTCGGCACCCCGATCGTGCAGTACAAGCCGGCCCGCCTGGTGGCCGGCCGGGTCGCGCTGGCCGGGGACGCCGCGCACGCGGCCAGCCCGATGGTCGGCGGCGGGTTCCGGCAGGGCCTCTATGACGTGCGGGCCCTGACCCAGGCGATGACCGCGGCCGGCTCGCCCGACGCGGTACCGGGCGCGCTCACCAGTTACCAGCGAGCACGCCTGGGGGCAGCGATCCGGCACGTGGCCGGCAGCGAGGAGGAAACTGCCGCCTACCTGGCGCACGCGGCAACTAGCACCGGCCGGTGAACGCTTTTCCCTCGTCTGCCACCACTCCCCTCGTCCCCGTCAGCCAGAGACCAAGGTCCCCCTGCTGGCGGCCAATTCTGCCCCCTGCTGGCCGGTAGCCGGAATGGCTGCTTGCCGGGAAGTAATACCGGGTCGCGGGACCCATCGTGGAAACCACGAAAAGGCATGCCTGGCTATTTGGTCCGCTCGAGAAAACGGAAGAATAATGTCATCGCAGACCTTCATTGACCTGTCCCGCTGGCAGTTCGCCACCACGGCGGCCTTCCACATGACCTTCCCGGCGCTCTCGGTCGGCCTGGCGATCTTTGTCGCCATCCTCTACGGCGCCTACTACAAGACCGGAAATCCGCTGTACCTGCAGATGTTCCGGTTCTGGCGCAGCATCTTCGCCATCGGCTTCGCGCTCGGGATCGTGTCCGGCATCGTGCTTACCTTCGAACTCGGGCTCAACTGGGGTAATTACGCCCGCGCCGTCGGCCCGATCCTGGGACCGATGATCTGCATGGAGGCACTGATGGCCTTCTTCCTCGAGGCGGGCTTCTTCGGCATCCTCGTGTGGGGCGAGGGCCGGGTGAGCAAGCGGGTGACCTTCGTCTCCGCCTGCCTGGTGGCCGTCGGGGCGCTGTTCTCGACGGCCTGGATCCTCGACGCGAACTCCTGGATGCAGACGCCCACCGGCTACCGCGAGGTCAACGGCCAGTTCCAGCCGACCAACTGGTACGACGCGATCTTCAACCCGGCCTTCAACTGGCGCTTCCCGCACATGGTGCTCGCGGTCTTGGTCGCGGCGGCATGGTTCATCGCCGCCATCGGCGCCTATTACCTGCTGCGGCGCCGGGCACTTCCGCTGGCCAGGAAGACAATGTCCATGGCCCTGCTGGCGTCGGCGATATTGCTGCCTATCCAGCTCAACGTGGGAGACAACATGGCCTCCTACATGACGGCGGTCTACCAGCCGGACAAGCTGATCGCGGCCGAGGGCAACTTCAATAACGGAAACACGGGCTGGAACGTGTTCGCCATCCCCGACCAGGCGCAGCAGCGCAACTACGTCCAGATCAGCCTGCCGAATGCGGAGAGCGTATTCGACTTCCATAACTTCTCCGGCGACGAATCCGTTCCGGGCCTGAAGACGATCCCGCAGGACCTGCAGCCGACCGTGGCCCCGGTTTTCTGGGGTTTCCGGATCATGATTTACGGGGCCTGGGCGATGTTCTCCGTCGCCTTCATCGGCGTCATCTTGCGGTTGCGGCGCCGCCTGTATACCGAACGCTGGTTCCTGCGGCTGGTGATGTGGATGCTGCCGGTCGGAGTGATCGCGACGATCGGCGGCTGGGTGGTGTCGGAGTCCGGACGGCAGCCATGGCTGGTCTACGGCAAGCTCCTGGTGAACAGCTCGGCGTCGTCGCTGAGCACCGGCGAGCTCATCGCCTCGCTCGCCGCGTTCTGGGTCGTCTACCTTCTCCTGATCACCGCCTGGATCCGGCAGGTCGTCCGCGAGGTCCGCCGGGGGCCCGACCCGCTGCCCGGCCAGGAGGGCAACGAGGCCGCGCTCCCCGGTGCTTCAGGCGCCCCCGCCCCGTCCGGCCTCCCCGTCACTCCAGTGGAGGCCTGACGTGCTGTTCTTCTTGATGATCGTCATCGTCTTCGCGCTCCTCAGCTACGTCGTCCTGGACGGCTATGACCT
>Ga0210385_10001583_pt1 | contig 14082 bp, 12 predicted proteins | sample IncBWH26OmetaG_FD_160107 | JGI IMG/M metagenome (GOLD analysis project Ga0210385, IMG submission 160107) | Forest soil microbial communities from Barre Woods Harvard Forest LTER site, Petersham, Massachusetts, United States - Inc-BW-H-26-O ... | reverse complement strand
CATATTCATGAATTGCCTCATTTGATTCACGGCGCTGGACAGGCGGAGACCGGCCCACCGAGAATGCCAGGCACGACAATCCGTCGATCGAAGTGCGCCAATGCCGTAAACGCTGTGACCTGAATTCGCGGTACGCCATTGCCAGCAGCACGTAGTCTCATCAAATATCGCCGCCCACCCCAGAAGTCGAGCACCGCAGGTGTGAAGTCGGGGAAGCCGCTTGGGGTGCCGGCGGATGGGGGCGTACCCGCCAGAGTCGCCACGATCTGCGCGGGCTGAGGACCGGCCTTGAAGCAATCGACATTGACGACTCCGCTCTCAGGGTTGAACGTCGCACCGCAATAGCCGAGTCGTGGATAGAACTCGCGCCGGCCGTCGGCCTGAAACTCTGCACTTGCCTCTGGCGCCAGCAGGCTCAGGAAATAGTGGATCTCGGTCTGGACGTTGCGGTTGTGGGCAAGTTGCTCGTAGGTTTTCCGCGGCAACAGCCAGTTTTGAGTCGTCGCGAGCAGGCCGCCGTCGCTGGGCCCCTGCGGTGAGGGCCACTCCGCATACAGCGTGCGCACAACCTGATCTGCCACTCGGTAAGTGAGAAGCACTGGCCCGGCGGAGAGTCGATCACCTGCAGGGATACCCTCCTGAACGTTCCGAGTCCTGAAAATGAACGCACCCGGCCCGACGATCCTGCTTTCATCCTCGCCATTCGGCGCATGCGCGGGAAAGCAACCCTTCACCAATTCAATGCGAATTAAGGCCGCGGCAGCAGCATCGCGCATCAGGAATTTCTCCATGGCGAAGACCCTCGGCCCGGTCATTGGCAGCATTACGACCCATGCTGCGATGACTACCACGCCGGCAATCACGCGCGCGGCCCGTGTATGCCGGAGCGCGTACTGGACGAGAAGTATGGAGACGGCCACAAGACCTAGCATGATCTGCAACGAGCGGCCAACCACCCAGTCGGTGCCAGTGAATCCCATGCCCTGAATGCCCAATATCTGCAGAGTAATTGCCACCAGCACCGTCAGCGAAGCAATGCCGGCGAGGAGCGCGATGATCGCCTGTCGCAGATTGGCCGTGACCGCCGCAAAGGCCATGACGACCAAATTGAATATAAGCCCCGAACCACCGGCGCCAGTCGCAAGCCCGCTCAGCAATGACTCACCCACTGAGTGACCTTGGTACAGGTTGTATGCCATCCCCCCCAGGACCGCCGGCAGCATGATTGCGAAAACAACAAAGGCAGATTTGGCAAGCAGCAACACCAATCCTGGAATTGGGCGAGTGAGCCAGTCCTGATTCAAGCTCACAATGGCGTCTTCATGAAAAACGACAAGAATGAGCACAACACTCGCCAGCGCTATCGTGGTTTGCAGCAGGAAGCCGAGGGGCCCCAATGGCGCTAGTACGGACGGGAACTGCCCCAATCCGATGAGTGAGGCGTTCAACAGGGCAAAGATCCAGACAATCCGGAAGTCCTTGTGCAGTAACGCGCCTATAAGTCGGAGTTGACGCTTCATTCAGGTCTCCTGACGAGTCGCGCGCATCAACGCCTTTGAAATTTCGCGCAGCGACAAGGGCGCCGACTCAAAGTGGTGGATGGCGCCCAAATGCTTTTGCACCTGTTCCCGCAATCGAACATCGTCCACAAACGCCGTGTCGACGAACTGCAATTGCAATCCCTCGGCTTGAGGGTTCAACCATGACTCCCGCAGGTCCCTGACGATCGGTTGCTGCGCGAATGTAACGGTGACATCGCGGAACCGCGCACCAAGGGACTCCATGGTTTCCTGCACGATCACCTTACCGCGTACCATGAAAGCGGCGTGCGTGACGCACCCTTCGATCTCCGCCAGTTCGTGCGACGAGATGAGGATCGTTGTATCGCCCGCCTGTGCGAGCAGCCCTGACATCACCTCATCGCGCACCAGCGGATCGAGCCCGCTGAGCGGCTCATCGAGGATCAGCAACTTTGGCCTGAATGCCAGTACGCCGATCAGCATGGCCTTCATTCGCATGCCGTGCGAAAGCTTGCCAAGCGAGCGTTCCGGCGGCAGTTCGAACTGCTTGCGCAATTGCATTTCCAGCGATCGGTCCCAATTCGGATACAATCTGCGCAGATAGTCGAAGTACTGCGCAATGCTTAGCCGGCCTGGAAGCGCTTGGTTCTCGGCGAGGTAACCGATGCGCAATCGATCGTCGGGCTTGAGACGACGCGAGTCGATGCCCAGTACGCGGGCGCTACCCTGATCCGGGGCGAAGATATTCACCAGCAGACGCAGCGTGGTGGTCTTTCCAGCGCCGTTGGCGCCGATCAATGCAAGGGTCGCGCCCTCCGGCACGGACAGGTTTAGGCCGCGCACGGCGTCGTGCCGCCAGAATTTCTTGGTGAGGTTCTCGGTTTCGATGATCATTTGTCGCCCCGCATGTTCTTCCAACCGGTCGTGATGGCATTGATCACATCGTCGAGATCGGCACCGACGCGTGTTGCCTCAACTACAAGTCGATCGACCTCATCTTTCAGCAACCTCTGGCGGTCTCCGGACCTCGCTTTCGGTGGCTCGGCAACCAGCGTTCCGATACCCGGTCGAACCTCGAGCCAGCGCTCCTGAATCAGATGCTGGATTACCCGGTAGGCGGTATTCGGATGGATTTTCAGATCGGCGGCCAGCACGCGCACCGATGGGAAACTCTGCCCTGGCGGCAACATGCCGCTCAGGATGGCCCGCGTTGCGGCAAACACGACTTGGTCAAAAATCGTCTTGCCGGGTGTAAGCGTGATTTTGAATGGTGTCACAGTCATACTGTAACAGACAGGACGGCATTGCTTCAAGTGGCACTGTGTCGCAAAGCGGACACTCTCGTGCCCGTTCTCGGATCTTTCTCAGCCCTTCGGCTTCCCGCCTGCGAGCGGGCGGTTATGTGAAGCTATTTGCGGTTAAATCTCGCTCCCGCTGCGGTACGAGCGAGATCGCTCCACATATCAAATAAGTCCACGTTCCGCAAAGGATGTGATCCCTTAGCAGCCGACAATCAGATGATCCAAGACGCGGACATCTATCGGAGCGAGCGCATCCTTTAAGCGCCGAGTAATTAGTTCATCCGCCTGAGACGGTAAGGCCAAACCCGAGGGATAATTGTGCGCAAAAATTACAGCCGCTGCGTTGTGCTTGAGCGCCTCCTTGACTACCTCGCGCGGGTGCACCGAGCTGCCGTCGATCGTGCCCCGGAACATCTGTGCATGCGCAATCAGCCGGTGCTGGGCGTCTAGAGCGATCATGTAGAACACTTCATGCTCGAGTTCCGAGAGCGTCAAGCGCAGGTAGTCCCGGACAGCTCCCGGCGAATCCAGCGAGCTCCCCCGACGAAATCGGCGTGAGAGTGCCTCACGCGCGGCCGCGATCAACTCCTGGGGTGTCGCCGGGCGGTAGTCGGCACGGTCACGGACGTAGAGCGTGCCAGAGGCGGTAGATTCGTGTGACATGATGAAACTCCGAGATTCTTGGGCGGGATTGCCCGTCGTTCCTCGCGCTCGTCCTTGACGGCGAGCACGTCCTTATAGGATTGGTTTGCAAGCAAACCCGCCCTCCTACTCTTTCTCGTTCCTTCCAAACTCCCCGCTCCAGGCGGCCTCTGTCAGAGGCGGGTCGCCGCGAGGGATCCGGGGAGGGGTTATGAGCGTTCGAGGGTGGCGACATGCGCAGAGGACTTGACCGAGCGACGCTCGCGAAACCTGCTTGAACGGCGGGACCACGAGCTCTCCGAGTTGCGCAGAAATATGGCCTCAATGCCGACCGCCGTGCACGACACGCGCCGGTGAGGGACGGCCGCGGCCGCGTCTACTTTAAGGAACGGTGAAGAACATTTTGGTGCGCCTCAACCTAATTTGCGAACAAGCTGGATGTTGAGCAAGGGGCCACCCTGTTCAGTCCGGAAGCTTGCCGGTGCTCAGATACGCGTCGACTTCATTCAGCCATCGGCCGTAGGGACCTCCGTGCGTCTTGTGCGAAAAAAAGCAAAGGGGAGAGAGCGCCAGATCCGACGCCCTCTCCCGCTCAGGCATTCAAGCTGCCAGCACCTCCATGGCTAAATCCCACAGCTGGCTATTCAGCCGCACGTCGGCCGCGATCGAGGAAATGCGGCGCGTCCGAGTCAGCCGACCGCTGACAGTACGACGGCTCAGGCCCCCGCGCAGCAACCCCTCTTGGCACCGATTCAGGACCCTCCAGAGGTCATCTCCGGTGTCCTCGACCCGCCGGCAGTTCAGGAGCTGCGATGGCTGCATCCCGGCTTGCGTCAGATCCGGGAACCGAAGCGCCAGTCCCCTTTCAGCAAACTGCACTTGCTCATCCTTGCGCAGATGCCGTTGCTCCATGCGCTCGACCTCAGCTGCGAGGTGCTCGAACTCCGCGGAGAGCTTGAGCGCCCCCGCGACCACCTCCTCGACCACGTTGCCGCGATGCGATACGCAGTAGGCCGGGAACGCCCCATGGGAGACGATGAGCCCGTTCGTGCACACGACTCGGAAGATACCCATCCGCAGCTGGTAGGCGCTGGACCCGTCATGGCTATTCAGGAAAACAACCTCCGGCACTGACCCCTTCAGCTGCACCGTCTCGAACCGGCGGCGCAGCCGAACGATGTGCCGAGCATGCAAAGGACTGGCGGACCGAGCCCGCGTCTGACGGGCCTCAACTGGTACGAATCCGGCGCTCATTAGTCCAGCAAGCACCCTCTCCGTGGGAATGAAGGTGTATTTCAGGCTCGTCCGCTCATGTGCCGACGGCGCGAACACTGCCGGGGCGCGTTCGCGGATAGTCTCTAGGGAAAGACCGCGATCGAACGCGCTGGCATGCGATGAAAGGGACAGGCTAACGTTGGTGTTCATGATCGAAACTCCGAGATGATCTTGGGCGGTAGTGCCCGGCCCGGAACCATCACGGCGCGCACAGCGGTCAAGGATCGAAGACCGCCGCAGGCGGCGAGCGCGTCCCCCGCGCTCGTCCTTGACGGCGAGCACGACGTGATACGGTTACGGCATTCAGGTAATCCCGCCCTCTTCTTCCATTCCGGCGGCTTGGCCTGCAGCACGAACCTTCCGGTACGCCGAGGTAGAAACACGGGCGTGATTAGGACGACGAGCGAGCCTTCCGCCTGTATAGACACTCCGCGCCTTTCACATTTCGCTTTCGGGATTCGTTTCCGGAAATGAGCGACAGTCCCTCCGTCGAGCAACAGCCCATTCGCAATAAACTCGTGTGATTACAATCTGCTATGGATCTGGCACGACGATTGCATACCGTTGGGCGATGGACATCTCACGGCCCGAATTCCGGAAGAAGAAACGCGCGCGCTTGCTTGCACTCGGCGGTGGAGCGCTCCTACTGCTCATCCTTGCGTCTATCACACTGGCTCGACTCAAGGCTGCCGCTCCGTCCGTAACTCGCTCCTCGCTCTGGATCGACGATGTGCGTCGGGGCGAACTGGTTGTGGATGTCAGCGGGCCAGGCTCACTTATACCCAAAGAGATGCGGTGGATAGTTTCGCAGTCGGATGCTCGTGTGGATCGGATTGTGGCTCGGGCCGGGGCCGTGGTGCAGCCAGACACGATCATTCTCGAATGCTCTGATGCAGATCTGCTGCAGCAACTTGCAGCCTCCAAGGCTCAACTAGAGTCAGCACGAGATGCTCTTGCCGAAGCGGAATTACGTCTTAAGGACGAAGAAAGAGATCAACGAGTTGCGCTCAGTAGCGCGCGCGCGGATTACGAAGGAGCCCAAGCAGAGGTGGATGCAAAAAGACCCCTGGCCGCGCAGGGCATAGTGCCGGCCCTGGAGTTTCGCCGCTCGGAACTGTCGGCTGAAGCGCTCAAAGTCAAGATGGAGGCCATTGACGAGCGCCTGAAGAACTTCTCGGCGACGATCCCAGTCCGCATTGGCGCAGAACGGGCCCAAGTAGAACAGATGCGCGGAGCATTTGACCGGCGCTCTGAGCAAGTAGCTGCTCTCCACGTTCGCGCAGGTATCGATGGCGTCGTCCAGGAAATCATGGTTGAGGAAGGACAGCGCGTCGGATCTGGTATGAATCTCGCGCGTGTCGCCCGGCCAAATGACCTGCAAGCGCAACTCCAGATACCCGAGTCCCAGGCCCACTATGTTCAGATTGGCCAAACCGTCGCGGTCGACACCCACAACGGAATGGCGAAGGGTCATGTGAAACGAATCGACCCAGTCGTTCAAGGCGGTATCGTCCGGGTGGACGTTGACATAGATGGAGCACTTCCGTCGGGAGTTCGCTCGGATCTCGCGGTGGACGGCACGATTGAAATCCAGCGACTGCGCGACGTCATCTATACCGGCCGTCCCGCGTTCATACAACCGAATTCGATGGGCACAATGTTTCGGATAACCGGGGATGGAGAGGCAAATCGTGTTCAAGTCGAGCTCGGCTCCGGCTCGACGAAGTCCGTCGCAATCCTCTCGGGGCTCAGGCCCGGGGACCGGGTCATCCTATCTGACACTTCTGCATGGAATAAGTACCCCAGTCTGCGCCTCAACAATTAGGAAGCTACAACATGACGCAAACGAACGATTCGTTGATTAGGCTTGAGGACGTTCGAAAGGTCTTTTATGCCGATGACGTCGAGACGCATGCGCTTTCGGGAATATTCGTTGAGATACGGCGGGGCGACTTCATCTCTATAGAAGGACCCTCCGGATGCGGCAAGTCCACTCTGCTAGGAATCCTCGCTCTGCTCGACAAACCCACAGCGGGGCGCTACTGGTTAAACGGCGAGTCAGTGGAGCAGTTTGACCACACACGTCGCGCGCAGATCCGCAACCGGCAAATTGGCTTTGTTTTCCAGTCCTTCAATCTCATCGGACACCTGACGGTCTTCGAGAATGTAGAGTTACCTCTTACCTTCAGGGAACAATTGAGTCGACATGAGCGACGCGAGCGAGTGATCGAGGCTCTGGAACGAGTAAATATGGGTCATCGGCCGGGGCACTACCCCTCGCAGCTATCCGGTGGTCAGCAGCAGCGTGTCGCGGTCGCACGCGCGTTAGTGACAAGGCCTAGCATTTTGCTTGCGGACGAGCCCACTGGGAACCTGGATTCAAAGAACGGCCAATCGGTTATCGAACTCCTCTCAGCGCTCCATGCGGGCGGAGCGACCATTTGCATGGTCACACATGATCCTCGTTACGCCGGCTGCGCGCAGCGAAAGATATGCCTTTTTGATGGGCGGATCGTCGACGAAGAAACCCTGCAACGACTTGGTGAGGCCGCGGTGAATTCTTCCGCTCCACGCAGAACAGTAGCGCCGTTATAGGGGCAACACATGGATCGCCTCACGCAACATATTCGTCACGCATTCGCGGCACTCGTGCGAGCCCCGGCCTATTCGGTGACCGTTATAGTCATTCTTGCACTTGGTATCGGCGCCACAACCGCCGTGTTCTGCGCCATCGACGCGGTGCTCTTGCAGCCCCTACCGTTTCCCGCAGCAGACCGGCTTGTACGGGTTAGTCAGACCGAAAAAAATATCCCGAACTCGAATATTTCCCCTGCGCGCCTGCAGGATTGGTCGCGGCTCAGTACGGCCTTTGACGCATTGAGTGGCTACTACAGTGAGGACATATCCGACACTACAGGCGACTTCCCGGAACGGGTGCGTCGCGCCACAGTAGCCCCACAGTTTATGGCTGTTTGGGGCGTTTCCCCGGCATTAGGACGCGGATTCAGCCAAGCCGACTACGGCGCTGGAAACGTCCTGTTAATCAGCGATCGTTACTGGCACAGCCGCTTCAGCGCGGATCCTAACGTGTTGCACCGAGCGGTGAAGATTTCAGGTCACACCTGGCCCATCATCGGCGTGATGCCGGCAGCGTTTGCTGCCGTGGACCACGATGTGGACTTTTGGGTCCCGATGGGCCTTGATCCTGCCCGGATTCCACGGCAAGCGCCGTACTATACCGGTGTCGGACGCCTGAAAGGCGGAGTTTCGGTCGAGGCTGCTCAGACGAACCTCGGCCTCGTCCAATCCCAGCTCGCTCGCCAGTTTGCCGCTACCGACAGTCGTATTGCGCCCGACGTCACCTTACTACAGGAGGCATCTACTGCCGATATGCGTGTGTCATTGCTGTTTCTATTCGGCGCGGTATGGGTCCTGCTCCTCATTGCGTGCACAAATATTGCCTCGTTGTTGCTCTCGCATGCAGCCCAACGCGAACAGGAGATCGCGGTGTACTTCTCCTTGGGAGCCTCGCGCCTGACGGTGATTGGACAGTTATTGACAGAGACCGCACTGCTCGCGCTGGCGGGCGCCCTCCTGGGTGTATTGGTCGCAGCGACGGCGACGGCCCTTCTTCGCGAATTGATGCCGAGCGTTCCCCATATCGAGGAACTGGTAATCAGCTGGCGTGTTGTGTCTTTCGCGGTTCTCACCGCCGCGGGGGTTACGGTCATATGTGGATTGATTCCGGCTGTGCGGAGCATCAGAACGTATCAGGCGCTACGAACTGGGGCGCGAACGCAAGTTTCATCGCGCCACATTCTGCAGTGGGGCCTGGCAGGGGCGCAGGTCGCTTTATCTGTCGCGCTACTGTCTGGGGCCGGCTTGCTTCTGCGCAGCCTCGATCACTTGTCACGAGTCGATACCGGGTTCGACGCACGCGGTGTGGTGACGTTCCATGTCAGCGGTGGGTACTCCGAGACTCTGGACATGAATCGAATGCTTCAGCGCATCCAAACGACAATTGGCGATCTTGCTGCACTCCCAGGGATAGAGGCGGCGAGCACCGCGGCTCGGCTGCCGGGTGTCGGCACGGACACTCAAACGGAGTATCAACTGGTCGAATCAAGCGGTGATCGCGACTCCCGATTCGTTGTTCAGCAGGCCATTGTTTCGCCAGGCTATTTTAGCACCTTGAAGATACCGATACTGAGCGGTGAGACTTGCCGTGCGCCAGCCGCCCTTGGAACCGCAGTATCTTTCGATGCAATGGTTAATCGCGAGTTTGTGGAACGGTTTATGGGCGGCCGATCGCCCATCGGGCTGCATTTGAAAGATCCCGCGCTATCCGCCATATCTCACGTTGTCGGCGTCGTCGCCAACGCTCGCGAGATCGGCGTCGATCGGGCACCGGAACCTACTATTTATACCTGCGATCCTGCGCCCAACCCCTTCCTTTTCTTCTTGGTGCGCACTCGAGGGGATCCCCGGGCCGTGATCGGCCTCCTACGCGCCAGATTGAAGGAACGAGAGCCACTGCGGGCGGTCTACGAGATCGGGACGCTGCAAGATCGAATTGACGCCGCATATGCACAAAATCGGATACGAACGCTCCTGCTACTGTTATTCGCCGTGGCCGCATTGCTGCTGACCTGTCTGGGCATATATGGAACACTTTCCTATTCTGTTGCGCTGCGACAGCGGGAGGTGGGTCTGCTGCTCGCTCTTGGCGCTTATCGACGCCAAATTATCGTGCGCTTTCTCTTGGAGGCCCTAGTTGTAGTTGGCATCGCATGCGTTGCCGGTGTCGCCCTGACACTCGGGTCCTCCAGGCTTCTGTCAGGGATGCTATTTGGGGTGGCGCCCACGGACCTGACCACCCTCTCAAGCGTTGTCGTACTTGTCGTTGTCGTTGCGGTGACTGCTGCTCTCGTGCCGGCAACCCGAGCGGCAATGCTGGATCCAATGCTTACGCTTCGTGAGGAGTAACCGCACAGCATGAACACTATGTTTCGGCCGCCGCTGAAGATTCAGTTCCCAACGGTCGCGTTCCCCTGATGTCGGAGCTACTACCTCTTGTCTTTGCTGCTGACGATCGGATCGACGTGCTCGAGTCGCTTCGGCTATTACTGAAAGCTGAAGGGTTTGAGCTGCGGACATTTGCCAATGGTTCAGAGATCGCAGCAGCAATGCGGACGAGCAGTCCGGATGCAGTCTTCCTGGATCTGAACTATGGTCGCGACACGACCTCCGGTGAAGAGGGGCTCAATTGGATCAGTCAAATCCGTTCCTTCGATGGGACGACGCCGCTGATCGCCATGACGGCATGGGGCAGCGTCGAGATTGCGGTAGAAGCGATGCGACGGGGCGCGCAGGACTTCATTGAGAAACCCTGGGAGAATGAGCGCCTCCTGACCGTACTGCGAACCCAAATTGCCCTTGGGCGGGCGGCTCACCGCACTCGTCTGCTGGAAGACAACTATCGTCAGCTTGTCGCCGCAGACACCGAGCTCGTCGCAAAGTCTGCCTCCATGCAGCCGGTCCTTGAAACGATCGACCGCGTTGCGCCATCAGACGCCAATGTTCTGATCACGGGGGAAAGCGGTACCGGCAAGGGATTGCTCGCGCGTGTGATTCACGAGCGCTCCGCGCGCCGAGAGCGGGATCTTGTGATCGTGAACATTGGCAGCCTGCCTGAGACGCTGTTCGAGAGCGAACTATTCGGCCACGTGAAAGGGGCTTTCACGGACGCAAAGACGGACCGCATTGGAAGGTTCGAGTTCGCCGAGGGCGGAACGTTGTTTCTGGATGAAATCGCGAATATTCCGCCGCCGCAACAGGCGCGGCTCTTGCGCGTGCTTGAGGAGGGTCAGTTCGAGCGTCTTGGCTCCTCGCGCACCCAACAGGTCAACGTGAGGGTGCTCGCGGCGACCAATGCGGATCTGTCTGCCGAGATCGCTGCGGGACGGTTCCGCAAGGATTTGCTGTATCGGATCAATACTATCCAGATTCACCTCCCCCCCTTGCGAGACCGGGCCGCTGACATCGAGCCACTTGCGAACCTCTTTTTGGCGCGTCATGCGCGCCGCCATCGACGCCCTGCGCGAATGTTGAGTGATGACGCCTTATCGGCTGTATGTCGCTATTGGTGGCCGGGCAACGTAAGGGAGCTGAGTCACGTGGTCGAGCGGGCTGTTCTAATGGCCTCCGGCTCATGCGTCGCAGCCTCCGATCTAGGCCTGTCTTCGGGCAGCGAAATCTCTCTTGCGCGCGGGCCCATGCGCCTCGATCAACTGGTAGCGGAGGCGATTCGAGCCGCAATGACGCGCCACCAGGGCGATACCGGTGCGGCGGCCAATGAGCTGGGCATCAGCCGGTCGGCGCTGTATCGGAGGATGGAGAAGTTCGAGCTGTGACGCATCGCGCCCACCTACCACTTCAGGAGAAAGTTGCGCGACTCGCTCTCCTTACTGTGATGCCAATGGCCTTAACTACAGTTGCATTGCTTTGTGGTGCGAACATTACATGGGCGCTACGCGTAGCTGTGCTTGCCGTGCTCGGCGTATTCACACTTCTAGGACTCATTGCCGTTCGACGAAGCGTCGGGAATCCGTTGCGTACTCTCGCCACGCTTATTGAGGCCCTGCACCAGGGAGATTTTTCTATGCGTGGCCGCTGCGCTGACGAGCAAGACGGTTTGGGCGAGGTGATGCTTGAGCTGAATGCACTGAGCCGAACCCTGCACGAACAACGATTAAGTGCTCTCGAGGCGGGCGCACTGGTCGATAAGGTGATGTCCGAGGTGGACATTGCGGTATTCGCCTTTGACAGCGATCGCATATTGCGCCGGCTTAACCGCCCTGCGACAGCGCTTTTTGAGCGCGGCATCGGGGCATTGGTAGGTTCTACCGCGCATGAGCTCGGCCTCGATGCGATTCTGGAGGGCGAGTCGGGGCGGATCGTGACCCACACATTTCCGTCAGGCCCCGGCCGCTGGGAGATTCGCACGCGTTCGTTTCGGGAAGCGGGCCGGACGCACGAATTGCTTGTAATTTCCGATCTCAGTCGCGCGCTCCGCCTGGAGGAGCGGCTGACTTCACAACGACTCGTCCGTGTTATGGCGCATGAGATAAACAGCTCCCTCACCCCAATTAATTCGGTGGCAGCGACGTTGCGCAAGGGGATAGACCGAGATCCCCTTCCAGCGGACTGGATTCATGATGCACGAGTAGGCCTAACTATCATTCACGATAGAGCAGAATCCCTTGGCCGCTTTATCGGAACATACGCGCGATTCGCACGCCTGCCACCTCCGACGCGCCGCTCCGTATCCCTGGCGCCGATAATCTCACGTGCCGTGTCGCTGTACGCGCCACATGTGGTCATCGAGGCGGGGCCGGATGCGACCATTGCGGCAGACCCAGATCAGCTTGAACAGGTCTTCATCAACTTGATCAAGAACGCCGTCGAAGCAGTTGAAGGAACTGCCGAGGTGCGAGTCCGCTGGAAAGTTTCCGAGGGTCTATTGAGTTTCGAGGTGGAAGATGACGGTCCCGGCCTAGCCGGTACGGGAAGCCTCTGGGTACCATTTTTCACGACCAAAAAGGGTGGTTCGGGAATTGGCCTCGTGCTATCGCGTCAGATTGTAGAAAATCATGGCGGAACCATTTCGCTCGATAATCGCTCGGACGGCCGCGGATGTGTCGCCCGCATTCGGGTGCCTTTGTGAGGCCACCGAGAGGAATTTCGGCTGCGGCCTTTAGCCTCCAGTTGTTCGACATGCGCGAACGTGCCCCCTTGGCTTCTGCAGACAGACAAGAGACTCGAGAGACCTTCGGATGGGCAATCGACTTCGCCAATGGTGTCCCAATATACCGGCAGATCACTAATCGAGTTCTTAACCTTGCGACACTGGGACTGATCAAGCCTGACGAGGCATTACCCTCGATTCGCACTCTGGCGCTTGAACTTAAGGTAGCGCCGAATACGATTTCGAGAGCGTATGAGGAGTTGGAATGCGCCGGTGTGGTGCATAAGCGCCGGGGCCTGGGCACGTTTGTCTCTTTTGAAAAAATCCAGACCGTGGATTGCGAGCGGCAACGCATCATCGAGCAACAAATCAACGCCTTACTGGCCGAAGCCCGCCACCTAAATTTCACGCCTGAGGCGTTGTTACAGCTAATGCTTCGACAGTTAGCTCTTCTGTCCCGCAACTGGACTGTGGATAAAGGGAGCTAGCCGCGATTTGCGGGACATGCTTGGAAACTAGACTAGCGTTAATTTCCTCCCCGGACGGGGACTGGGAAATGTGGAAATCGAAGTCGGACGATCCGATTGACTTGCCCCCGCATGGCTTCCTGCGCTGTTTAGAAGGGGACTAGAGAATATTGCGGGCAGGGCTGTCAAGAACAAAAGACCGCCATAGCCAGGAGAGCATCCCGCCGCCCCTCCTTCTTGGTGGCAAATCAGCGTGATACGCTCATACAGGACAAAGGCCTCCTCCTTCCTCTTCCGCTCCGGTGAGGGATGCTCCGCAGCCCTAGAAATCCCCGGTACGCCGACTTCGCGACGTCCCGGGGACAAGATCTAAATGATGAGCCGACTACCGCTACAAAAGACCACGCTCAGCAAACGATGTGATCCCTTCGCAGCCAACAATCAGATGGTCCAGGACGCGGACATCTATCAGCGCCAGAGCATCCTTCAGGCGCTGAGTAATGAGCTCATCCGCCTGTGACGGTAAGGCCACACCCGAGGGGTGATTGTGCGCAAAAATTACAGCAGCGGCATTGTGCTTAAGCGCCTCCTTGACTACCTCGCGTGGGTGCACGGAGCTGCCATCGATCGTGCCACGGAACATCTGTGTATGCGCAATCAGCCGGTGCCGGGTGTCGACGAGGATCATGGAGAAGACTTCATGCTCCAGCTCCGCCAGCGAAAATCGTAGGAAGTCCCGGACCGCTCCTGGGGATTGCAGCGAGCTACCCCGACGAAATCGGCGCGAGAGCGCCGCGCGCGCAGCCGCGATCACTTCCTGGGGTGTGGCCGGCCTGTAATCGGCACAGTCACGGACGTACAAGGTGCCAGAGGCGTTAGATTCGTATGACATGATGGAGCTCCGAGATTCTTGGGCGGGATTGCCCGTCTCGGGTCCATCACGGCGCGCGCAGCGGTCAAGGATCGAAGACCGCCGCAGGCGGCGGGAGCGTCGCCGCGACCGTCCTTGACGGCGAGCACGACGTGATACGCTAAAAGCCCAAGCAAGCCGGCCCTTCCCCTTGCCCTCTTCTTCTCCGTTCGGTCTCCTTCAAGATGTCTCCGACCGAAATCTGAGCGCCATGCGACCA
>Ga0210385_10001582_pt1 | contig 14085 bp, 9 predicted proteins | sample IncBWH26OmetaG_FD_160107 | JGI IMG/M metagenome (GOLD analysis project Ga0210385, IMG submission 160107) | Forest soil microbial communities from Barre Woods Harvard Forest LTER site, Petersham, Massachusetts, United States - Inc-BW-H-26-O ... | reverse complement strand
GCGATCGCATGGCTGCTCGCGCATCCTGACGTGCACACGGATTATCTGGTGGATGGCCCGGTGGCGCCAGGCCCGGGCGACCGCCAAAGGCTGATCGCGATCAGCTGCGATCCGCGAGTCTCCGCGGTTTGCGCCCGCGCGCACGTCAGCACGCACTGGCTGAGCAAGGATTTCTACAAAGGCGACCGTGCGATGCGCGAATCCGGCTTCGATCCCAGTTTTCGTTTCGGAGTATTCGATGGCTCGACGCATCATTACGCACCGGTGTGCCTGAATGCCCTGCTTTACAAATATGAGCGCGACCTGGCGTGGATGGCGGGGCAGATCGGGAAGACAGATGAAGAGCAGCAGTGGGATCGCGCCGCCGAGGCGCGGCGCGCGGCGATGGATCGCTATTTATGGAATGCGGAGAAAGGCAGATATTTCGACTACGATTTCGTTGCCGGGAAGCAATCGACATACGACTATGTGACCACGTTCTATCCGCTCTGGGCCGGTGCGGCATCGCCGGAACAAGCACGGCAGGTTGAATCGCATCTGGGGTTATTCGAAAAACCGGGCGGCGTTGCCATGAGCACGACTGACTCCGGTGTGCAGTGGGATCTGCCGTATGGCTGGGCTCCGGTGAGCTGGATCACGGTCGAGGGGATGAAGGAAGCGGGAGATATCAAGGACGCCGCGCGGGTTTCGCGGGAATTCATGGCGACCGTACGCAATAACTATGCCTGCGACCACACGATCCACGAGAAATACAACGTAGTTACCAGCTCGTCGAACGTTCAGGTCGCCACAGGGTATCGGCAGAATGTTGTCGGGTTCGGCTGGACGAACGCCGCCTATCTGAAGATGGGGGACTTGCTGCACAGCGCGGGAGACGCAGGGCCGAGCAAAGGGGAGGCGCCGCCCGTTTGTCAGCAGCGCTAGAACGGCGCGAGATCCTGAGGACTCACAGCCTGGCCAGCACCGGTGCCTGGATCCCGGCACGAAAGGGATCATCGCTGCGCAGCAACAGGCGACTCTCCGCCGTAATCCATGCGGATCCCGTGATGCTCGGAATCACCCCCTGAGCGCCATCTTCGACGCGCCAGGTTCCATCAAAGACCGTTCCCAGGATTCCTTCCTGCCGCCACAGCTGCCCGGCCGCAAGCTTGCCATCCGCAGCGAGGCAGGCCAGCTTCGCACTCGTCCCCGTGCCGCACGGCGAGCGATCGTAGGCGTTTCCCGGACACAACACGAAATTGCGGCTGTCGATTCCCGGCGTTGACGATGCGGAGAAGAGCTCGATATGGTCGATCTCGCTCCCGTCCGCGCCCGTCACGGCGGTGGCGGCCAGAGCTGCTTTCACAGCCGTGGCGAAACGTGTCAGTTCGTCGCGATTCTCCAGAGCCAGCTCCGCAGGGGTACTTTCCGTGAGAAAGAACCAGTTCCCGCCCCACGCGACATCGCCCGTTACACGGCCGAATCCCGGAACCTCAACGTCAACACCCTTCCTGTAGCGATAGCTGGCAACGTTTTCGACGGTTACGCGCTCGTCGCCGTGCAGTTCCGCAAGCACCACGCCGACCGGCGTTTCGATCCTGTGCTGACCGGGCTGGATGCGTCCCAGATGCGCCAGCGTCGTGACGAGGCCAATGGTGCCGTGCCCGCACATGCCGAGAAATCCGACGTTGTTGAAGAAAATGACGCCCGCGGCACACGCGCGGTTTGCGGGCTCAACCAGCACAGCGCCAACGACAACGTCGGAACCACGCGGCTCGTTCACCACCGCGGAGCGAAAGTCGTCGTGCTGGGCGGCAAACCGGCGCAGCCGCTCCGCAAGCGGGCCGGATCCGAGGTTGGGTGCTCCATCGATCACGACGCGGGTGGGTTCGCCCGCCGTATGCGAATCAATCACGCGAATTTCTGAGGTCAAGGGCACGATCAGGTTCGTCGGAATTCCGAGTGAGTCTCGGTCCAGTCCATATTAACGATTCGCACGCCTTCCGGATTCCTGACAGCAATGTGCGAAATATCTTGTCCGGCTCGGCTGCATTGACCCGCTATACTCGATGGAAGTTTTCCCCCGGAAGTCGTGATCGAGGACCGTCTCATGAGATCCGGTTTTGCCGCAGCCGTGTGCTCGCTCTGCTGCATCCTCTGCTCCATCCCTGCCTCCGCGCAGACGCGGCGCGCTCTTCTAATCGGCATCAATACCTACGAGCCCGCCGGCACAACGCCGAGTCACCCGCCCGGCTGCGTTTATGGACGCTGCGAGCTGGGCTATTTTCCCAACCTCGACGGCGCGGTGAATGACGCGCAGTCGGTGGCCGATCTGCTGACCAGCCCGAAGTTCGGATTCCCCGCGAGCCAGGTCGTCCTGCTGACGAACCCCAACCCTCCGCGTCCGGCGCCCGGGCTGGTCCTTCTGCCTCCGGACCAGACGACGCGCGATGGAATTCTCGCGGCAATGCAGAAGTATCTGGTCGACGTGCCGCAACGCGGGGACACCGTGGTCTTCTACGCCGCCAGCCACGGCTCGCTGCGCATCAACAGCAAGGGAACCAAGCTGACGGTTCTGGTGAACGGCCGGTACGTTCATGCCGACAGCACCCTGGTGCCTTCTGACGCCTACAAGGGCGGCTATGACGTGCGCGATCGAGAGATGACACGGATCTTCAACGCCGCTCTCGACAAGGGAATTCATCTCACCGTCATTCTCGACAATTGCCACAGCGGCGGCATCACGCGGGGCATCGGCGCAAAGTATCGCGAGCGCGACCTGCCCTTTGACGCGCGCGACATCGCCGAGGCGCCGGAGATGCTCTCGACGGGCGAAGCGCGCCCCGCGCCCACGGAGCGGACCGACAATCCTGCGCTGGTGTTTTCCGCAGTCCAGCAGGATCAGTCCTCGAAGGAAATGCCCGACACCAACCCGGCCACGGAGTCGCACGGCGCTTTCACCGCTGCCCTGGTGGAAGCTCTGCAGGTTTTGCCCGCCGATACGCCGGCCTCGATCGTCTATCAGCGAGTCAGGGCCGTGATCGGCAATGAAGACGTGCCCGATGAAGATCCCGATCTCGACGCAACGGCGCAACGGCGCGAGCAGCCGCTTTTTGGTGGAGCGGCTGCGGACTCCGGCAACATCCGCACGGCCGTGCTGGGAACTCAGGGCGGCACGGTGTGGCTCGATGTCGGGCGCGTCTCCGGAATCGGCGCGGGCACTGAATTTACTTCGACGAACAACGGTGGCGAGAAAATTCAGCTGCGGGTTACCGCGCTCGACGGCATCGCGCGCTCCGTGGCTACGGTCATCAGTCCTTCCGGGGCGAAGGTGAAGACCGGCGACATCTTCGAAATGTCGAAGTGGAGTCCCGCGCAGTCGCCGCCGCTGCGCGTGTGGCATTGGCCGGCCAATTTGTCGCAGGCGGATATCGTCGCGGCGGCTACTCAGATTCAGGCCGCAGGGCTTGCCACTGTTTCCGATCCCGCAGAGGAGCCGTGGACGCACATTCTGAGCTGGGATGGAACGAACTGGACGGTGCAGCAAGCGGGCGCGCCTTCGCCCGTCTCTCTCGGGCCGAGCCTGACCGGTGCAAACCTGAAAAAGAACATTCCCGGCGGCGCGAAGCTTTGGGTCAATCTTCCGCCGTCGCGTGAACTGGCAGCACAGCTTCTGCCCACCGATCCCAACAGCGCTGTTCAAGTCGCCACGGATCTTGCCAGCGCCGAATACGCGTTGACGGGGCTGCTGACGGCGAAGGGCCCTGCCTGGGCGTGGTTCCACAAGAACGAACTTGCCGCTGGGCCGCCGCCCCCGAATGCTCCACCGCACAGCCCCGGTTGCTCCGCGACATCGCAGTACCCGGTTCGCAGCGACTGGGTAGTGGCGTCCGATGCGAGCGCGATCGAGCAAGGCGCGACGACCCTGAACCACTATGCCTCGCTGCTGGCCAAGGTTCATGGCTGGCTCGAGATGGGCAACAGTCCGGTCAACGCGTCGAGTGCGAAGTATTATTCTCTGGCTCTGCTGCCTGGATCGGGCGGTCCGCCGATCGTTGGCAGTCAGCCGTTCCGCCAGGGAGACCTGCTGAAGATGGGCCTGCAGGCGAGTGGTACGGTGAGTGAAAAGCGCTGGGTCTACGTTCTCGACATCGATTGCCACGGGCAGGGCACAGTTCTGTATCCACGGGGAAATTCGGGCAATCAGTTCCCCAACGAATCCGACGTGGGCAGTCAGTTTGTGCTGCCTGGCGCGCCGACCCTGCGCATCGGACCGCCGTTCGGCGTGGATACGTTCATCCTGCTCAGCACGGCGCAGCCTTTGTCCGATCCTTTCGTGCTCAACTTCGAAGGGGTTTCGCGTTCGCGCGGGGCGGAGTCGCCGCTGGAGCAGCTGCTGAGCAACACCAGCAGCGCTACTCGCGGCGATCCTGGCCATGTCCCGACCAACTGGGGCGTTGGCCTCACGACCATTCACAGCGTTCCACAACAGGCAGCGCAGTAGCATTCAGATCTGCATGAGCGGACGATGCACCCCAGGATGCGGGGCAGGTGACGAGCCACGATGAACACGGCGAATCCGGCGAAAACGATCCTGATCGCGGGACTTTTTCTGGTCTCTTTGCCGGCATGCCCGCAGCAAGCCGGAAGCCTGCACGGCCTGATCGGCGCGCACGAGCAGGCGCTCGCCGACGCGCGCGCCTCGCACAACGTCAGAGGTGAGGCGACCGAACTGAATGCGCTGGCGAACCTTTATCGCGAGGCTGGCGATCCGCAAAAGGGCCTCGACTACTGCGCGCAGGCCCTGGCGATCGAAACCAGCAAAGGACAGCAGGCGCAGACCAAGAACGTCGAGGGCCGCATACTCACCGATCTGGGGCAGGAACAGAAGGCACTTGACCTGTTCACCGAGATTCTGCCGATCTGGAAGCAGCTGAACATCCTGATGGGCGAAGCTTCAACGCTGACGAACATGGGCCGGGTCTACAACGACCTCGGACAGCGCGACAAAGCGATCGAGGTTCTCAATCAGGCGCTGCCCATGTGGCGGCAGCTGAATAATCACGCCGGTGAGGCCAATGCTCTCGATAATCTCGGGCGCTGCTATTCCGACATGGGCCGCAGCCAGGAGGCGCTCGACCATCTGAACCAGGCGCTCCCGCTCTGGCGCGCTTCCGGTGAAATTGGCGGGGAGGCGCAGACCCTGAACAATCTTGGGAGAACCTACACCAACCTCGGTGAAAAGGAGAAGGCGCTCGAGTCGTATCAGGCCGCGCTGCCTCTGTGGCGCCAGCTGGGCCATCCTGAGGGCGAAGCCGCTTCGCTCAATGGCATCGGGCGCATCTACGACGACCTCGGCCAGAAGCAGCAGGGGCTCGATTACTACAACCTGGCGCTGCCTCTGTGGCGCCAAGTGGGCAATCGCAGCGGCGTCGCTCTGGCCCTCTACGACATCGGCAGAATCCATTACCAGCTCGGCCGGCCGCAGCAGGCTCTCGACTTCTACAATCAGGCGCTTGATATCTGGCGCGAAGTGCAGGATCACCGCGGTGTCGCTGCGGCTCTCAACCATATCGGCCGCGCGTATGCCGACCTCGGCCAGCGAGACAAGGCTCTCGACACTGACTACCAGGCGCTTGCCGCGTGGCGCGGGGTGCAGGACCGCCGCGGGCAAGCCTTCGCTCTTGCGACCATTGGCCGGGTCCTCGCCGATCAGGGGAAGCTCGATCAGGCGCTGCCGCAAAAGCTCGCGGCACTGTCGCTGGCGAAAGCCGCGGGGGATCCGGATCTGCAGGGAGGCATTGACGCCTCGCTCATGCTCGACTTCCGCGGCCAGCAACGCCTGGAGGAGGCGATTTTTTTCGGCACCGAAGCCGTGAATGCGTATCAGCTGATGCGCAGAAATATCAGTGGGCTCGACCAAAGCCTGCAGGAGCAGTTCGCGCAATCGAAATCCGCCACGTACCGCATGCTCGCGGAACTTCTTTTGCAGGCGAACCGGCTTGGCGAGGCGGAACAGGTCCTCGATCTCCTCAAGGAACAGGAACTGCGGGAGGTCGTCATCGGAGCCGCCGGGCAGCCCGATGCTCATGCTTCGCCGCTGAACCTGACCCGAGCCGAGCAACAGGTGGAGAGCGATCTGGCCGCGCACGAACAGGCCGCCGTCGCACTAACCGACCTGAGCGCGCAATACGCCGCACTTTTAGGCAAGCCCAACCGGACTCCTGAGGAATCCGCGCAACTCAAGGCCCTCGAAACGAAAATCGAGTCAGGCAACAGCGACGTCTCCGACTTTTTTCGCAAGACGCTCTATCCGGAGCTGGCGCAGAACGCCGGAACCCAGGCCGCGAATGCGCTGTTAAGCGAACAAAAGTCCGAAGTCAGCCGCCTGCAGAACACCCTGGCTGACCTTGGACCGCACGTCGTCGGCATCCGGCTGCTGCTCGGCGGCGAGCACGCCTATGCCATCGTGATCACGCCGCAATCGCGCAAAAAATATGAACTCAAAGCCACGCCCGCCGACCTCAACGACAGAGTGCAGCAACTGCGCGCCGAGCTCCGCACGCCATCGTCCGACCCAAAACCGCATCTGGCCGAAATGTACTCGATCGTCATCGCGCCGCTGGAAGCCGAGCTGGCCGCTCTGGAAAGGGCGCAGCAGGATAAGACCCGAGTCCCCACGCTGCTTTGGTCCCTCGATGGCACCATGCGCTACCTGCCCATGGCCGCGCTCTACGACGGCCACCGGTACCTGGCCGAGCGCTTCAACAACGTTCTCTTCACGCCGGAGAGCTATGGCCACATGACCTCGCCCGATCCCAATAAATCGGCGCTGCGCGTTCTGGCTATGGGGCTATCGAAGAGCTATGGGGGGCTGCCTGCACTCCCCGGCGTCCTTGCGGAACTCGACGCCGTGGTCCACGATCCGTCCGATCCGGAATCGCATGGCCCCCTGGATGGCGTCCTGCTCCCCAACGAGCGCTTTACCTGGGCGGCGCTCAAAGCGCAGCTCGGTCCTGGCTCCGGATTTCCCGTCGTCCACATTGCCAGTCACTTCGTGCTCGAAGCGGGCGGCGGAACCGAACCCTACCTGATGCTCGGAGGCAACGATAGCGGGGATCCGCAGGGATTTTCCCTAACCCTTTCGCAGATGGAAAACTCCGCCATCAGCTTCCACGGAACGCGCCTGCTCACGCTCTCTGCCTGCAGCACCGCCAAAGGCGACACCGCGAATGACGGGCTCGAGATGGATAGCCTCGGGATGGTGGCACAGCAGAAGGATGCGGAAGCGGTCCTGGCTACACTATGGGACGTGAACGATGCCAGCACCAGCCGCATCATGAGCGACTTCTATTCACGCTGGGTCAAGGATTCCACAACCGGCAAAGCCGAGGCGTTGCGCCAGGCACAGCTGGCCTTTTTGCACGGATCGCCCGCGTCAGCGCCGCACTCCGCAACCGGACGCGGCGTCCAGGTCACCAACCACGACGCTTCCACGCAAGCCACGGAGTATGCTCATCCTTATTATTGGGCCCCCTTCGTTCTGATCGGAAACTACCAATAGGCCCCCAACACAAAAACACCACGCTGCTTTGTATTTGAGGAGGATCAATTGCTTTTGCTCTGCGCTTTTCTCGTTGGTCTCGTAGCGGGACTCCGTTCCATGGTGGCTCCCGCGATCGTGAGCTGGGGCGCTCGCCTCAACCTGCTCGCTGTGGGAGGCACTTATCTGGCCCTGATGAATTCCGGGGTCACGGTCTCCATCTTCAGCGTCCTCGCCGTTTGCGAACTGGTGGTCGACAAGCTGCCGAAGACGCCCAGCCGCAAGCAACCGCCTTCGTTCATCATCCGCATCCTCAGCGGTTCGCTGGTGGGCGCCACCGTGGGCGCGACGGGCAATAAGATTGTTCTGGGCATTCTCTGCGGCGCGATCGGCGCGGTTGTTGGCACCCTGGGCGGAGCAACAGCCCGCGCCAAACTGGCTGTGCTCTTCGGGCGCGATTACCGGGCTGCGCTTCTTGAGGACGTGGTTGGAATCGGAATCGCTCTCTTCGCCATCTTAAGAGCTGCATGAAACATTCTTTCGATGCGATTGTCGTCGGCGCGGGCCAGGCCGGTCCCTCCCTGGCCACCCGCCTCGCCGGCGCGGGCTGGAAGGTTGCCATGGTCGAGCGCAAGCTTTTCGGTGGCACCTGCGTCAACAACGGATGCACACCCACCAAAGCCATGGTCGCCAGTGCCCACGCTGCTCACCTCGCCCGCCGCGGCACCGACTTCGGGGTCAACGCGGGTCCGGTAACCGTCGACATGCGAGCCGTGAAAGCCCGTAAAGACGTCATCGTCGCCAATTCCCGTAACGGAATCGAGAAGTCGCTGCGCTCGACCGCCAACTGCACAGTATTCATGGGTACCGCCGCCTTCGGGTCGCCGACTACCATGCGCGTCGGCGACGACGTGCTCGAAGCGCCAAAGATTTTTCTCAATGTTGGCGCACGACCGTTCGTCCCCAACATGGGCGGAGTCGATTCGGTCCCATTTCTCACCAGCACCACCATCCTCGATCTCGAGGAGCTTCCCGAGCACCTCATCGTGGTGGGCGGCGGCTACGTTGGTCTTGAATTCGCACAGATGTTTCGCCGCTTCGGCTCGCAGGTCAGCATCGTCGACAAAACCTCGCGCCTCGCCCAACATTCAGACGAAGACGCTTCGAAAGTGATCGGGGAAATCTTCGATTCTGAGAACATCGCCGTCCGCATCAATGCCAACTGCATCCACCTTGAAAAACAGGGCACCCGGGTTTCCGTGGGGCTGGACTGTGAGGAGGGCGCGCCGACGATCGACGGCTCGCATATTCTCCTCGCGGTTGGCCGAGTGCCGAATACCGATGACCTCAACCTCCCGGCTGCCGGCATTACCCCGGACGAGCGCGGTTACATCCCCGTCGACGACCAGTTGCGGACTTCGGTCCCCGGCATCTTCGCCATCGGCGACTGCAACCGCCGCGGCGCTTTCACCCACACCTCGTATAACGACTACGAAATCGTCGCTGAAAATCTGCTCGATGGCGCATCGCGCCGCGTGAGCGACCGCATTCCCTGCTCCGCTCTCTACATCGACCCACCCCTTGCCAGCATCGGCATGTCCGAGGCTGAGGTGCGCGTTGCGAAAAAGCCCGCACTCGTCGGCTTCCGCCCCATGACCCGCGTCGGCCGCGCCGTCGAGAAAAGTGAGACCTTTGGCTTCATCAAGGTTCTCGTCGACGCCGAAAGTAAGCACATCCTCGGCGCAACCCTCTTCGGCACCGGCGGCGACGAAGCTATTCACTGTATCCTCACCGCCATGTACGCGCGCCAGCCCATATCGCTGCTCACGCACTCCGTCCACATTCATCCCACCGTCGCCGAACTCATCCCCACGACCCTCGAAGACCTGAAGCCGCTCGCATAATGCTGCGCGTTCCCTTCCCTGAACTCGCCGCCACCCTGAGCGGCATCCTTGTCCGCACCGGTTTTGATCCAGCCCGCGCCGACCATTGCGCCCGCCTCTTCGCAGAAACCACGCGCGACGGCGTCTACTCCCACGGTGTCGAACGCTTCCCGCGCTTCTTCGAAATGATCCGCAACGGCTCGGTCGATATTCACGCCACGCCCGAGCGCGTGCAGCAACTCGGCGCCATCGAACGCTGGGATGGCCGCCGCGGTCCCGGCAATCTTAATGCCTGGTCGTCCATGGCGCGGGCCATCGAGCTCAGCAGCGAACATGGCATCGGCTGCGTCGCCCTCGCCAACACGAATCACTGGATGCGCGGCGGCACCTATGGCTGGCAGGCGGCCGACGCCGCCAGGATCGGCATCTGCTGGACCAACACGCTTGCGAATCTCCCTCCCTGGGGCGCGCCGGTTGCCGCCGTCGGCAACAATCCGCTCATCATCGCGGTCCCGCGCCCCGCCGGACCCGTCGTGCTCGACATGGCCATGTCGCAGTTCTCCTACGGCGCGCTGGCCACCTGGGCGCAGAGAGGCCAACTGCTTCCCGTCGACGGCGGATTTGATGCCAACGGCAATCTCACCCGCGATCCCCCGGCCATCGAAGCTTCACAACGCCCGCTCCCCATCGGCTACTGGAAGGGCTCGGGCCTTGCCATGGTGCTCGACATGATGGCAGCGCTGCTCTCGGGCGGTCTGGCAACGCATCAGATCCCCATCGAGCCCCTGCGCGAAACCAGCCTCTCCCAGGTTTTTCTGGCCTTCAATCTCGCGAAGCTGCGCCCGCCCGAAGAATCCGCACGCACCGCGGACGCTATCGTCGAGTTCGTGCTCGCGAGCAATCCGGGGGCGGTGCGCTATCCGGGGGAACAGGTCCTGAAAACCCGCACCGAGAATCTGGCGCTCGGTCTTCCGCTACGCGAAGCGCTCTGGGCTGAGCTTCGCCGTCTCTGATCCGCAGGTTTCTGAACGTTCACGCCGGCTTCATTCCCGCTCGCTTATACTCACGTCCGAACGGAGAACCTGATGCTCGGCAACCAGAAACTCGTCGCCTTTGTCCCCGCCAGCAACGCGGATGAGGCGCGCGCCTTCTATCGCGACAAACTCGGCCTTCGCATGCTGTCGGAAGACACCTTCGCCCTCGTTTTCGACACTAAAGGCATCCATCTTCGCGTCACGCTGGTTGGCAAATTCAACCCGCAACCTTTCACGGTGCTGGGCTGGGCAGTCAACGACGCTGCCGCAGCCGCGCGCACCCTGGCCGGGGCTGGTGTCGTCGGTGAGCGCTTTCCTGGCCTCGAGCAGGATGACCTCGGCATCTGGACTGCCCCCGGCGGCGCGAAGATCCTCTGGTTCAAAGACCCCGACGGCAATATCCTCTCGCTCTCGCAGCTCCCCTGATCGCCTTCGGCATCGTTCGCAACCCGGCGCTACTCTAAACAACATGCGCGCCGCAGTCCTCCACCATCCCGGGCCCATCGTCTCGCGCCCACTCGTCCTCGAAGAGCTGCCGGTCCCGGAGCCCGGCGCCGGCGAGGTTCTGCTCAAGATCGAAGCGTGTGGAGTCTGCCGCACCGATCTCCACATCACCGCCGGTGAATTGCCGCCGCTGCACGGCACTATCATCCCGGGCCATCAGATCGTCGGCCGTATTGAAAAGATCGGTCCCCAAACCCAGGGAACGCGCGTTGGAGTCAGGGCTGGTGTCTCGTGGCTTGGCGGCGTCGACGGCACTTGTCCGTTATGCCGCAAGGAGCGCGAAAATCTCTGTGACCATCCCACTTACACGGGCTACTCAGTGAACGGCGGCTACGCCGAGTACGCTGCTGCCCGCGCCGACTTCCTCGTTCCTCTTCCCGAAGAGCACTCTGCCATCGACCTCGCGCCGCTGCTGTGCGCGGGCATCATCGGCTTCCGCAGCCTGCGCGTCGCTGAAGTTGCACCCGGGACCAACGTCGGCCTCTTCGGCTTCGGAGCCTCTGCCCACCTCGCCATCGCGGTCCTCCAGTCCTGGAACTGCAAAGTCTATGTCTCGACACGCGGCGCCTCGCACCAGCAGCTCGCCCGTGACCTTGGAGCCACATGGGTCGGCGACGCCACCGAGCGCGCACCCGTCGCACTCGACTCCGCCGTCACCTTCGCGCCCTCGGGCGACGTCGTTCTCGCCGCGCTGGCCTCGCTGCGCAAAGGCGGCATCGCGGCCATCAACGCCATCCATCTCGATCGCATCCCGCAGTTTGATTACGACTCGCTCTTGTGGGGAGAGCGGCAGTTGCGCAGCGTAACGAATATGACCCGCCAGGATGGCCGCGACTTCGTCGCTCTCGCCGCGAAAATCGGGATTCACCCGCGCACCACGGTATTCCGCCTGGATCAGGTCAATGACGCACTGGCGGCCGTCGCGAACGACGCGATCGACGGCGCAGCCGTGGTGATTCCTTAATTCAGAACCAGGACGAGCGTGAACCCGTCGTATCCTTTGCTGCCGACGGTCTGAATCGTCGTCGCGCTCACCCGCGGTTCGCGCGCCAAGGCTTCATGGAAGCGCCGGATTCCCTGCACGCGCGGATCCCCGGTGCCGGCATCGGCGACCTCACCCTCGCGAATCACATTGTCGACCACAATCGCAGAGCCAGCCCGCGACAATCGCAGGGACCAGTCAAAATACCCTGCGGTGTTTTCCTTGTCCGCATCGATGAAGATGAAATCGAAAGGCCGCCCCTCTTCCGCGGCGATTTTCGGCAGCGTCTCCAGCGCCTTGCCCAGACGCAAATCCACCTTCGCCCTCAGCCCCGCCCGCGCGATGTTCCTACGCGCTACTGCCGCGTGCCTTTCCTCCGCTTCCAGCGTGATCAGTCGACCGCCCCGCACTAACGCGCGCGCCATCCAGATCGTGCTGTACCCGCCCAGGGTGCCGATTTCGAGAATTCTCCGCGCACGCTGCATCTTCGCCAGCAGGTACAGCAACTTGCCCTGACTCGGCGTTACCGCGATCTCCGGAAGTCCCGCAGCAGCGCTCGCCCTGAGCGCCGCATCCCGTGCTTCATCGGGCGGAATCAGCTGTCCTTCCAGATAGCGATCGACCGACGTCCACAGCTCCTGCGACACGAAATCCCTCCGGCACAGCCATCAATGTCATTCCCGCAGCCGCTAGTTCGAAACGAGCTCGGAGAAATCCGCGATCCGCGAAAACGCGCCCAGCACCTCTCTGATCAAAGCCAGCCGGTTGCTCCGCACCGCTGCGTCATCGACCATCACCATCACCTTGTCGAAGAAAAGATCCACATGCGGTCGCAGCGTCGCAATCTTCTCCAGCGCCCGTCCGTATTCCTGCCGCTGGCGCATTTCCTCCACCACCGGAGCCAGCTTCATCGCCGCGTCGTACAGCGCCCGCTCCGCCGGATCGGTCAGCAGATCCACTCTTACAGCGCTGGCTTCCTGTCCCGGCCGCAGAAGGCCCTTCTCCTCGGCCTGGCGCAGGATATTCTTGATCCGCTTAAAGGCCGCACCGATGGCCGCCAGATCCTCCGACCCTCGCACCGCCGTCAGCGCTTCCGCGCGCGCAATCGCATCGCGCATGTTGTCGGAACGCACGGCCACCAAGGCGTTGACCACGTCATAGGCAAACCCGCGCATATCGCGCAGCCAGAACACGAACCGCTCCTCGAAGAACGCTGCCAGTTTCTTCTGCGTATCTTCACCAATCGCAGCGGGCACTGCCCTGAATAAGTCCGAACGCACCAGCGGCAACCCTGTTTCCGCCAGGATCTTCACAATCGCGTTGGCGGCCCGGCGCAAAGCGTACGGATCCTTCGAGCCCGTCGGTTCCAGACCAATCGAGAACATCGCCACGATGGTCTGCGTACGATCCGCAATGCCGAGCACCTGCCCTTCCACCGTCGGGGGAATCGCGTCCTCCACCGCGGCCGGCGAATACTGCCAGTAGATTGCCTGTGCCACCTTTTCGCCCAACTGCTGCGCGCGCGCATACAGCCCGCCCACAATGCCCTGCAATTCAGTGAACTCCTTCACCAGCTCGGTGGTCAGGTCGGTCTTCGCCAGTTCCACCGCCTTCAGCAACGCCGGCTTGTCAACCGCCGTCCCACGCTCGGCCAGCAAATCCGCCAGCGTCCCCGCGATCTTTCCATTGGCCTCGGTTTTGTCCCAGTAACTGCCCAGCTCCTTGTGGAAGGTCACCGACCGCAGCATTTCCACACGATCTTCGAGCAGAATCTTCTGATCCACCCGCCAGAAAAACCGCGCGTCGCTGAAGCGCGCCCGCAGCACTCGCTCGTGGCCATGCCGGATCGTCTCAATCCCGTTCTCTTCGGGATGGGTGTTCAGCACGGCAAGAAAATACGGAATCAGCTCTCCCTCCGCGCTCTCCACCGCAAAATATTTCTGGTGATCCCGCATCACCGTCACCAGAACTTCTTCCGGCAGCTCCAGATATTCGGGATCGAAATTGCCCAGCACCACCGACGGCCACTCCGTCAAATGCGTCACCGTCTCCACCAGAGCCGCATCTTCTCTCCAGCGCGCGCCGGGCACGCTGCGCGTCTCCAGATCCAGTGCCTTGCGAATGCGGTGCCGGCGCAGATTCACGTCTGCGGTCACCTTC
>Ga0210385_10001581_pt1 | contig 14088 bp, 12 predicted proteins | sample IncBWH26OmetaG_FD_160107 | JGI IMG/M metagenome (GOLD analysis project Ga0210385, IMG submission 160107) | Forest soil microbial communities from Barre Woods Harvard Forest LTER site, Petersham, Massachusetts, United States - Inc-BW-H-26-O ... | reverse complement strand
GGCATAGCCGCCAAACAAAAACCCAATGGCGCAGAAAATCCCCGCGCGCAGATCGACTTGTCCATTTTTCCAATACTCACGCAGCGCGCCGAGCCCGATTGGAGGCAGCAAAATGAACAACGAAGTACCCTGAGCAAGGTGCTGATCGTAGCCGAGGAGATACACCATGGCAGGGACGAGCACCACGCCGCCACCAATCCCCAGCAATCCGACAAGCACCCCAACCACCAGGCCCAAGGTCAGGATAATCAATATCTGCATGACGAAGGTTTTTTGTCCCTTGATAACCACGCGATCTCGGGCATACCTTATCTTGCCTTGTTACCCGGCGCTCAGGCAAAGGCTCGCTCGTGAACCGCAACTCTAGAAGTGAAATTCTGGAAACATCATCCACGGTCCTTCATCGCCGAATATGGAAACTGCTATAGTGTTTGGGTAGCACGCCCAGATACTTCAGGGCCAGTGTCACCCCCAACAGAAAACGATTGAGGAGCAAGTTCGACCCCATGGCAACGGACAGAAAACCGGAATTTTTCAAAGGCGCTCAACTGAGAGTTGCAATTATCGGATGCGGGTATGTGGGACTCCCCTTGGCGCTCCGTTTTGCGGAAGCGGGTCACAAAGTAACTGGATTTGACACCGACCCGAAGAAAGTGGAAATGCTGAACGCCGGAAAATCGTATATCGAACACATTCAGCAAACCAAGATTCAGCAATACGTCAACAGTCGCCATTTCGGTGCAACTACGGATTTTTCCAGGCTGGAAGAAGCCGATGCGATTCTGATCTGCGTTCCCACGCCTCTCAACGAATACCGCGAGCCGGATCTCAGCTACGTCGAACAGACCGCCAAATCGATTTCGCCTCATCTGCAAAAAGGCCAGTTGGTCGTGCTCGAATCCACCACCTATCCCGGCACAACCGAAGAACTAGTGCTGCCCATTCTGCAGAAGAGCGGATGGAAATGCCCCATCGCGTCGGGCCCGGAAAACGAAAATGTACCAGGCGACTTTTTCCTGGCGTTCTCACCCGAGCGCGAAGATCCAGGCAATAAGCAATATGGCCTGGCGCAAATTCCCAAGGTTGTCGGCGGAGTGAATCCTCCGAGCGGCCGCGCGGCGCAGTCCTTGTACGCCCAAGTGGTGTCGAAAGTAATTCCCGTCAGCTCCACGCGGGCCGCGGAAATGGCCAAACTGCTCGAAAACATTTTCCGCTGCGTGAATATTGCTCTCGTCAATGAGCTGAAGCTGCTCTGCCTTCGCATGGGCGTGGACGTCTGGGAGGTAATCGACGCTGCTGCATCAAAGCCTTTTGGCTTCATGCCGTTTTACCCCGGCCCCGGTCTTGGCGGCCATTGTATTCCCGTCGATCCGTTCTATCTTTCCTGGAAGGCCAGGGAATACGATTTTTCCACGCGATTCATCGAGCTGGCCGGCGAAATCAACACCTCAATGCCCTACCACGTGGTCGACTCCGTGGGTGAAGCTTTGAACCAACACAAGAAAAGCCTGAAGGGCGCAAAGCTTCTGGTGCTGGGCGTGGCGTACAAGAAAGACGTGGACGACCTGCGCGAATCGCCGACGCTGAAAATCATGGAAATTCTGCAGAAACGCGGCGCGGAATTTGAGTACAACGATCCTTATTTCCCGCAGCTTCACAAAATGCGGCATTACGATTATTCGCACATGAAATCGGTGCCGCTGAATCCCCACAACCTGGCCAAATATGACGCGGTGATCATCGCCACGGACCATTCCAGTTACGATTACGGCGCGATCGTGGATGCCGCGAAACTGGTTGTGGACACCCGCAACGCGACGAGGCGAGTAATCCGCAATCGGGAAAAGATTCACCTCTGCTAACTAGCGCGAATTGGCGGCGGCAGCCTGCGGAGTTTTGGTGAGCTCGACGCGCGCTGTCGCTACCGGCAGAACCGCCTCCAATAGCACGGGCAGGCGAACCGGGTCGTTCACCAGATACAAAAAGAAATGCGCGTCCTTCATCTCCACGCCGTCATCCAACACGTGAATCTCGATCTTGGTGGTGTCGAACTTTCCCGCGGGCACACTCACCGCAACTGATTTTCCCACCATCACCGCGCGAACCTGATATAGCTTGTGGCCATCGAAAACCGGGCTATGTACTTCGCTCGTGCGGCTCCAATCCACGCCTCTCATATATTCCAGCATGCCCAGAGGGTCCCGCGTTCCAGGCAGGACGCGCACGCCACTGATGCCCATCGGCGGCGGGTCCGTCGGAGAAGTCAACATGCGCTCCACTATTTCGGCTGTTTGCCCGCGCTCGCTCAGGTGCATTTCGTACTGCACGCTGGTCATGCTCGCGGCGTCGCTATAGGAATCGAACTGGTCGTCCAGCTGAAAGACCATGCGGTACGGATTTTCCGTATGAGCGACGGCTTGCAGATGCCAGGAACCCTTCCTGCCATTGTTTCTTTTTTCTACAGCGACAATCTTCAGGTTAGCAACAGTGCTGTTCAGTTTAGGTAGATTCGCTGCATATTCCAGCGTTTCGCCCGGACGCAGCGCGAACTCAGGTTCGGCGGAGGCACTTTCCTTCTTCGCCGGCAATTCGCTGACCGGAGGAGCCACCGGCGCCCCTTTGCCAGGAGCAGTGGAGGCGGTTGGTGGCGTAGCCGGAGGGACGCTTGGCCAATTAGAAACCGCAGTGGTTCTTGGGGGACGAGTGCGCGAAAGTCTCCAATAAATAAGGACTCCCACAGCGAAAAAAAAGATGCAAATTGCCAACACCCAGATGATTTTCTTGGTCATGCCTTTTCTGCGACGTAGCGAACAATCGACACGTTCGTACTCCCACTCCCATCGTACAATAAGACGGGTTGCAGCACAGGAGGCGGGGACATGCGCTACCTTGTAACAGGGGGCGCCGGATTTATCGGCTCGAACACCGTGGATGAGTTGGTGCGACGAGGACACAGTGTCGTCGTGCTCGACGACCTGTCCGCTGGCAAAGAAGAAAATCTGGCCGAAATCCGAGCCAAAATTACATTCGTTAAGGGGTCCATCACCGACATAGAAGCCGTGCAAAAGGCCATGCACCAGGCGGAATACGTGATCCACCTGGCGGCCCGCACATCCGTGCCCCGCTCCGTCAAAGATCCGCTGGAAACCAATCGCATCAACGTGGAAGGTACGCTGAACGTGCTGGTGGCAGCTCGCGATAACAAAGTGAAGCGGGTTGTGTTTGCGGCATCTTCTTCCGCGTATGGAGAGACTGCCACGTTGCCGAAGACCGAAGCGATGCAGCCGCAGCCGATCTCGCCCTATGGCGTGTCCAAATACGTAGGTGAACTGTACGCGCAGACCTTTGGTCGCTGCTACGGGCTGGAAAATGTCTGCGTCCGTTACTTCAATATCTTCGGGCCTCGGCAGGATCCCGATTCGCCCTATTCCGGAGTGTTATCCCGCTTCGCCCTGGCATTTTTGGAAGACCAGCAGCCAGTGATTTATGGCGATGGCGAGCAAACCCGCGATTTCACGTTTGTGGAGAATGCCGTGCAGGCGAACCTGCTGGCCTGTGAAGCTCCCAGCGGTGCGTCCGGCGGAGTTTTTAACGTCGGGACCGGCGAGCGAATTTCCCTGAATCAGACCTTGGAACTTCTTCGCCGGATCTCGGGCAAGAAGCTGCAAGCAAAATATGAGCCGCCTCGTGATGGAGACATTCGGGATTCCCAGGCGGATATCACCAAAGCCCGGGAATACCTCGGGTACGATCCCACCGTCATGTTTGAAGAGGGGCTGGAACGTACTTTCGAGTGGTACCGCCAGCACCATACAAAAAACGCAACCCAGTAAGCCAGCCTGTCGCGCCGATTCCGCATCAACCATGGTGGGGCATGGGTGGAGAATGGTGTCCGCTACAAATCCCCTTGTGTGCGTGCTAGGCTAACTCTTCGTTTATCGAGCGCATTGACCGCGTGAAGACAACTGCTTCCATTTTCTGGCTAGGCCGACGAGGCCGTCTGATCGTTTTCTTCCTGTTTGCATTCCATGTCTCGCGAATAACCCAAGCGCAGCAACTTCCTTCGAACCGCCCGAGCGGCATTGCGGAGATTACCGCAAGCGGCCCGCAAAGGAAGGAAGGCGATCTGTACATCGCGGACAAGGATGTAGACGTGCACTATCAGGGTATGCGCCTGCAGGCCGATCATGTGGAGTACAACACGTATACCTCCCAGGCCATTGCGCGTGGACACGTTATCTATGACTACCAGAATGAGCACCTGGAAGCCGACGAAGCGCAACTGAATGTAGCCACCAATAAGGGCACGTTCCAAAATGTTCGCGGAACCATCCATCTGGATCGCCGACCAAATCCCCTGGTTCTGATTACACAAAATCCGCTGTATTTTGAAGCCAAACAAGTGGATCGACTCTCGGAGGACGTATACCTGGTGCACCACGGGTGGTTCACGGTATGCGAACCACAGCGCCCGACGTGGCAGTTCTATGCCCCCGAGGCAAAAGTCACGCTGGATAAGTCGGTAGCTCTGGTTAATTCCGATTTTCGGATGTACCGGATCCCCTTGTTCTGGTTGCCCTATGCGACCGCGCCCGCCGGAGAGCACATCCGGCAATCCGGGTTCATGCTTCCCATTCTTGGAAACAGTAACACCAAGGGATTTACGCTGGGCGATGCCTTTTACTGGGCTCCAACAACCTGGATGGATGCAACGATGGGCTTCGAATACTTCAGCAAAAGAGGACCAGGAGAGCGTGCGTCGTTCCGAGCACGCCCCTTCGAAAATACAACGATTGAGTATAAGTATTATGCGGTGCAGGATCGCGAGGACCAGGGCGGCTACACACAACAACTGGAAGTGCAGTCATTGTGGAATCACGGTTGGCGCTTCGTCACGGACTTGAACCAATTGTCTTCGCTTACGTTTCAACTGGCCTTCGCCGGAACTTACACGGAAGCGATTAACTCCGACATTCGAAGCGCTGTCTTTCTGACAAATAATTTCCACGGTTTCAGCCTGAACATCGATAGCTTGAACGATAAGAGCTTCTTGCAGATCAGTCCGGAGAACAGCGTGGTTCTGCGTAGCGCTCCAGAGGTCAGCTTTTCCTCGGTCGAACAAGCGCCGTGGCGCAACCTTCCAGTCTATTTTTCTTTCTCGACGTTCACTGGAGCGGTATACCGCGACGACGAATTCATCACCACCCCGAATTTTGTGGCGCGCACCGAGTTTGCCCCCAAGGTAACCATACCGATTCATTTCGGCGACTGGCTCGGAGTCACCACCTCCGCCACCTTCCGCACGACCTACTACGGCGACTCTTTCAACGCCGCAGGCATTGTTTCCGGCAATTCGATCCTCCGTAACACAGGCGAATTCCAGGTGGAACTGCGTCCTCCGACTCTGGAGCGGTATTTTGAGCGGCCTGGAACCCGCCACCGCTACAAACACACCATCGAGCCGGTGATTACATACAGCTACGTCACCGGAGTGAACAATTTTGCAAACTTCATTCGATTTGACAGCAATGCTACGCTGACCGACACCAATCAGTTCGAATATGGCATCAACCAGCATCTTTACCTGAAAGAAGGCGACGGCCAGCCAGTCGATTTTCTTTCCTGGAAGCTGGTGCAGGATCATTATTTTGATCCGACGTTTGGAGGAGCGCTGGTTACCGGGCAGCGCAACGTCTTTCAGGCACTGGACTCGATCACTCCATTCGCGTTTGCAGCCACCCCGCGAGACTGGTCGCCGATCATTAGTGATGTGACGCTCACACCTGGGGGAAAGTATGATGCGGAGTCCATCATCGAATATGACCCGCAACTGAAGAAAGTGACCACTATCGGCACGCTGCTGAAGGTGAAGCCCTACAGCGAGTTTTATGCCACCGTGGCCGATTTTCGCCTGCAAGGCGATCCCGTCGTACAGCCGCCGTCTCACCAGATTCGCGGAATCATCGGCTATGGGGATCTGGTCCGCAAGGGCTTCAACTTGTCGGCTGGAATCAGCTACGACATTTTGACGGACACGTTGTTGAACCAGTTTGTGCAGGTCAGTTACAACGGCGGATGCTGCGGCCTGTCTGTGGAATACGGGCGCTTCAACCTGGCCACGGTACGATCGGAGAACCAGTTCCGCGTCGGACTGATCCTGGCAAACATAGGCACGTTCGGAAACCTGCGCCGACAGGAGAAGATTTTCTGAAAGACGGCACCGAGCCACTCGCTTTTGCGTCGATCGGAGAAATTGGAAAACTTTTCCGGCAGGGCAAGCTTTCTCCGGTGGAGTTGACCCGCGATTTGCTGGACCGCATTCGGGAATGGAATCCGCAGCTGAATGCCTACATTACCTTGTGCGAGGAAGAAGCGCTGCAGAGCGCCAAGCACGCGGAAGCCGAACTTTGCGCGAAAACGAGAAAAAGCCGGCGCGACCGAGGCCCGCTCCACGGCATCCCCATCTCGCTCAAGGACAATATTTACACTAAGGATATTCGAACCACCGGCGGCTCCAGGATTTTGAAGGATTTCGTGCCATTGCATGATGCGCCGGTGGTTCGCTCGTTGAAAAAAGCCGGCGTCGTAATTCTTGGCAAGACCAACATGCACGAGTTTGCCTATGGCGTAACCACGGAAAATCCACATTTCGGCACAACGCGAAATCCGTGGGATACGGAACGCATTGCCGGTGGTTCCAGCGGAGGATCTGCAGCAGCGCTGGCGGCGGGTCTGTGTTACGGCAGTATCGGCACCGATACCGGCGGCTCGATCCGAATTCCCGCCTCGTTGTGCGGCGTGGTTGGCTTGAAGCCGGGCCTCGGCCGCGTTCGCGCCGAAGATATAATACCGTTATCGCCAACGCTCGATTTTGTGGGGCCGCTCGCCCGCAACGTCCAGGATGCCGCGCTGCTGCTCGAGCCAATCTTTGTGGGGAGCAAGGCAGAACGCAAACAGTTGACACAAACGACTCCCACTTCTCGCGCCCGCCGCGCTGTCCTCGGAACCCCCAAGGAGTTTTTTGGCGACATCGTGGAAACCGAAGTCCGGGCCGCCGTTGCAGGTGCAATCGAAAAATTAGAAAAGCGCGGCGCGCGAGTAAAAGAGGTCTCCCTGCCGCAGCTCGCGGAGACCGAAGACGCCGGAAATCAAATCGCCTGGACAGAGGCCACTCTGTATCACCAGCAAGCAGGCTGGCTCCCCCCGCATGCCGACGAATATGGGGAAGATGTGAGGACACGCCTGGAGATGGGAACAACCGTTACCGCCGTGAATTATCTAAAGGCGCGAGCCCTTCGAGAGAAATTCAAGGAACAGTTGCTTGAAGTATTTTCCGTGAATAAGCTGGACGCGTTGGTCGTGCCTACCACTCCCATCTCCGCCCCGCGGATTGGCGAAGACTCCGTGCTCATCAACGGAAGCAACCATCCCATCCGCGCTTTGCTCCTTCGATTAAATCGGCCGGCAAATCTCGCGGGTGTGCCAGCGATTACAGTACCGTGTGGACTGACGAAAAACGGCTTGCCGATTGGTCTGCAATTTATCGCCAGATGGACAGAAGAACCGCTGCTTCTGGAAATTGCGCGCAGCTTCGAACAAGACTGCCACTTCAGCGCACGACCAAAGCTCGAATCTCTCACTTAATACTCAACTAGCCGCCTCATTCTTCAGCAGACAACTCCGCCGTTGTTACCGCGTCGGGACGCGTCATAATCCAAGCGCCAATCAGATAACCCAGCGTGCCGGTAATAATCCCTCCAAACACATCCGCGCAATAGTGGTACCTTCCCCAAATCGTCGACAGACACATTCCCACATACAACGGCAGAAGCGCCCAGAATAGCCAGCGACGAAATCGCCATGCCCCCCACAAAGCCGCTGTCGCACCGGTCACATGGGCGGATGGAAACGCCGCGCCACGCACGCGACCGTAATGTTCGATGAAGCTCATCATTGCGGTGAACGGACCGCCGTGCAGCGGTTCCTTCCACCAACCCGCCATAGAAAACCACGGGCTTTCAATCGGGAAAAACATGGCGATGAAATAACCGATCATGTAGCCCGTTATGGAATATGTCATCACGGACCAGTAGCCGCGCCAATCTTTGCGAATGTACAAAACGAATCCAACAATCACCAGATACGCGAAATACGTGAAGTACACCAGTTGCATGGCATCGTTGCGCACGGGCGTGGCGAATTGCTCCAGCCAAACGGAAGGGTGCACGCCCGTCAGCCAGTAATCGAACGCGATCAGCTTGGCGTCTTGCCAGTGCGGCGTGACCAGTGTCATCAGGTAGGCGAGCTCTTCGAAACAAAAGAGAAAGAACAGATGCGGATACCAGTGCCGCCAGAAGTGCCACCAGTCGCAAGAAAAAGAAGGGCCGTGAACAGCTTCTCGCTCGGCGAAGCGAGCTTGTATGTAGCAAAGCGAGAAAATAATGCCGGCAACGAAAGCGTTGGCCCCGAGCAGTTGAAACGGGTGAGCCAGATTCCCGGCGAAAAGCACGACTAGCAAGCTCGTGGCCGCCAAATAGCCGAGTGCCAGCCATTCAAACGCGCCGCAGGCCACCCAAGCATCGGTAATCGTTTCCTTCCACGTTTGCGACACGCGCGATGGTTCCCTTTCTGCCGCGGGTTCAGCCGTTGCGGCTCCTTCAAATGGGCTTGTCGGTGCCCAGGTCGAATCGATGGAATGCTGATTCCATTCTCTGATGTTTCCTTCTTTCATGCTCGTTCCTCGACGTGGTGGATTTTCTTACTCGGGGCCTGCCGCGGTGAATTGATTTGCTTTTCCAGGCACCAATGCCAGATGCACCAGTTTCTTTCGTCAGCCAGGGCGGCCAGTTCCTTGCCGGGATTGACAGCGTGCGCATGACCGACGGCGCAAAGGACATAGCGATCCAGCAGGCTGTTGCCATAAGCGTGGGATTGCCGCAGGTCGATGTCTTCCTGCGCTATGAGAGCTTCGAGAGCATGAACCTTCGCGGCGCCGTAAAGAACTTCTCCAACCACATAGCCGGTCCACCGCTCGCGCTTCTCCGCGAGGCGGGTTGCCGAGACCCGCGGACGAACCTGTACGCCGCACACTTCCAGCTCGCATTCGAGCGCAATCGCGGCCAGGTGCGCCAGCGGTTCCAAAGTGCCGCTCAGCAAAACAATCTCGTGTCCCTGCCGCGCGTGCCATGCCACTCGCGCGATTCCTTCCGAGAAAAACGAAATCGATTCCACGTGACGAAACGCCAGATCGCGACTTATGCCGGCGAGATAGCGTTTGTTGCCGTGCTGCACAGCCCGCAGTCCGGCCGCCAGCAAACGCAGGGATTCCGCGGCCCAGCGGAGATAGTTCGCCGCCGGAATTTTCTTGTTGCGGCTCAACTCGCGGAAAAATCGCCATTCGAGCGACGGCTCCGGAATCAACGTCCCATCCAGATCAAAGATGGCGGCAATGCGCCCGCCGAGTTTTGGCGCATCGCTCATGCTGCGCCGCCCTCAGGTCGTGGCTTCACAGCTTGGCTGGGCAATTTCTCCGCAAAATATTTCCGGCCTTCAAGAAACACTGGCAGGCCGCGCAGGACGCAAAATGCCCCGGTGGTCCAGGCCAGCAGCTGCGCCACCGCGCGAATAGTGGAATGCATGTCCAAGGTCAAAGGTCCCAGAAGAGCGACCGGCCCGCGTGTCAAAGCGAGTTCCAGGCCCAGATAACAGAAGCAAACACACTTGAGGGTCGCGTAGGTGCCGCGGCTCCAGCGAGAAGCCACGATCGCGCGCACCCATTTGCTTTGCAACATAGCGTTCGCGCCCCAGCCGGAGTGTCCCGCTTTCAGCGCCAAACTCCGAAGAAAATCCGTAACGGCCCCGCGGGCAAAGAACAACATCGGCAGCCACAGCGACACCATCCCCACAACCGCGAAGTACGTGAAATACATATTCTCGATCACGCGGTCGCCCAGTATGTCGAATTGTGCTCCTTCGGGCGTGGCCAATTTCCGGGTACGCGCGATGTGACCATCCAGTGCGTCGAGTGCAATCGCGGTGACTGTAAGTCCAACGGCGAGCATATTAAGCCAGGGATTTCGGCCGAACAGTGCCACTGCTAGAAGTCCAACAAGGACGCGAAGCAAAGTAATTTTGTTCGGGGTGCAGTAGATGGCTGGTATCCGCATGGCGTCCAGGTTTTGGGAAGCAAGCGCCGTGCCGGGCCGTCTACAAATAAGCCGCTTATTGTCAACAATTTATAGCCAAGCGCCTTGAACTTAGGCGGTTCTCCTGTCAGGCAAACGCGGCAGTTGTCTACTTCCGGCTGCCGAATCATTCGAGGCGCTGCAGCGTCTCAAAGCTTGCGAAAATGCCGGTAACTTTTTGAGCGGCAGTCCAATCTCGCCCCTAAGGCGATCAAATAACAGCCCGCTTCGGGATCGCAGGCTGGTTCGCGCGAACGTGTCAGCTTTTGTGCGAGAATAGAAAGGAAAAGGACACTTCGAAATGAGAGATGTACCTCTAGCCGGTGCGTTCCTTGCGGGATTGATCTCGTTTCTGTCGCCCTGCGTACTGCCCCTCGTTCCTGGTTACATTTCCATGCTCTCGGGGATCAGCGTGGAAAAGCTACGCCAGGGAGAGCAACCAAAGGGCGGACTGTTTGCCTCCGCGCTTTCTTTTGTCATCGGATTTTCCGTCGTATTCATTGCGTTCGGCGCCTCCGCCAGCGCCGTAGGCGGCTTTCTACAGTCGCACAAAAATCTTCTGGCTCCGGTGGCGGGTGCGCTCATTCTCTTGTTTGGACTGCACCTTCTGGGCGGCTTGATCAAGATGAATGTGCGCGCTGGAATTATTCTTGGCGCCATACTGGTAGCCCTGGGCGTAGTCGCGTTGTTTCACGGCGGCCCGCTGTTTGCGGGACTGGGCGCGGCACACTTTTTTTCCCTATCGATTATTGGATTTTTCGGGCCCGTCTTGGCGCGCTGGCTGAATCAGGATGTGCGATTGCACAACAACGATACCAAGCCGGGAATGTTCAGCGGATTTCTGCTGGGATTTGCTTTCGCGTTTGGGTGGACGCCGTGCATCGGGCCAATCCTATCCGCTGTGCTGGTGCTAGCAGCCGCGAGCGGCACACTTGCCCGCGGAGTGCTGCTGCTAGCGGTGTATGCCGCTGGACTCGCCGTGCCGTTCCTACTTACCGCCGTGCTGCTGAACCAATTTATGCGCTTCTACCAAAATTTCCGGAAGCATCTTCATACCGTGGAATTGTTCAGCGGCGCGTTGCTGCTATTCGTCGGCGGATTGGTTTTCTTTAATAAGCTGGCCTGGTTAGCCGGGAAATTGACATTTTTGAATCGTTTTTCGATGTAAGAAGCTTTATTCAGGTGAAGGAATTATGAAAAAAGTTGCCATTATCGTTTGCACAGTTTTGGTGCTTGTAGGGCTCACATTTTACGTTGACAAGGCCACCCGGCTGCCCGCCAAAGTGGAGGAATCCGTAGTTCCGCCTGTCGCGGCGATCAGCAAACCTGCGCCCGAGCTTAAACTGAAAGATCTGGACGGGAAAGATGTAGCGCTGGCGGATCTGAAGGGCAAGGTCGTGTTCGTGAATTTCTGGGCGACCTGGTGTGGACCGTGCCAAGAAGAAATTCCCTCGCTCATCGACATGCAGAATAAGTACGCATCGAAAGGATTCACCGTCCTGGGAATCGCCATGGATGATGAAGGCAAGAGCGTGGTCGCACCGTTCGTGGCCAAGGAAGAGTACGACGTGCACGGGCAGAAAATGCTGATCAATTATCCGATCGTGATTGGAAGCGATGAAGCCGCGGATAAGTTCGGCGGAATCCTGGGATATCCCACCAGCTTCCTGATTTCGCGGAGTGGAAAGCAGATCATGAAGTTTCAAGGGCCTCCGGATCCTGCGCTCATCGAAAAAGCCGTCGAGTCCGCGGACTGAACGGACAACCGAATGCTCTCTGAACACGATTTCCAGAAAAAAGCGGATGGCGCGTTCGAAGATCTGAAGCGCCGTATGTTGAAGCTTGGCGACGAGCACGGCTTTGACGTGGAAGGGGAAAGTGGCAAGCTCGAAGTCATCTTCGAAGAGCCGGAACCGGCCAAATTCGTAATTTCCCCTAATACGCCGATCCGTGAAATCTGGATCTCGGCGCTCTCGACCAGTTTCAAACTCGGTTGGTCCGATGCGCGCGGCGCATTTGTGCACGAAAAAAGCGGCGAAGATCTTCACGCGGTGATGAGCCGCGTTATCTCTCAACAGCTGGGTACACAGGTGACGGTGTGAAACGCTTTCCTGCTTCCATTTTCGTTCTAGCAGTTGCAGTCTGTGCCATCGGCGCTTCCATGGCCCACTCCCAAGCAGTATCGGGCAAAGACGTATTGGCGCCGACGGCGTACGTCTCTTATGACCCGGTCGCGCGTGGCATGAACCTGCAGGCGGCGGTGGTGATGAAAATCCGCCCGGGCTTTCATGTGAACGCCCATGAAGTTTCTGCGGACTATCTGATACCGACGGAAGTCCACGCGGAAGTGCCCGCAGGTTTCAAAATCGGCAGCGTGATTTATCCCAAGGGTACCCTGCAATCGTTCACGTTTTCGAAAGACAAACAGTTAAACGTCTACACCGACTCGGTGACAGTACGGTTGCCTCTCACGGTGTTACCCAATGCTCCGCTCGGCCCGCAACACCTGCTAATGAAGCTGAAATATCAAGCTTGTAGCCAGGAAATTTGCCTCCCGCCAGTAACAAAAGATGTGGACACCACAATAAACGTAGTCGAGAGCCAAAGCAGCGCGAAGCCAGCAAACCCGACTGTCTTCGCGAAGTAAGCGGATCCACCAGTTCATTCCAACGCGAATTCGTGCGTTGCTTTACTGCCATCCCTTCACGGCTTCGCGCAGCCGCCGCACTACCCGATCCTTCCCCAGCACTACCATGGTATCGAACAGCGGCGGCGCCACCGCCTGCCCGACAATCGCAACGCGAGTGGCGTTAATCAACAAACCCGCTTTCACTCCCGCGTCTTCGGCCACTTTCCGTGACGCATGATCGCAAGCATCGTGATTCCACTCCGGCAGAGCATCAAGGGCATCCGCCAGATTCTTGAGCAGCGCTGGAACCTTTTCGTCTTTCCAGAATTTCTCCTTGGCCGCCGGATCGATCGCAAACTCATCGCTGAAAAAGGCACGCGACCAACTGGAAAAATCGGGCAATAGACGCACGCGTGGCCGCAACAGATCCACTGTTTTGGAGAACCACTCGTGCCCGCCTCCCGCCGCCCACTCTTCCTTCCAAAGCCCGTCCTGCTTCAACTGCTGCTCCACTCCAGGAAGCAGTTCTTCAATTGGAAGCTTCTGCAGATACTGCGTGTTAAACCACTCAAGCTTGGCCCGATCGAAGACGCCATTCGTCCGGCTTACGCCTTCAAGGGAAAATTTCTCGAGAAGGTCCTTCGTGCGAAGGAATTCCTCATCGCCTCCGGGCGCCCAGCCGAGCAATGCCAGGAAGTTCCGGAACGCCTCAGGAAGAAATCCTTCCCGGCGATACATGTTCACATCCGTCGCGCCATGCCGTTTCGATAGGCGTTTCTTGTCCGCGCCAAGAATCAGCGGAACATGCGCGAAGACCGGCGCTTCCATACCTAGTGCGCGATAAAGCAGTACCTGCTTCGGAGTATTGGAAATGTGGTCGGCGCCGCGAATCACATGGGTGATGCGCATATCGATGTCATCGACGACCACGCTCATTTGATACATGGCCTGCCCGAACTCCTGGCCGTCTTTGCCGGAGCGCAATAGAACGAAATCTTCGATCTCATCATTCGAGAACGTATTTTCGCCGAACACCGCGTCAAAAAATTGCGTGGCGCCTCCAATCGGCACCTTGAAACGAATCGCGGGCTTCGTGCCGGGTGTCGAAGGCTTGCCATCGCGGCAGGAGCAGCGAACCACCCGGCGCACCTGGGACTTTTCCGCGCCTTCTTCGGCATGATCTCCGCCCGCGTAGCGCTCTGGCGGGCAAGAGCACAAAAATGCGCTGCCATTCGCAAGAAGCGCTTTGGCTGCGTCCCTGTAAAGTTGCGTTCG
>Ga0210385_10001580_pt1 | contig 14092 bp, 10 predicted proteins | sample IncBWH26OmetaG_FD_160107 | JGI IMG/M metagenome (GOLD analysis project Ga0210385, IMG submission 160107) | Forest soil microbial communities from Barre Woods Harvard Forest LTER site, Petersham, Massachusetts, United States - Inc-BW-H-26-O ... | reverse complement strand
GGCGTACAGCGGCGAGTAGACGCTCCGTCCGTCGATCAGGACTAGCAGTTTGCTGGACAGTCCGGCTGCAAATCCTCGAACGCCTACCGACCAGTGATCGGAGTCGATTTGCGCCACCTCAACTCCTGGCGCCAGCCGCAAAACTTCCGGAATACTAGTGGCGCCAGATCGGCGAATATCGTCCTGGGTGATCACGAAGACTGCGGCAGGTGTCTTCCAGACTTCTTCCGGCTCTTTGGACGCGGTCGTCACTACTACGTTGCCCAGGTCCGCCAGGCTCAATTGTTTGAGGGGTTCACCAGTTGCTTGGTCTCCTTGCGGAGCGGCGAAACTGCGGGTCACCATCCCTGCAAGCCCAAGCAAGAGGATGAGAGCAGCGCGCTGCCTGAACATCATCACGCGACACGCACCTGCATCGCCGCCGCAGCAGCAAAGTCCTTTCGGGCGTTGGTGACGGTGCCTGCTCGCATGTTCATGACTGCTCCCATCTGTGTCGACAAATTCCCTGTTTCTAGCTTTTCGCTCCTGCCACCGCGCCGCGCGATAGAAAATCAGCTGTGCCGCTCTTGATAAACTGCTCGAACAGGCTGAATATCTGCGCATCCCACCATCCCTTGGCTACTTCCGTCTTCATCGTTTGCAACGCGTCAGTGATGGAGAAGGCGGGTTTATAAGGCCTCACCGTCGTAAGCGCATCGTACACATCCACAATCTGCAGCACTCTGGCCGTGATCGGTATGGCTTCCCCTTTAAGTCCATCTGGATATCCGGAGCCATCGAATTTCTCGTGGTGGTGGCGAATGATTGGCAGTACGGAGCGAAAGGACTTCAACGGCGCGCAGATACGCTCCCCAACCACTGGGTGCTCCCGCATGAGTTTCCATTCGTCCGGTGAAAGGCTGGTCGGCTTCAAGATAATCGCATCTGGGATTGCGATCTTTCCGATGTCGTGAACAACACCGGCACGCCGCAGTGCAGTAACCTGGTCCTCCGGAAGCTTAAGATGTTCTCCCAAAGAGGCTGAATACTCCGCCAAGCGCTCGCAATGACCATGCGTGTACGGATCCTTCCCCTCAATGCTTCGGGCAAGCGTGAACAGGACCGATTCCGCGCGTTCAAGCTCGTCCGTACGGAGCTTCAGCTTGAGGAGCGAGCGCACGCGGGCGAGCAATTCAGTGCGGTCTACGGGCCGCGTCAGGAAGTCGTCAGCCCCAGCCTTGATACCTTCGATGCGATCCTGTTTGTCAGAGAGCGACGTAATCAGAATCACCGGTATCAAGTACGTTTCGGGGTTGGTTTTGATTTTCTCGCAGGTCTGAAAGCCGTTAAGGTGCGGCATCATGACGTCGAGCAGCACCAGGTCGATTGGAACGATAGACAACTGCTCCAGGACGGCTGTGCCGTCTGAAACGCTCGCCACCTTGAATCCTTCCGCGGTGAGCAATTCCTCTAACAGCTCGCGGTTGGCGACTTGGTCGTCCGCGACTAAGATGGTGCCTGTGACAGGCTGCGGCGATTTACTAAACATCGGATACCTACTAACTGCAACAGAAGTTAGTGCCAGCGTGTCACAACAGGTTAGTAACTGCTAATTACCTAAGTCATTTTCTTTACCTTGTTCGGCTTTCGTAACATGAGTTTGGCTCAGTGTGCGCACGCGGAGGTGCAGATCGCCCCCCGAAGTCTGAATGGCGCTGAGAAGATGTTTCTGGCCCAAATCCTAACGAAGAGGAGATGTGACCATCGGTTGGCGGTGCTCACCCGAGCCAATGACGCGCCGTTGTTTTTCGTGATAACTTTCACTGCAGCCACCTGTTGAACGGACCACGCAAAATCGAGGCTAGACAATGGACCCATCTTCCCGCGAAGTGAAGATCCTGGTAGCGGATGATTCCCCGATATATCGCAAACTGGTCGAGCAATCTCTTTCGCAGGAACAGTACAACGTTCTCTTCGCGAAGACAGGCCAGCAAGCGATGGATCTGTTTATCGAACACCAGCCCGCGCTTGTTATCACCGACTGGAGCATGCCCGACATCAGCGGCATCGAACTGTGCCAGCGCATTCGCCGCGACCACCACCATTTCTACGCCTATGTCATCCTGCTCACCGGCAACACCGACAAAGAGGAAGTGATTGAAGGCCTGGCCGCCGGGGCCGACGACTATCTCACTAAGCCCTTCCATTCCGGAGAGCTGCAAGCCCGCGTGAGAGTCGGCCGCCGCATCGCTGATCTTCACCGCGAAGTCCAGGACAAGAATCGACAACTGGAGGAAATGGCCCTGACCGACTCGCTCACCGGCCTGCCCAACCGCCGCGCCATCGATTTTTGGGCAAGCCGCGAGCTCAGCGCGGCGGTGCGTCACGATTTTCCCATTTGGGTAGTCATGGCCGATCTGGATCACTTCAAGAGCATCAATGATGCCCACGGACACGATGCCGGAGACACCGTGCTCAAGACCTTTGCCGAGATTCTCAAGTCCAACACTCGCAGCTCAAACATTTGCGGGCGCATGGGAGGCGAAGAGTTTCTAGTGGTCCTCACCCATGCGGAGAAGGAGAATGCCGCGATTGCAATTGAACGTATCCGCAAGCAATTTGCTGCCCAGAAGTTCACCGTTGCAGGCAGCACTTTCGGCGCAACTGCCAGCTTTGGAATGGCCGGCATCCACGGCACGGCGTGTGATTTCAGCGACCTCGTGGCTCGCGCAGACGCAGCTTTGTACGTCGCGAAGCGTCAAGGCCGTAACCGCATCGAATTTGAGATAGAACGGGCTTTGTCAACCTAGCGAAGGATAGGCGTGGGAAGAGCGGTAAGTCATCAGTCGAACTAGCTGCAGCAAATAATCTCACGATCTATCTCAAAGCCGCTCTAAGTTACCCGACAACACGCGCGACCTACACGGGGCGCGTATGTGTTGCGCACTCGCGAAGGCGCCCAACGGATCCAACCGCTGATCGTGGTTCAGAGCGTTAGCGAAGACTCCTTGCAAAAGCCGAAGGCAAAACTGATCCTCGGCGAGAAATGTCGTCGAATGAGGGGAACTTTCTTCACCTGCTCAATCTCGCAGAGGTTAAGATAGCTTTCACAATGACGCAGGCGGAGAAAAGAGAAAAGAAAGACCACAGCATGGAATCGCGGAGCGTCCAGCAGATTTCATCTCGCCTGCAGGGACGGCTCTCCGAGCGTGCGATGCTCGATCTTACGAAGCGGCTGATCGCGATCGCATCAGAAAATCCGCCTGGGAATCACTACGAGGAATGCGCCTGCATTCTCTTTGACGAACTGGTGAGACTCGGGTTCGATGACGTGAGACGTGAAGGTTCGTGCGTACTCGCGTCCGCGGGTACCGGCCCTCGAACGCTTTATTTCAGCGGTCACTACGATGTTGTTCCAGCGCAGAGCCGCGATCAGTTTCAACCACGTGTTGAAGGTGCAAATCTGTTCGGCCGCGGCTCGTCGGACATGAAAAGCGGTTTAGCAGCGATGATCCATGCAGCGGCCGCGGCTCGCGATGAAGGGCTTCTGAAGACCGGACGCATAGGAATCGTGTTGGTACCCGATGAAGAAACCGCGGGTCCGCGAGGGTCTCGTGATTTGGAAGCCCGCGGGCTGCTTGGGAAAAACGGAATCGGCATGCTAACGCCGGAACCCACTGGCGGGGTGATTTGGAACGCCAACCGCGGAGCCATTTCGCTGCGCGCTACGATGCGTGGGAAAGCAGCCCACGTCGGCCGGCAATTCGAGGGTGTGAACGCGTTCGAACGCGCGGTGCCGGCGATGGCGCGACTTCTAGAGATCAAGAACGAGGTAGAGGTCCGCGAAACACAATACAATATCGCTCCGGACGCGGCGCGAAAATCCATACTCATGCTCGGCGGGCGGGTTGAGGCAGGCACAAATTTCAACGTGACGCCCGATTGCTGTTCCTTCACGATTGACCGCCGCATCAATCCTGAAGAAGACCTCGTGGAAGAAAAGCTCCGATTACGCGATGCGCTTGAAGGTTTCGAAATCGATACGCTTCAGGAGGAGCCAGCGGCGGCGACTCCGGCGCGAGACCGGTTCGGCATAATTCTGTCGCGTCACGTCGCGAGCTTGACTGCTAGAGAACCCGCCTTCGAGATGTGCCCAGGCTTGCTTGAAACGCGATTCTATGCCGCTCACGGACTTCCCGCCTACGCCTACGGACCAGGATTGCTCACCGTGTCCCACGGGCCGAAGGAGTTCGTCCCGATCCGCAACATTGCCCAATGCGCGGCGATTTATGCGCTCACGGCGGCGGAGATGTTGCTTACAAGCTAGGCATCCTCAGCTGCGAAGCGAACACTTCTCAGTCAGAAATGCTTTCGCCGAGGCGAGTAACGGCGCTAGGGCAATAGCGCTAGTTGAGGATCGCCAGTCAGACACAACGTTTTGATCGCAGTGAGTGCCCGAATACACAGTACTTTCGTACCCGTGTAGGTCTCACTTGGGCGGGTTAGACTTGGCTCTTTCAGGAATACAAAATGTACAGGCAGACCGAGAGCGTTCTTGCGCGTGTGGGCCAGCAGCTTTCTCAGCTCGAAAAGCGCGATTGGGAGTTGTGGCTGATTGTGTCACTTACCGGCGTGCTGGTTGCCACCGGACTGCTAGCACTCCTCTTTCCGGCAGCTTTCCTGAAGCAAGAGAATGTCCACTTCGAGGTCACCGTGTCCCGGCCCTTGGCTGTCGGGCTTATTGCTCTGTTGGCCTTGCTCAACACTTATCTGGTATCAAAACGCATTGAAATTCGTCGAGTACGCGAAGAGCTGATTTCCAGTACGATTCAGCGAGAGCTAGTCAAGCAGCAATCCTTCACGGATCCTTTGACCGAGATCTATAACCGGCACTCCCTTGAGGAGATGACTGGACGATTTATCAGCCACGCCAGACGTTTGAAAAGCTCACTCACTCTTCTGTTGATCGACATCGATCGGTTCAAGGACGTGAACACGAGATTCGGTCACCTGACTGGCGACGTGGTGCTGGCAGATACGGCGGCGTTGTTAAAGAGTTCAGTGCGGGGCTCGGACGCGGTGTTTCGCTATGGCGGAGACGAATTTCTCATTGTGTTGGCTGACACATCCCGAACCGGGTCCGCCCGGGTCGTGGAGAGAATTGGATCCTACGTACTGGAGTGGAACCGGGCCGAAAACCTTCAAGCGTTCGAGTTGAGCTTGAGCATTGGTGTTTCGGAATGGTCGGACGGTATGACTCTGGATCAATTGCTTGACGAGGCCGATCGAGAAATGTATGCAGCGAAGGCTGACCACCACCTGAACAGGCAGACCAGACCGAACCTGGCTGGTGCCAGGGCACAGGAACTTGGCCGTTGAATAATGCGGCGTCGTCGCTGCCCGCGGAACAGCCGGAGTCGGCATTTCTTCCCCTGGAGTTCTAGAGGCAAATCCGCGCTGACCTCGACACCACAGAATCTCTTCGTACTCGCGCTCACATTGTCACAAACCTAGAACGCCGGGTTGGCTTTCATGCGGATGTGGAAGTAGCTTTTTTCGCCCGCCCTGCTGGGACGGAGGCCGCGCGGTTCTTGCCCAAAAGGACTTCAATCGTCTCGGCAGCTGCCGGCTTAGAGTAAAAATAACCTTGAGCCAGTTCGCAGCCAATATCCTTCAGCAGGTCCACCTGCGCTTGTGTTTCGACGCCCTCCGCAACGACCTTCAGGCGGAGACCGTGGGCGAGCATGACAATGACACGAACAATTTCATGGGTTGCGAGGTCAGTATCTATGCGCGAGATGAAGGCACGGTCGATCTTTAGCGTGTCCACGGGAAAACCCTGCAGTCGGCTGAGGGAGGAGTAGCCGGTGCCGAAGTCGTCGATGTCCAGACTAACGCCGAGCGCTTTTAACTCGGCGAGGACAATGCCAGACCTCTTGGCATCAGCCATGGCGATCGTTTCCGTGATCTCCAAGTTGACACAACGAGGATCGAGTCCGGTCTCCTGCAGAGTCTTGCCAATCTGAGAAGCCAGCTCGGGTTGTGCAAACTGTTTGGGCGTGATGTTTACATTGAGCGTGAGGGGTGGATCGGAAGGAAACAGCGACTGCCAGGCACGGAGTTGGCGGCAAGCGTCGTAAAGCAGTTGACGGTTCATGGGCAAGATGATGCCGGTCTCATCTGCAACCGCAATGAATTCCCCAGGCATGACCAAACCTTCAGGACGCTGCCAGCGACTGAGCGCCTCGAACCCCACTATCTGGTCGTTACGGAGGGACACGATGGGCTGGTAGTAAACGCGGAACTGGTTCAGCTCGAGGGCCTTGCGCAGGTCAGTTTCAAGCTGCAAACGTTTGATGGCGCCGGCATGCATGGCATGGTCGAATACTTCGCAACGGCCCTTGCCAGCGCTCTTGGCCCGATACATGGCAATCTCGGCGTCGCCGAGGACGTCCTGTGCCTCCGCCCCGGCGTTGCCGCTGAAAGCAACACCGATGCTTACGGTCAACACGATTTCTTGACCGTTCAAATCGAAGGGAACGGCCAATTTCTGCTGAATGCGCTCGGCGACGCGAATGGTGTCGCTGGGGTCATGAAGCTCCTCGATGAGGACAGTGAACTCGTCGCCTCCGGGACGGGCCAGCGTGCTCTCACCCAACAGGGGCGCTGGGGTGTCGCCCAAGCGGGGACGCGAAACAGTGTCGGCGCCGCGGAGACAGACGGTCAAACGCTGCGCGATCTGGATGATCAGTGCATCACCGGCAGCATGACCGAGACTATCGTTGATGACCTTGAATTCGTCAATGTCAATGAACAGCACGGCGAACCTGAAATCCGAATGCCGCCGCGCCTGAGTAATCGCGCGTTGCAAGCGGTCGAGGAAGAGCGCGCGGTTAGGGAGATTCGTCAAGCCGTCGTGGAAAGACAGGTGGTCAAGCTTTTCCTCAGCCCGCTTCCTCTCCGTGATGTCACGGTTGACGATGACCAGCCCTTCCGTCTCGCCTTCCGGGCTGCGAATAGCACTGGCTGTGGACTCGATGAAACGCCAGGAACCGTCTTTATGCCGTATGCGATATTCGAGGCGCTCACCTCGGCCTGTGTTGCGAGCTTTCTCCGCAGCCTCAAGCACACGTGCCCGATCGTCCGGATGAATCTGGTCCATCGAAGAAGTAGCAGCCAGTTCTTCGGGGTCATATCCTAGAACTTTCTGGTATGCCGGACTGTTATAGAGGCGCTGTCCGTCGCAATCGATCACCGCAATCATGTCGGCCGCGTTTTCCGTAATCAATTGAAACAGGCGTTCGCGCTCGCCCAACTGGCGGCGGATCCGCTGCAGCTCACGCTGCTGGTAGACGGTGTAAATATCGAATAGCAGGACGAGAGCAGCCAGTCCACGAACCCACTCTTTGAGATTCAGTGAATAAGCGCCGTCGGCAGGTAAATGAAGACCGGGAAAGGTTAAAGAGAGGATGCCGAAGGTGAGGACCAGGGTCACGGCTACGGCGGAACCCCAAAGCCACCACTCCCGCCCCTCGACCTGCCGCATTCGCAGAGCCGGACGCTTTGCACCCTCGGACACAGGTTGTTTAGTCACAACGAAGCCCCGGCTCTCTTTCCTGGAGAATTGGAATTCAGGGGATAGATTGGATTCTAGACGAGCAAAGACAGAGGGAAAGTTACGAAAGTCTGAACTTACAATTTAGAGAACAGGATTGCGATCTTGGGGGTCAGAATTTCGCAAATTCCCTGTATTTTCCCGGTTAGCAGAAACTTTGGCGCAGAAGGGGTAGTGCGAAACCGCACGCTCTGCAACGTTTTAAGCAAGTTGCGAGGGCTCCGCGATTCGCACGTAGCCTTTTGGCCCGAACTGATCGCTAGCCAGCCAACAGAATTAGAGGGGGCGCGCGCCATTTCATACGTCAACACGTCACCGTACGAGTCATCGAGGTAGGAATGTCGGTTTGCTGCATGAGCTGTTACTGCACAACGATTGGGACCCAGTTGGCTTACTACTTGCCCACACACATCAGCTGCTTCGTCCCAGGCCCGCTAACTTTTCTCGGCGGGAATCGTCACACGCCAGCAGAAGACTGTTGTCCTGTGAAAGGGCTTTTGATGCGCATTGGCTGCTTCGGTGCTTGTGCAGTCGCCTTCGTGTTCGGCTGTTTAACAACCCGTCTTGCGGCACAACCGCCGCAACCGAAACTCATCGTCCAAATCACCATGGACCAACTTCGCGGCGACCTGCTTCGAGATTACGTCCCGGCTCTTAGTCAGGGCTTTCGCCGGTTGGAGAGTGGCGGCTTCTGGATCAAGCACGGAGACCTCAACTACGCGGTAACCGTGTCGTTCCCAGGCCATGCCACTCTGGCCACGGGAATGTATCCGTATCATCACGGACTGGTCGCAAATGAGTTCTGGACCCAGCGGGATGGCAAATGGGTGTCGGTCGACTTTTCCGATGACGCCAACTTTCACATACTCGGTGATCCAGCCGCTACTGGAGAGTCACCCAAATTCCTGCTGTGCCAGACTCTCGGCGAGTGGGTGAAACAAGCCGATCCTCGCGCCAAAGCAATATCACTTGGAAGCGACGAGAATATACCAGTCGCGTATGCCGGCCACAAGTCCGACGGAGTGTATGTTTTCGATCCAGCAGCCAATAGCTTCACAACTTCCACGTTTTATGCCGCAAGGGTCGCGGACTGGGTGAACACGTTCAACCAGACTGAACTCCCTCGCTACCAGCAACGGAGCTGGAATCTAGTCGTCGCAAAACAATTTGTGTCTTTAGCGAGTTCACAGAGAACTAGTCTCCGCGGCAAACCGAACCCGCAGTTTCCTCACGTCTACGAAAATGAAAAGGCCGGCCAGCCCGATCATCCTCAGCCCTACTCTGCATGGTTCAGCTCAACCCCTCTGAAAGATGAGGCGCTGTTTGCGCTGGCGGCGCGCGCGGTCGATGCGGAACGCCTAGGCCAGCGCGGAGCTGTCGACTACCTGGCGATCGATGTTGATAGCACTGACCAGGTTGGCCACAAATTCGGACCACGAAGTCTTGAGCAACTGGATACGCTGGTTCGTCTGGACCACGCTCTGGCCCGCTTGCTCGATCATCTGGATAAAGTTGTGGGAAAGAACAGTTATGTGGTGGCGCTGTCGGCAGACCACGGCGCCGCCGATCCTCCCGAATTACGGGCCGGTGGACGACGGATTACGACGCCAGAAATTGAAGCGGTCTTGGATAAGATTGAGGCAATCGCGAAGGCGAACAAGGGCACGCCGGCTGAACTCGCCGATCGGATCGCAGCCGAACTCAAGCAGGTGGATTTCATCGCCGATGCATATACTCCGGCTCGTCTTTCAAAGCAATCCGACGATCCCTTTGTACGGCTCTATCAGCGTTCGTTTCGACCCTCGTTTACCACTGACTTCCCGCTCTGGACAACCAAGCCTCGCGAATATCATCCCGCGCGATACGGCGTAGTCGTGCGCTTCAAGGAGGGGATGATTTTTGACTGGGCCGTTTCAGTGCACGGTTCACCGTATGAGTATGACCGAGATGTCCCGATCATCTTCTATGGTGCGAACATTCGCCATGGATCGCAGCCGGATGGCGTAATGACGGTCGACGTGGCTCCGACACTGGGCGCGGCCGCGGGAGTTCGTTTGCCAGCGGGGCTGGATGGACATCCTTTGTCATTCGTCTTCAGTAGCGGAGTTGACGGTTCGCAATCAACCGGGAAGTGAGCTCGGTTTTCAGGTCCTTAGTCTGCCTCACCGACTCCATCGTGCGAAAAGCCCGGCTGGAGAGCAGCCTGGAATTGTCGGCTCAACAACTCTGCCCAACGATCCCTTGCAACCCCGCCCGGTAGCCTCGGCTGCAGGATAGTTCCTTCCCGTTCTTCAGGACGACGACATACTCTCCACTGTTCACCGGTATCAGTTCCTTGATCCTGCTGACGTTTACGATCATGGAGCGATGGATGCGGACGAAGTGGTTCGCGTCCAACCGTTCGGAAATCCCACCAAGCGTTTCACGCAAAAGGTACGACTCTTTCCCCACATTCAAGCGCACGTAGTTCGCCGCAGCTTCGACCCAGTCAATGCTGTCCAGGTCCAGAAACACAACCCGCCCGTTGACTTTAATCACCAAACGACTGTTGCGCGGCGACACCGGATTCGTCGCCGGCCTGACCTGCGATAGCAGGCTCAGAATGCGATGCGTGATTTCGCTGTCGCGCGACTTGCGCACTTCAGATCTGGCCCTTTCAACCGCCTGGTGCAGCCGCTCCTGGTCGAATGGTTTTAGCAGGTAATCCAGAGCATTTGCCTCAAAGGCGCGAATGGCGTACTGGTCGTAGGCCGAGGTGAAGATGACCACGGGCATTTCCTCGGGAGGGATTTTCTCCAGTACCTCGAAGCCATCGAACTCCGGCATTTGAATATCGAGCAGCAGGAGGTCGGGCCGGAAATTACGGATTGCGGACACGGCTTGCCTGCCGTCCTGGCATTCAGCGATCACGTGTACCTGCGGTTCCGAACTCAGCAGGAGCAGCAGCTTTTGGCGTGCCAGTCGCTCGTCATCAGCAACGACGGTTCGCATCACCGATTGTTCTTGCGCTGGCAAACCAACAGAATGTGGGATCATCGGCCGCCTCACAGTGGGTCTAACAGTGGATAGACGGAACAGCCTGAAAATGGTCGTTTATTATGGGGCACTGGGCTCATTGTTTATCCCGTAATTACGGCATGTACCCCCTGGAATGCAGCGTATTATCCCCAGTTTTAGTGTTCCAGTCCCGTTCATCAAGGCGCGATTGCGAGCTGATCCGATTGCTTCGGAACTTTACCTGCATCAGTGTATCCAGCTCGGAATCCAACCAGTCTGTCCCTAAGACCTCGGAGTCTGTCCCTCGCCTCAAACAGGCCGAAGAAAGTGAATATAGGCTTGATGACTGGTCGTTTCAAGGCCTCCGGATTCGAGGCTATGGTTAGATATAGATAAGGCAGTCAATGCCGCCTCCGCTTGCCACACGACGTCTACTGGAAAAGCAAATGCGGAGAAGGGATGTTGGGAACACCATGCTTTCGAGCCAGTCCGAAACGGAAGACTTCGCGAAGCTCCGCCACATGGCCAGCGAGTTTGCCGAAGGCTTCAACACGGGCGACGTGGATCGGATCATGCGATTTTATGGAGATCTTTACGTGGACATCAATCTTCGCAACCCTGTTCAGTCCTGGCACGAGCGCCGAGAATACTATAGCCAAGTGATTCGGAATCGCGGTCTTCGTGTGCAAGTGCACCCTGACGAGATTCTGATCCGCGGAGATTTTGCCTTTATCCGCGGTTCAATCGAACTCACGCGTGCGTCAGTGAGCAATGATGTCGGACGCACGGAGCTTCGTTACCTCGAAATCGCATGCCGGCAGCCGGACGGTTCCTGGCAAGTAATGTGGGGCATGGACGGCCCTATCCAGGAGTACACACCATCTCCTTAAAGATCATCTTCCCAGTTAAGCGACCAGACGGAAGTTCGTCATAAAGCCAGAAAGACCTCTGGGTCGCTGTTCTCGATCCCGGCTCTCCTGCTTGAGGAGTTTCCTTCTGGAGGAACCGCAAGATAGGGCAGGACGGCGAATTGCATCTTTCGTGGGACCTGAGACTTCTGCGTCCGCCGCGATCTATGATTGGTTCGGCTGCTCGGCTGGACATTGTTCATGATATGAGGCGCGTCGGGTATCACGCGGACCAATGAAGTTGGACAAGTCGATTTCCCGATGAGGGCAAAATGTTGTCGCTGAAGGTGCTCTGGAAATGAAGGACGCTTGTGAAGAGTGTGGGCGAGTTCTGCCAGCTGACGCCATGGCCTACGTGTGCTCTTACGAGTGTACTTTTTGTCCGACTTGTGCCTCGAACATGCACCAGACTTGCTCGAACTGTGGGGGAGAGTTAGTTCCGCGCCCGCGGCGGGCTGCGCCTCTGAGAGCGGAGGAGAGAACAAGCACCAGTTTCCCATGGACCTTTCGCCCTGCGATAGTCTGGGGTTTGAGCTTCGGCGTCTGGACGTTTATTGCCCTAGCTTATGCCATCACGGTTTACCAGTTATTCCGGTCGACCGGCGAGTCTATGAGCTTTCTAAATGTTCTAGGCCTGCAATCGAGCGTCATACTGACTTATGCTCCGCTTACTCCCTTCGTTTTCGCGTTCGCGAATCGTTATCAAGTGCTGCGCAGCAACTGGGCAGAGCGCTCGCTGGTTCTGTTGGCGGGCAGTTTGTTGTTTACCGTGGCTCACGTGGCTCTGAGGAGTCTGACGCCTTACGCGTTTTGGGATCCTGCAGTCAAGGGTTGGGCCTCGGCCGTCTGGGATTCTCAAGCCCATGCATTCCGAATCCATTGGGATGCTTATCGCACACTGTTTCTTCAAAGCGTGGTTGACGATGTGGTCACGACCTATTTCCCAATCGTACTGATCGCACACGTGGCGTCGTACTATCAGCGGTTTCGCGAGCGGGAGGTGCGCACTTCACAACTTCAGGCGCAACTCGCGAAAGCGCGTACGCAGGCGTTAAAGAGCCAGCTCCAGCCTCATTTTCTCTTCAATACTCTGAACTCAATCTCGGCGCTGATGTTAACCGATGTCGAAGCTGCCGATCGAATGATCACCCGTCTTGGCGACCTGCTCAGGATCAGTCTCGAAACCGCCGAGACTCAAATGACAACATTGAGCCGCGAACTCGAGTTCGTAAATTGTTATGTTGAGATTGAGAAGGTGCGCTTCGAAGAGAGGCTTAAGGTGAGTATCGACGTGGATCCCGAGACTCTTGACGCAGTCGTTCCTCACTTGCTGTTGCAGCCTTTAGTGGACAATGCGATCAAGCACGGAATTTCAAGACTGGTGGCTGGAGGTGAGATTCGAATCTCAGCCACTACAGATAAGACGGATCTCCATCTGGAAGTGCGAGATAACGGACCCGGGATTCTCGAACAGAGCCGCCGCCAATCGAGCGGGGTCGGACTGAGAATCACACGTGAACGGCTTGAAACGATCTATGGCCAGCACCAGAGTTTGGAGCTACTGACGTCGCCTGAGGGTGGAGCGGTCGCTCGGGTGAGTATTCCTCTTCAGGCGGGAGCGGGAGGACGCAACAACTCTGATCTAGCCCCGGACTCTCGATCAACAGAGACAGCTGACTCATAGTGCACGAAGGTTACCACCTTCGCCCTATTCCGGGCTTAGCCCAAGGGGCCGGCCCGGTTGTTTGACCGATGCTTCGGTTCAGTCGAGCAGCGGAGGCGCCACACCGTGGCGCCTCGCTGTGAGCTGAGTTAGAAACTAACGCGCAGACCCAATTGGATATTGCGGGGCGTGCTATTAGTGTTCACTGGGGTCGAGTTGTACAAAGCACCGAAATTGCTAGGACTGTAGAGCCCGAGAAAAATCGGATCAAGGAATTGATTATGGTTGAAAACATTCTGGAAGACGCCCTGGAATGTCAGGCTAACGTTCTCCGCCATCCTGATGTTCTTCGCGACACTCGCGTCCATATTCCAGTAGCGCAGACCGTTAAGGATACCCTCCCCGCCGTCCCGATTATCAATCCCAATCACCGGATCACGCCAGTTGTTAATGGCGGCGACCCCGTTCTTGAAAATATTGACGGGCAATGCGGTTGAGGGCGAATTGTAGTAGGCTTTGCCCTCGCCTCCGATGTGTCCAACCGGTACGGCGTTTTCATCGCCAACGAAGTTGGTGTTATCCCCTTCACCCCAGGGCGAACCATTGAAGGCTGTCCCAAAGAGCTCGACGGGCGTGCCAGTCCCAGCAGCGAAAACCGATGAGAATGTCCAGCCACCCAACAACCGTCCCATCATTCCGGACTGGCTTTTATAGAACGGAGGGTTATACACGAAGAGCGCGTTATACGTGAGCTTGCGGTCAAACGGCTGTCGGCCATACATTTGGTTCAAATTGAAGGGATCGTCCGTGGTGTACTCGCTGCTGGCTTGAACCTCCGCGCCCGTCCCCAGCGCCCTGGCCCAGGTAAGGTTCGACTGAAGAGTGAGACCCCTCCAGTCAGCAGTCTTGAGGGAGACGAAGCCAGCGTTA
>Ga0210385_10001579_pt1 | contig 14102 bp, 11 predicted proteins | sample IncBWH26OmetaG_FD_160107 | JGI IMG/M metagenome (GOLD analysis project Ga0210385, IMG submission 160107) | Forest soil microbial communities from Barre Woods Harvard Forest LTER site, Petersham, Massachusetts, United States - Inc-BW-H-26-O ... | reverse complement strand
GCTTTGAGCGAGTTGTTCAAGAAGCTGACGAGCGGCGTGTTGACCGGGTCGTAGAGGTTGTCGATGCCGAGCCAGTCCTCGACCTTCTCGACGCCCGACTCCAGGATGCCGACGGTCCGCTTCTTCTCGTCGACCTCGTAGTCGCCCTCGCCGTCCTCGCCGCGCCGCAGCCGGGGCGCGATCTTGGCGAACTCGAGGTACCACCGGGAGTTCTGCTCGGCGGGCCCGCTGATGATCAGCGGCGTCCGCGCCTCGTCGACGAGGATCGAGTCAACCTCGTCGACGATCGCGTAGTTGTGGGCGCGCTGCACGCACTCCTCGATCGACCACGCCATGTTGTCGCGCAGGTAGTCGAAGCCGAACTCGTTGTTCGTCCCGTAGGTGACATCCGCCAGGTAAGCGCGCTTGCGGTCCTCGGGCGTCATCTCGGCGAGGATGACCCCCACCTCGAGGCCCAGGAAGTGGTGCACCCGGCCCATCCACTCGGAGTCGCGCTTGGCCAGGTAGTCGTTGGTGGTGACGACGTGCACGCCCTTGCCGGCCAGCGCGTTCAGGTAGGCGGGGAAGACACCGGTGAGCGTCTTGCCCTCGCCGGTCCGCATCTCGGCGATGTTGCCCATGTGCAGCGCGGCGGCGCCCATCAGCTGCACGTCGAACGCCCGCTGGCCGAGCGTGCGCTTGGCCGCCTCGCGGACGGTGGCGAACGCCTCGGGGAGCAGCTCGTCGAGTGACTCCCCGTCGGCGTAGCGCTGCCTGAACTCGTCGGTCATCGCGCGGAGCTCAGCGTCGCTCATCGCGACAAAGTCGTCCTCGACAGAGTTGATCTGCTCGCTGATCCGCTTTAGATGACGCAGGATCTTGCCTTCGCCTGCGCGAAGGATGCTATCTAGGATGACTGGCACTGTCCGTCGTGCTCCTTGCGGATCGGCCTGGAGGGGCCGGCTGCCGCCTCCCCACACCACTAGGGTATTTTTCTTGCCAGACTCAGCATAGGCGTTCTAGGAGGGGTCGTGGCCGAGCAGGCAACAGGCGCCGTCGAGGAAACGGAAGGTGCCGGATCGCTGGCGCACGGCGCGGCGCATGAGCTCGAGCACAACCCGGGCAAGCCGATGTCCTGGGTGGCGATCGCGGTCATCGTCGTCGGCTTCCTGGTCGGCGGCATCGCGCTGGTGCCCCATCCCACCTGGTGGGCATTCTGGCTCGGCGCCGGAATCGCCGCCGTCGGCTGCGTCATGGTGCTGTTCACCAACACCTTCAGGGACGACTGGTATTAAGCCGTAACCCCTGGATTGTCGTACCCCCTCGTTAGAGTCAGATGGCGTGGGAGAGTCAGCCGCGCACGTTCCGGATAACTATCGGAGCCCAGCCGGGGAGCAGCGGCAGCTAAGCGCGGACGAGGCGCGGCGGATCACCCTCCACGCGCAGGGGTTCCTCGGTGCCGACGGGCGGCGGGGCGGCGTCGCCGGGATGCTGCGCCGGGTCGGCGCGGTGCAGCTCGACACGATCAGCGTGCTCGCGCGGTCGCATGAGCTGGTCGCGTACGCCCGGCTCGGCCCGGTCGGGCGGGACGCCGTCGAGAACGCGTACTGGCCGGCGAGCAAGCCGGCCACGTTCGAGTACTGGGCGCACGCGGCGTGCGTCCTGCCGCTCGAGCACTGGCCCTACTATGCGCGGCGGCGGCGCGCGATCGCGGCGCGGGGCCAGCGGTGGCACAAGGTCTCGGAGGCCGCCTGCGACGAGGTGCTGGCCCGGCTAAAAGCCGAGGGGCCGCTGACCGCGACCCAGCTCGGCGGCGCTAAGGCGGGCGGGCCGTGGTGGGACTGGTCGGAGGTGAAGATCGCCGCCGAGTGGCTGCTCGACACCGGGCGCGCGGTCTGCGTGCGGCGCACGGGATGGCGGCGTGTCTACGACCTGCCGGAGCGAGCCATCCCTGAGCCGCTGCGCACCCGCGAGCCGAGTGACGACGAGTGCCTGGCCTACCTCGTCGGCGTGACCACCCGCGCCCTGGGCGTGGCCACGCACGCGGACCTGGTCGAGTACCAGCGGCTGAACGGCCGCACCGTGAGCAGCGTTGAGGCGGCCGCCACGGCGGCCGGGATGACCCCGGTCACGGTCGCCGGCGGCAAGCGGCCGCTGCGCGCCTGGGCCGACCCGGCGGCGCTGGCGTGGCTCGACGCCCGCGGCCGCGGCAGGCACCGGACCACGCTGCTGTCCCCGTTCGACTCGCTGATCTGGGACAGGAAGCGGACGCTGCGGATGTTCGGCTATCGGCACGCGCTCGAGGCGTACGTGCCGAAGGAAAAGCGCGTGCACGGGTACTACACGATGCCGCTGCTGGCCGGCGGCCAGATCGTCGGCCGGGTGGACCCGGCTCGCAGCGGCAAGACGCTGATCGCCAGGCAGGTGACCGTGGACAAGCCGGCCGCCGTCGCGCCCATGGCCCGAGCTCTCGCCGAGGCCGCTCAGTGGGTGGGTTGCGACGCCATTCATCCCGAACGTACGTCGCCGTCTCACCTAGCTCAACCGCTTCTCACCGCGCTGCGGACGCTCGGGTTCAGCTGATTTCGATCAGCTTCTCCCGCACCGCGATCATCACGGCTTCCATCCGGGAGTGGATCTGCAGCTTCTCCAGGATGTTCCTGACGTGGTTCTTGACCGTGTTCTCTGAGATGAACAGCTCCTTAGCGATGTCGCGGTTGTTCATCCCGCGGGCCACGAGCCGCAGCACCTCCATCTCGCGGTCGGTGAGCTTCGGCGCGGGGGCGTGCTTGGCCGGTTCTTCTTCGGCGTCGCGGCGGGCGAGCGTGGCGAACTCGGTGAGCAGCTTGCCGGCCATCGACGGGTTGATCAGCGACTGGCCGTCGTGCACCGCGCGGACCGCTTCGGCCACCTCGTCGAGCGGGATGTCCTTGAGCAGGTAGCCGCTCGCCCCCGCCCGGATCGCCTCGAAGAGGTCCTCCTCCTCGTCGCTGATCGTAAGGATCACGATCTTGGCAGACGGGGCGACCTCCTTCATCTGCCTGGCGGCCTCGATGCCCGTGGTCTTCGGCATCCTGATATCCATCAGCACCACGTCGGGGACGGCCTCGCTGGCGATCTGCACCGCCTCGGCGCCATCAGAGGCCTGGCCGACCAGCTCGATGCCGTCCTCTTCCTTCAGGACCATCTCGAGGCCGCGGCGGAAGAGGGCGTGGTCATCCGCGATGAGCACCCGGATCGGATCGGCGTCCGGCACACCGTCGGCACGAGGCACTGCCTCGGTGCGCGGTATGGGGGACACCGGCCGAGGGACCATCCCTGGTCTCGGCTGCACGGTCACGGCCGCTCCTTCCGCTGCGTTCGCTCACGCACAGGATAGGACATGTCACTCAACCTACCCGTACTGCCCTGTCACTCCTCGACCCAGCTACTCCTCGACGAGCCTGATGACGCCGTAGTCGTACCCACGGCGGCGGTAGACCACGCTGAACTTGCCGCATTGGCTGTCGTGGTAGGCGAAGAAGGCGTGGCCGACGAGTTCCATCTCAAACAGCGCCTGGTCGATGGTCATCGGGTGCGAGGAGTGGAATTTCTCCCTAACGACCAGCGGGCCGTCGCCTTCCATCTGGATCGGCACCAGGCCCGAGGCGTCCTGCTCGGCCTCGTCGGCGTTCGCGTAGTCATACCCGCCGCCGTCTGGCATATCCGGAAGCGGGACCAGGGTCTCCGGCCGCCCCACGTTCATCCCGCGAGAGCGCCGGCCGCCACTGCGGCCGGGGGAGGCTATGCCAGCCGGCGGGGCGCCCGCCGGGGCGGCGGCCTCGTCCGCGCTCGGTGTCGTGCCGGTTGCGGCACCGGCCGCCACTTGCCCGGTGGGCGAGGCGGCCACCGCGGACGGCGCGTCCACCGACCGCACGGACGCGTCGGCGCGGCGGGGCTTGCGCCGCTCCGACGCGCGGCGCAGTCGCGCCTCGACCTTGGCGAACGCCAGGTCAAGCGCCACGTACCGGTCATCAGCGGCGGCCTCCGCCCGGATCGTGGGCCCCTTGGACCTGATCGTGAGTTCTACTCGCTCACTGCGATCGGACTGCCTGGGGTTGCGTTCCTTCGACACCTCGACGTCGATTCGGATCGCCTTCTGATCGAGCTTCTCGAGCTTGGCCAGCTTGGCCGCCGCGTGCCTTCGGAAACGCTCCGGAACGCTGGTGTGCCTGCTCTTGAAGGTGATATCCATCTCGATCCCCCTTCGGCTGGGAATGACCGGTATTGGGCACTCGCCCGGCCGACCTGGTCTTCGCCCCCACATCCGCCTGCTGAGGGGTTCGCAGCCTTCCGTGGCCACTACTGCCCTTCTCCCGGGGAGGGGAACTAGGTATTCCCCGTCGGGGCAGGACTTACCTCTAAGCCGCACCGTGATCGGTCGACGAGAAGTCGCCTTACGTGGGCCGTTTCGCCTGCGGCTGGCATCGGCTAGCCGAAGAGACCCTCCCGCTGCTCCGGCAGTTCGGAGGGCCTGCCCGGCGCAACCACGGACCCGGGCGAGTGCCATGCATGAACGCTAGCTCGCCTGGGCCGAAATGTCAGGAGGGACATTTGGCTGGTATCCGTCACGCGGGGCACACAGCCACCGGGCGTGTCTCGTCTCGCCTGACGCCTCTCCGGTGCGTCAGCCAGGGTAAACGGCCGAGATACTGGTTCCGGCGAGTGGCATCCAGGAGCCGGACAGGCTCGCGTCGGCCACCATGGCGCCACTGGGCAGCCCGGCGATCAGCGGGCTGCCGAAACTGGCTGTGATCCAGCTCATACGCTCCTGGGGCGGGATCGATGTGGAACTCCCGCCGTTGACCGGGTACTCGGTGAGTTCCGGGCCCGGGTCGCGAAGGGTAATCACGTCGTCCGGTCCGTACCAGGTCACCGCGGTGAACGTCGCCCCTTGCACGGAAACGGAGAACGGCGAGAGCACGATCTCGATGGACGCCACCCCGGGTCGCGGGCCGGGCTGCGAGACGATCGCGCCGAAGCTGAGGTCGGCCGCGCCGCCGATGATGGCCACCCGCACGCCGTCCGGCGCTACCCGGAGCGCGCTGAACGGCCCGGCGTTCTGACTGATGCCGTCGGAGTTCACCACGTTCACCGCGCGCGGCTCGCCTTGCGGCTGATCCGGGTTCGCGGTGCCGAGGAGCATGACGATCTGGCCTCCCGTCGTGGCCCAGAGGTCGTCGCTCGGATCCCAGCTCATCGACGTGTAGCCGGTGCCGTCCCGCTTCACCAGCGGGCCGCCGACCCGGCCGATGAACAGCGATCCGTTGCTCAAGGCGGCCAGGTACTCCCTATCGGGGGAGACCGCGATCTGCGAGTAGCCGGTGCCGATGTGGTCCACCTTCACCGTCTTGCCCTGTGGACCGCCGCTCGCCAGCAACTCCCCGGTGCTGTCGACGTAGTAGAACTGGCTGCTTGCCCCGGTTGGCGGCGAGTACCTGCCCTGGTGCAACTGCTGGACCGGGTTCAGGTCGCTGCCGGGCGGGCTCCACGGCTTGCCATCCACCGAGACCTCCACCGACTGCACCGCCGGCCCGCTCTGGCCCGAGCCGGTCAGCGTCCACAGCAGTTGCGCGGAGAGCTTCTGGAGCAGGCTGTCATTGGCGGCTTTGGTGATGCCGCCCAGGTTGATGGCCGCCGTCCCGCCGTTCAGCGTGATGTCGCCGATCGTGGTGGTGCGCCTCGGGAAGGCGGTATTCGTGGCGCCGCGGGACAGCCAGTCGGGGGGCGGGTGAATAAGGTCGTTTACCAGTCCTTCGATGAGGTTGGCCGTGGTGGCCTGCAACGGGACATACACCGGGTCGGGCACCAGGAAGCTGCCGGTGGGGTCGAAGAAGTACAGGTTCCGCAGCTGATAGTCGTACTGGAACGAGTAGCTAGTGAGCAGCAGGTACGGCGGCGCCTGCGAGATCCGCCACTGCCCGCCGACCTTTTGCAGGCGGAACGTCAGCGCCTTGCCGGGCGCTGCTCCCGCCGAGGCTGAGGGCACCGCGTAACCGCCAGAGGTGGACAGGGTCGCCTGCACCGAGCCGCCGATCGTGACCGTCGCCTGCTTGTTCCGGGCGGTACCGGTGTAGGTCGCCGGCTGCACGTTCGGGCCATTGCTGTAGACGATCGCCGACCAGCCCGGTGTCCACGCCCGGTTTTCCTTGGCGGTGAGGTATTCCCGCGCTATCTGCTGCCTGGCGCCGAAGCTGGCGGAAGCGGTCAGGAACCCCCGGACGATATCTTCCGGCAGCCAGCCCGCTCGCGGCGGCTGCGCGATGACCTGCGGGTACGGCTGGCTCTGGCCGCCCGGTCCCTGGGTGATCGCGTACGACAGGACCGGTCCGCCGCCCGGCACGGACACGCAGCCCGCCACCGACGCGGCAAGGAACAGGCCGAGCACGGCGATAAGCAGATGGCGCGTACGTGGCCGACGGTGCGGACGGGGCGGACGGCTAGCCACGACCGCCACCCGTCAGGTCGGCCTCGAGGACGCTGGTGACCACTTCCGCCTCATCCGGCCCGAGCGGCAGCGGCGAGCCGGCGAGCGGCTGCCCCGCCTCTCTCGGGACGGTTAGCCGGAAGACCGAACCCCGGCCCCGCTCGCCCCACGCCTGCAGCCAGCCGCCATGCAGGTGGGCGTCCTCCAGTGAGATCGCCAGCCCCAGGCCGGTGCCTCCGGTGGTCCTGGCCCGTGCCGGGTCGGCCCGCCAGAACCGCTCGAAGACCAGTTGGTCCTCCCCCGGGCCAAGCCCGACGCCGTGGTCGCGGACGGCGACGGCGACCGCGTCGCTGTCCGCGGCGACGGTGACCACGACATCCCTGCCCTCACCGTGCTCCACCGCGTTCACGAGCAGGTTCCGCAGGATGCGCCCCATGCGCCGCCGGTCCACCTCGGCGATGCAGGCCTCGGCGGGAAGCCGGAACTCGATGCGGCAGCCGCGCCGCTCGGCGAGCTGCTGCGCGTCGTCCGCGGACGCGCGCACGATGTCGCACACGTCCGCGGGCTCGGCGTCAAGGGTCGCCACGTTGGCGTCGTGCCTGCTGATCTCGAGCAGGTCGGTGAGGAGGGCCTCGAACCGTTCGGTCTGGCCCTGCAGCAATTCGGCCGACCGGGCGGCCGCGGCGTCGAGCTGTTCCCTGGACTCGAACAAGACCTCCGCCGCCATCCGGATCGTCGTCATGGGCGTCCTGAGCTCGTGGGAGACGTCGGAGACGAACTGACGCTGCGCCTTGGACAGCTCCTCGAGCTCCCGCACCTTGTCCTGCAAGCTTTCCGCCATGTCGTTGAACGAGGTGGCGAGCGCGCCGAGGTCATCCACGCCGCCGACCGCCATCCGCTCCTCGAGCCGCCCCGCGGAGAACCGCTGCGCCGCCCGGGCCGCGTGCCGGACCGGCACCACCACCCAGCGGGTGACCAGCGAGGCGATGGCCGCGAGCAGCGCGACAAGCGCGATCCCGACGCCGATCAGTGCCGTCTGGACCTGCTGCAGCGCCTGCTGTTCCTGATCAAGCCCGACGACGTAGTAGAGCTGATACCAGTTGCCGACCGGCGCGCCCACCGCGACGGCCTGCGCGCCCTGCCCGCCGGTGTTGAACACCAGTGTGGTCGGCGCGTAGTACAGCAGGTTCTCCGCCGTGCCCCGGTGCTCTTCCGCGGCCTGCTCCTGCTGGACATCCTGGACGAGCCCAGACGGCAGCGTGGCCGTGGGATCGATGGTGGTCACCCACGGCGCGTACCCGGCCTGGCTGGCCAGCTCGCTATTCAGCCCCACCACCACGTAGTAGTTCTGACCGGTGTTCGTGGGCTGCAACTGGTGGGCGAGGGCGGTCATGAACTGCCACGCGGCCTGCGGGTTCGGCAACTGGGTCAGGTTGGGCTGGGACAGGGCCGTGTTCAGCCCGTCAAGCGCCTGGGTCCGCGCCGAACTCTCGGCGTTCTTCGTCAGGTTGTATGCCATCTGCTCGGTGAGGAAGAAGCCGAGTACGGCGATCATGGTGGCGGAGATGACCAGCGTGGTGCCGACGACCCGCAGTTGTAGGCTCCGGTGCCAGCGGTGCTTGACCTTCGCGATGGCCGAGTGCTGCCAGCGCAGCAGGGTCCGGATGACGATCGTCAGCCGGTGCGGCAGCCAGCTGACCACCCAGCGCACCAGCCTCTTGCGGCGTAGCGCCATCTCCCACGCTTCGCGCACGTCGCGGTGCGTCAGCGCGGGCGCGTCTTGCGCCAGTGCACCCGTCGCTAGTGCACCCGGCGGCGGTGCCACCGGCGCTAGTGCACCCGGCGGCGGTGCACTTGGCACGGGTGCTCCGGGCGCCGACACCCCTGGTGCCGACGGCCCTGGTTCCGACGGGCCTAGTGCCGGGGCAGCCGCGACTGGCTGTGACGCGGCCACCGTGCGGGCCGTGTCAGGGTTGACCGCTGACCGCTCCATGCCTGGATCAGCCAGGTCCCGCCTTGTACCCCACGCCGCGGACCGTGACAACGATCTCCGGATGCTCAGGGTCTTTTTCAATCTTGGCCCGGAGCCGCTGCACGTGCACGTTCACCAGCCGGGTGTCCGCGGCGTGCCGGTAGCCCCAGACCTGCTCGAGCAGCACCTCGCGGGTGAAGACCTGCCGTGGCTTGCGGGCCAGCGCGACCAGCAGGTCGAACTCGAGCGGCGTCAGGTTGAGCGTCTCTCCGTTCCGCCTGACGGAGTGGCCGGCCACATCGATCGAGACGTCCCCGATCTGCAGCATCTCCGGCGCCGGCTCGTCCGTCCGCCGGAGCCGCGCCCTGATCCTGGCGACGAGCTCCTTGGACTTGAACGGCTTGAGAATGTAGTCGTCGGCACCCGATTCCAGCCCGAGGACCACGTCCACGGTGTCGGTCTTCGCCGTCAGCATGACGATCGGGACGCCCGACTCGCCCCTGATCTGACGGCAAACGTCGATCCCGTCGGAACCGGGCAGCATCAGGTCAAGCAGCACCAGGTCGGGCCGCGTTTCCCTGAAGGCCTCCATGGCCTTGTCCCCGTCGGCCACGAACGTCGGCTCAAACCCCTCACCGCGGAGCACGATGCCAAGCATCTCCGCGAGCGCCGCGTCGTCATCGACGACTAGCACGCGTCCTTTCATGGGCCCCATCGTTCCATTGTCTGGCTCCAAAGCAGAGCACCCACGACGACGGACAGTGACGCCCGCCGCGTAACCTGCGCCCAGCATGCGCAGGTTACCCCTTTTTACCAGCTCCGCACTAGCCGCGAGCCCGTTTACCTGCCCCGCCCCCGCGCCAGCTGTTCACTACCAGTTTCCACGCGCGCAAACCACCCCGCTACGCTGACCCGCCCAGCATGCGCCATCCCCCTTCCCCGCACTGCTGCCACCGCTCGCCACCAGCGCCGGTCACTGGCACCGTTCACTGGATACCTCACGTCGGTCATCGCCCGCCGTCAACGCGAACCACCGGTGGCGGGCGCCCAAAAAACGTCCGCTCACCGGCCTCCCCGATGCGACGTCAACACGATAATTCAATGACCCGCACGGCTGCTGCTCAAGTTCACGATGTGGCCGATGAAGCTGATTCACGGGCGCATCCCGGCTTGCGTGACGCTCCAGTAGTCTCCCCGCGCCGCGCGCCCGGGCTTAGGCGTCGGCCTCCGGCCCGGCAAACCCGAGGCCGGCAGGGTAAGCCGGGGGTATGTCGCCCGAAATTTCCGGATTTAATCGCATAAAACCCGTGCCGAGGACGTTCATGATCACGAAGAATTTGTTTTTGATGTAAGAAAAGTCTCTTATAGGCACCCATATTTTACGTGATCATGACATTGCAGCCTGGCTCATACGGGGGGCGGGTATTCGGCCCACAGAGCTTAGGCGAAATACCGGAAAAATCACATCGATCCTGCCGCGGGCTCCTCCTAAGACATCGTACGACGGCGCGGAAAAGGGCAGGTCGGACGCGGGGGCTCAACTTTCAATTTGCTACTGTAAAGCCCCAACGACTATCGGCGGGAACGAAATGCGAATGTCCCGCGCAAACCGGAATTCAGGCAAGGTACGGGGAGAATCATGGGCATCTTCGACAGGGCTGAAGGCGATGCCGAGAAGCTGGCACAAAAGGACCCGAACCAGGCCTCGGAGGACACGGACCAAGCCAACCAAAGGACAGGCGGGGGCACCGACCAGACCCGTCAGGGCATGCAGACCGCGCAGACCGTGGTCGGCCAGCAGGCCGGCCCGCAAGACCCAAACCAGGATCCCAACCAGGGCGCCTCCCAGAACCAGAACCAGGGCTACCAAGACCCCAACCAAGGCGGCTCCCAGGACCAGAACCAAGGCGGTTACCAAGACCCCAACCAGGCTGGCGGCTCCCAGGACCAGAACCAGGGGTACCAGGACCAGAATCAGGGCGGCTATCAGGGCCAGAACCAGGGCGACGACGAGGAGCAGGATCAGAACCAAGGCGGCTACGACCCCAACCAGGGCCAGGGCCAAGGCCAGGGTCAGGGTCAAGGCCAGGGCCAAGGCCAAGGCCAGAACCAGGGCTGGTGAGCCACGGGCCAGGACCCGGTGAGCCACGGGCCAGGGATGGTGAGCCACAGGCCAGGACCCGGCGGCGATGCCACCGGGTTAGCCGGCTGGGCGGTCGGCAGGTCTGACACATCCGCGGGACAGGCGCCGCTTTCGCCCGCGGCACGCGCGCACTAGAGTTCGGCCCATGCCAGAGCCGTTGGCCAACATCGTCGAAGCGGGCTGGGCCGAAGCCCTCGAACCGGTCGGGGACAACATCACGCGGATGGGCGAGTTCCTGCGCGAGCAGGTCAAAAGCGGCAAGAAGTACCTCCCCGCCGGCGACCTCGTGCTCCGCGCCTTCAAGCAGCCGTTCGACGACGTCAAGGTCCTGATCGTCGGCCAGGATCCGTACCCGACGCCCGGGCACCCGGTCGGCCTCAGCTTTTCCGTCGCCCCCAGCGTCAAAAGGCTGCCCGGCAGCCTGGTCAACATCTTTCTCGAATACTCCCAGGACCTCGGCTACCCGACCCCCGCCACCGGCGACCTCACCCCCTGGGCCGAACGCGGCGTGCTCCTCCTGAACCGCGTCCTGACCGTCGAACCAGGCAAGCCCGGCTCGCACCGAGGCAAAGGCTGGGAAGAGGTCACGGAACAGGCGATCCGCGCGCTGGCGGCCAGGGACAAGCCGCTCGTCGCGATCCTGTGGGGCCGTGACGCGCGCAACACGGCGCCCTTTCTCGGGCCGGACGTCCCGCGCATCGAGTCGGCGCACCCAAGCCCGATGTCCGCTAACAACGGATTTTTCGGGACGCGCCCATTCAGCCGCGCGAACCAGCTTCTGCAGCGCCAGCACGCCGACCCCGTGGACTGGAAGCTGCCGTAAGCGGAGACGAGTCCTCCCTCAGGAGTACGCGTCGGGGCCGATGCGGGCGGCCGGCCGTGACTTTACTCTGCTTGACCATGGATACTGGGTGTGTGGCATGGGCGGATCGCGCCCAGGCGACGGGGCAAGAAGAGGAACACCCAGTCTGGCCTGGGCGCCGTGCGGTAGCGGCGTTGTTCGGGGCCTTCACTGTCTACGCGGCGGCGATGGTCTTTACCGGGCATGCCGACGGCACGTGGGCCATCTGGGCATTCGGCGGCTACGCGATCACGACGATGCTACTGCTGGCCACCGAGGGCTGGGTGCTGCCGATCGCCGTGGCGGTCGGCGGCGCGCTGGTCGCGCCGCTGGTCTGGCTGATCACCCGGGTGGCGGCCACGGCGGAGGTCCTGGTCATCGGCCGGGCAGCCGATCACGTGCTCAAGTACGGCACGCCCTATCTCCCGCCCGGCCAGCTCACCGACTGGAAGTCCTACAACCCGTACCTGCCCTTGATGGACGTCTTCGGCCTGCCGCGCGCGGTCGGCGTTCACGGCGTCCTCGGCGACACGAGGATCTGGGTCACGCTCACCACGATCGCGCTGATCGCCGCCGCCTTCGCGGTCGCCTCGCCGCACCGGCTCCGCGACTGCCAGCGCTGCCGCACCCGGCTCATCGGGGTCACCGCGCTCGCCGTCGCCTCCCCGGTGATCGCCTTCCCGCTGGCACTCGGCGTCACCGACCCGCCGGTCATCGCGCTGACCTGCCTGGCGCTGGCCTGGGCGAGCCGCGGCAAGGTGGTCAGGGCCGCCCTCGTGCTCGCCGTCGCGTGCGCGATGAAGACCACGGCGTGGGCCGTGGTCCCCGTGCTCGGCATCATGGCCTGGGTCCAGTACGCGCCGCGCGCCGCGGCCAGGTTCACCGCCACCGCCATCGCCGCCACCGGCATTCTGTTCCTGCTCGCGGCGCCGGAAGCGATGGCCACGCCGAACGACGTCAGGGCCGTCAAGCAGAACCTGATCGACTTCCCGCTCGGCCTCACTCAGCACAAGACCCCCGCGGCGAGTCCGCTGCCCGGGCACCTCATCGCCGGCCTCGGCACCGTCGGGCACTGGTCCGCGGTGGTGCTCATGGTGGTAGCCGCGGTGGCGTTCACCGCCTGGATCCTGCTGCGCCCGCCGCGTGACGCGCGCGCCGTCGCGTGGCGTCTCGCCGTCGGCTACACGGTCATGTTCGCGCTCGACCCGTCGACCCGGTTCGGGTACTTCGCCTACCCGCTAGCGCTCATCGGCTGGCTGGCGCTGACTAAAAGAGATTCGCCCGAACGTACCGTTGCGCCTCCGCACGACCCGGTGCTCGTCTCCCATGCGGCCTGACGCGGGCTAGGAGCCGAGGTGCCAGGAGGCTAGGTAGGCGCGCTGGGCGGGGGTGAGGGAGTCGATCTCGGCGCCGAGGCTGCCGAGCACAAGACGGGCCGCCTCGGCGTCGATGTCGGGGGGCACCGGGTGCACGTCAGCCGTCAGCTTCTCCGCGTTTCCCGCCAGCCAGGCCAGCGCTAGCGCCTCGATGCCGAACGCGACGTCCATCACCTCCGGCGGATGACCGTCGGCGGCGACGAGGTTGACCACCCGGCCCTCGGCCAGCAGCAGCAGGCGACGGCCGTCGGGGAGTTCGAACGCGTCCATGTGCGGCCGCAGGCCGGGGTGCACGGCGACCGCGAGGGTTTCGAGCGCCCGCACGTCGATCTCCGCGTCGAAGTGCCCGGCGTTCGCCAGGATGGCGCCGTCCCGCATCATGGCCATGTGCTCGGCGGCGATCACCTCGGCCGTCCCTGTCGCCGTGATGAACACCTCGCCGATCGGCGCCGCCTCGGCGAGGGTGAGCACCCGGAACCCGCGCAGCACCGCGTCGAGCGCCCGCACCGGGTCCACCTCGGTGACGAGCACCCGCGCGCCCAGGCCGCGGGCGCACTCCGCGATCCCGGTCCCGCAGGCGCCGTAACCGGCCACCACGACGGTCTTCCCGGCCAGCATGACCCCGCTGGCGCGGAGCAGCCCGTCGATGACGGACTGCCCCGTGCCGCGCGTGTTGTCCACCAGCCGCTTGACCGGCGTGTCGCTGGCGGCGATCACCGGGAACGCGAGCGCGCCCTCGGCCGCCATCCGGCGCAGCCGGAGCACGCCGGTGGTCGTCCCCTCGCAGCCGCCGCGCACCCGGTCGAGCACGTCCGCCCGCTCTATATGCAGCGTGTTCATCAGGTCACCGCCGTCGTCGATGACCAGGTCGGGGCCGTCGTCACCGAGCGCGAGAGCGATGTGCTCGTAGTAGGTGCGGCGGTCCACCCCGGCGCGGGCGAACACCTCCACGCCATCGCGGTCCGCGAGCGCGGCGGCGATGTCGTCCTGGGTGGACAGCGGGTTGGACGCCGCCAGCGCCACGTGCGCGCCGCCGGCCCGCAGCACCCGGGCGAGCACCGCCGTCTCCGCGGTCACGTGCAGGCAGGCGGCGACTCGCATCCCGTCGAACGGCTTGTCCGCGCCGAACCGGGCGGCGAGCGCATTCAGGAGCGGCATCGACCGCTGCGAGTAACTGATACGCCTCGCCCCTGACTCCGCGAGCTCGGCTCCGGCGCCGTCGGGGCGATGCGAGTCGCCATTCATCGCCAGCGGACTCAGTACCGGTACTGATCCGACTTGTACGGGCCCTCGACCGGGACGCCGATGTAGTCCGCCTGCTCCTT
>Ga0210385_10001578_pt1 | contig 14104 bp, 10 predicted proteins | sample IncBWH26OmetaG_FD_160107 | JGI IMG/M metagenome (GOLD analysis project Ga0210385, IMG submission 160107) | Forest soil microbial communities from Barre Woods Harvard Forest LTER site, Petersham, Massachusetts, United States - Inc-BW-H-26-O ... | reverse complement strand
ATCGCCAGTAAGGTGCAAAAGGGCGGAAAGCATGTGACTTCGCAGGACATCGAAGCTGCCCGGCAACAGGGAGCTACGGATATAGAGATTCACGATACGGTGCTGATTGCCGCTGCATTCTGTATGTACAACCGCTATGTCGACGGATTGGCCACTTGGGCCCCGCAGGATCCCGAGCTATACCGGCAGCCAGCCGCGCGATTGGCGCAGGAAGGATACGTCGGTTCCACTGAACGAGTCCCGGCTGCTGCAACAGGTCAGGCTAGTTGATCCAGCACACGTGGCGCACATAAACTTAAACGAAAACCTGCCGGGTATTCGCGGCCTTTTCGATTTTCGTCCCCAGACGGCAGAGCCGCTCTGCGGATTAGCGGACGTTTTGCTGCATCAGCCGAGTTCGCTCTCCCGTGCGGACCGCGAACTGATCGCTACCTATGTCTCTTCTTTAAACGACTGCCATTACTGCCAAACAGCGCATTCCGCAATTGCGGCACATCACCTGAACCGGGATGAGAGCACAGTGGTGCTACTTCCGGCAACACAATTATCCCGAGGCCGAACGCATCCTGCGAGGAGCCTTGCAGGTTGATCCCAAGAATCGCGAGCTATCTATTTTTTAGGCCGGACGCTCATCGCGGCCGGGCGGCAAGACGAAGCCCACACAGTCCTCAATGTACTCTCGGCCGCAGCAACGCCCTAAACTCTATCGACATGATAGACTCGGCGAGTGAGGCTGGCAAGTAAGGCACGGAACGAGGCTGACGCCCGTGTCCGATCGTCCGAACCCCCGATCGTGCGGGGCCGATGGGCCATACTCGCGCTGCTCGTCGCCGTCACGATTTTCAACTTTATCGACCGGCAGACGTTATCCGTTCTGGCGCCGAGAATCCGTGAACTGCTGCATCTTTCACACGAGGCCTATGGACGGATCGTTGCCGCGTTCCAGTTCGGAATGATGTCCGGCGAGTTTCCGATGGGCTGGTTGATGGATCGCTGGGGCGTTCGGCTGGGTTTGGGCGCGGCGGTCCTCTGGTGGTCGATCGCCACCGGGCTACATGGATGGGCTCGATCCGGCCTCGATCTAGGCCTGCTGCGTGTCTGGATGGGAACCGGCGAATGCGGAAACTTTTCCGGTGGGGTAAAAACGGTGCACGAGTGGTTCCCGAAAACGGAGCGCGCACTCGCCATCGGAATTTTCAACGGCGGCGCGATGATCGGATCTGTGATCGCGCCTCCGCTGGTGGTCTTGCTCGCGCAACGGTACGGCTACATGTACGCGTTTCTGGTGCCGGCGATTGGAGGAATTTGCTGGGTTCCGTTGTGGTGGTTTGCACACGGCTCGATTGAGAAGGCAAGCGGCCGCGAATTCTTCCGCAGTAAAGTGCAGACGGTGCGTGAGAGCAGCGCTGCTCTGCTACGGTACCGGCAGACGTGGTCTGTTATGGCGTGCCGTTTCCTGGTTGGTCCAGTTCTACAGTTCTATTGGTATTGGACGCCGGACTATCTTTACACGGTCCGTAAAATGAGCTTGCATGAGATCGGTGTTCTGAGCTGGATTCCCTTTCTGATGGGCGATGTGGGAAGCGTTGCGGGCGGATGGGTAGCCGGCGTGTTGCTGAAACGCCACCTCAGCACGAAGGCAGCGCGCCAAATCACGATGTATGTGGGCGCAATTCTTTGTCTGGGAAGCTTTGCCGTTTATTTTGTGCCTACCATTTCGGCGGCTCTAGGAGTGATTGGAATCGTTTTATTCGGGCACACGTTTTTGTCTGCGAATATGTTTGCAGCGGTGACGGATATGTTCCCGGATGAAGCGGTGGGGCGGGCGACGGGGCTGCATGGAATCTGCGGCGGACTTTCCGGACTGCTGTTCCCTTTATTGACAGGCTTTCTGATCGACCGCGTATCCTACGCTCCGGTCTTCGCACTGGCCGCCGTTATGCCGTTGGCGGGGACAATGGCGCTGTTCACAATTAGTAAGGGGCTGCAGCCGGTGCCTGTTACAAACCATTCCATAGACGAATCATCAAGCACACAGTAATGAAACTCTTCTGGTTCATTCCGACTCAGGGTGACGGCCGCTATCTCGGCACCACTCATCTCATGCGCCAAACGGATCATGGGTATCTGAAGCAGATCGCCCAAGCCGTTGATCAACTTGGCTTCGAAGGCGTTTTACTGCCTACCGGTAATTCCTGTGAAGATGCCTGGGTCATTGCGTCGACGCTGATTCCAGTTACAAGACGGCTCAAATTTCTGGTCGCCGTGCGTCCAGCGGTCATGTCCCCGACTTTGTCTGCGCGCATGGCAGCCACGTTCGACCGTTTCTCGGAAGGACGGCTGCTCATCAACGTAGTGACGGGCGGGGACCCGGAGGAAGCGAAAGGAGACGGGATTTTCCTGTCGCACGACGAGCGCTACGAGGTCACTGACGAGTTCCTGAACGTCTGGCGCCAGTTAATGACGGGAGCGCCGACGAGCTTTCACGGAAAGCACATTCACATCGAGGGTGCGAAGCTGATCTATCCGCCGCTCCAGAAACCGTATCCGCCGCTCTATTTTGGCGGTTCGTCTAAAGCTGCGATCGATTTGGCGGCGCGGCACGTCGATCTCTATCTGACGTGGGGCGAACCGCCCTCGCTCGTAGCCGAAAAAATCAAAGTGGTGCGAGACAAAGCCGACGAGGCAGGGCGAACTCTGCGCTTCGGCATTCGAATGCATGTGATCGTCCGCGAAAGCAATGAAGAAGCTTGGAACACGGCGAATGACCTGATTAAGTATGTGGATGAGGACACCATTGAGAGATCGCAACGAGCGCTCGCCAAATTAGATTCTGAGGGGCAGCGGCGAATGGTGGCGCTGCATCAAGGCGATCGTTCTCACCTCGAGATCAGTCCCAACCTATGGGCGGGCGTTGGCCTGGTCCGCGGAGGGGCCGGTACTGCGCTAGTAGGCGATCCGGAAACGGTCGCCAAGCGCTTACTCGAGTACGCCGATGTAGGAATCGATACGTTTATCCTCTCGGGTTATCCGCACTTGGAGGAGTCGTATCGAGTCGCGGAGCTGTTGTTCCCGCTGCTGCCCATCGACACCGAGAAGCCCGAAGCGGGACAGCCGGAACGGATCGCAACCGAGGTCGTCGGGAACGAGTTTCGCGTTGTCAAGTAAGTGCCAAGTAAGTATGGTTCAGAACGCGAGCTTCAATGCAAACTGCAGTACTCGCGGGTCAAGTGCGCTCGTGATTCGCCCAAAGGTCACGCCGGAGGAAACAGTCGAATTGGGGTTGTTAAAGTTCGGCCGGTTCTCCAGGTTAAAGGCTTCGGCCCGGAACTGTAGTTGCGCCCTTTCCGTCAGGCGGAAGTCTTTGAACACAGAAGCGTCTATATCGAAGAATCCGGGGCCCCGCAAGCTGTTCCGGCCTATATCGCCGAAGGTGCCAGTGATTGCTTGCACGAATGCAGCGGTATCGAAGAACTCGCGCACCTGACTGACGCCGGCGGGCCGTGACGGATCGCCGATTACATCTGCGTAGTCGTTCCCGATGCCGGAAAGGGAACGGTCGGTTCCGCTGAGGATTGTGAATGGCAGTCCGCTATACAAGCTCGCGATGGCATTAAGCTGCCAGCCGTTCAACAGAACGTTTCCGACGCCGGTGAAGTGAAATTTCGGAAGCGAATAATTCGCGGACGTCACGAAGCGGAACTCCTGATCGAAATCGGCCGGCCCGCGCGCACTATTGAAGTTGAAAGGGTTTGGCGGCCCTGTGTTTCCCTCGGTCGCGCTGGAGGTGTTGTCGATTGTCTTGCTCCAGGTGAAGTTAGAGAGCAGAGTCAGGCCGTGCGTAAACCTTCTGGTTACGTTCACCTGCAAGGAATTGAACTCTTCATACACGTAGGAACTAGCAAGTTCAACGGCTCCCAGCCCTGGATAGAGCCGGCGTGAGTTCTCGTTGCCTACGGTGGCGCCAGGCGCAAAGATCGCGGGATTAAACTGGCGCGAACCCATAATGTCGAGCGCGTGATTTCCAACATATGCCACAGAGAGCGCAACATGGCCGGGCAGCTCGCGTTCTACGGTGAGATTCCAGTTCTGGGTGTAGCCGACTTTCGAAGATGGGTCTAGCATGCCGCCCGACACCGGCTCCAGAAAACTGTATGTGGAAAAGCCGCTCGGAGGGATGTGTCCACGCGGGAACGGATCTCCTCCGGCGTAGTTCACATAGGGATCGGTGAAGCTTTGCGGAGCCGGGATACTGAGGTAAAGATCCGTCGGCTGAGTGGCGTCGGTCCGCTGATATAGCAGGCCTTCGGGGAAGCTGTGAAAGATTCCATAGGCGGCTCTGACGACGGTCTTCTGATCACCGGCCACGTTCCATGCGAACCCGATGCGCGGCGCAAAGGCCGTCCAATCCTGATGGAAGATGGAGCTCGGAATTCCGGGATCTCCCGGGAACAGCAAACCGCGCGGCGCGTTGGGAGCGACCGTCGATTGCGCTCCCGGTACGAACGCTGTCAGTGAGTTGTTCAGATCCACGGGAGGAAGCCACGGCTCCCAGCGTATGCCGAGATTCAGGGTGAACTGAGAAGTAACACGCCAATCATCCTGAAGGTACAGCGACGGCCTGTCCTCGCGAAGGTAAAAGGTGCGCCCATTGTCCTGAAAGAACTGCGATTCGTAGCCTAGATAGAAATCCGTGAGCGCCGATCCTGTGAACTGCCCATTGAAGGTGTTGTCGCCAGGCGTGTAGGAATAGTCATTGGCGTCGATTCGCGATCTTTCGAACGCAGCGCCGAAGTTGAGCGTATGTGCACCGAGAATCTTCGCGGCCTGCGCTCGATATTCGAACGTTGTCGAGTCCTGCCGCAGAGCACCTCCGGAGAAGACATCCACGAAGCCCGAGATGTTCAATCGGATACCCGGGAAGATAGGCACCTGAGTGCCAAGCGGCACCTGTTGTCCGAAGCTCTGCAAGGTTTGCAGGCCGGGATCTTCGGGTATTTGCGTACGCGCGAAGCGTTCCGCACTGGCGTAGAACGTTGCGGTGAAGGTCGGGCTGAAGATGTGTGTCTCGTTGAGGGTCAACGACTGGTTGCGAAATAGATTCTCCGCGAAGAAGCCGGTGGGCGCGTTAAATGGTCTTTGGAAGTTATCTTGATCGTAGAAATAACGAACACTCAGATGATCCCTGTCGGAAAAGACATGATCCACTTTGGCAAGGTATTGCGTGTCGTCGAGATTTTGATTTTCAACCGAAATATATTGCGTGCCGCTGTTCGGGAGCGGCAGGAGTGCATTCGCAACCGCTACGGAGATGGGGTTGAAAAGACTCGTCGGGACAATGTTGCGGGGAAACGGCTGGCCGGTTGTCGGATCAATGATCTTCTCGGGAAGCGCGGAAAAATTGCCCGCCCGTTCCGCGGCCGAAGGCGTGGTGATCGATACCGGACTCGGTGCAGAGCGGCGCTGCGTATCCTGAGCTGCGAAGAAAAAGAAGGTTTTGTTTTTGCGGATGGGCCCGCCGATGGTTCCACCGAACTGGTTGAGCTTGAACGGCGGCCTGGTGATGTTGAAGAAGTTGCGCGCATCCAGGTCCGTGTTGCGCAGAAACTCGAAAGCCGTTCCATGGAGTTCGTTAGAACCCGAACGAGTTGACAGTTGCACGAGCGCGCCGGCGCCGCCGTATTCGGCGCTGTAATTGGAAGATTGAATGGTGAACTCCTGCAGGGCGTCGGGGTTCGGCATCGTCGGAACGGAGTCGAAGAAGCGATTGGTGTACATCGTTCCATCGAGCACGAAATTATTTTGGGTCGCGCGCAGGCCGTTTACCGATAACCCGGTGTTGTCCTGCTGACCGGATTCAGTGCCGACATTGGTCAGCACAGTGCCGGGTGTCAAAGCCGTTAATTGCAGCGCGTTGCGGCCGTTCAGCGGCAGGTCCTGCATCTGTGTCTCGGTCACCGAAGTCTGGACTGCGGACGAATCGGTCTGAATCAGGGGCGCGCCGGCGCTGACTTCTACCGATTGCGATGTCTGGCCGATGGTGAGTGAAAACCTCAAGTCCAGACTTTGCCCGGTGAGAAGCGATATGTCCTCTCTCTTCTCGGAGCGGAAACCTTGCTTGCTTGTTTTGACGCTGTAGGTTCCGATCGGAAGATCGGGAAAGACGAAAAGTCCTTCGGCGTTAGAAGTGACCGTGCGCGTAAGGCCCGTCTGGCTATTTGTGATGGTCACCGAAGCATCCGGAACGGCCGCACCACTGGGATCCACCACGGCGCCGCTGATTTGGCCTGTAGACTGCGCTAACGCCGAAGCGGCGAGCAAAACAAAAGCAAAGACCTTGGAGAGCACTGAGAAATGCGATAATCTACCCATTTCCCATCAAGATTATATAGATTGGCGAATGGAGTCAATAGGTGAATGGGCTTGGAGCGAATAAACGCGCCGGTGCCAGGTACCTCAAAAGCGGGTTAGCGAAACAGAAAAACGGCGCACGAAGGCGATGTTTTGCTCTGTGGCCGCGACACACTGCTCAGGCCCGGAGTGTTCGGTCTCGAACACATACCAGCCCTGATAGCGCAAGCGGCTCAGTGTTTCGACCGCCTGAGCCCAATTCACTCGCGCGTGGTCTGACAGGAGCCGGGTTTCGTTTTTCAGGTGTACCTGGGCCAGATGTGGCGCAAGAAGATCGATTCCGGGAATACTCTGTCCAGGGAAGGCGAGTTCTTTATTCGTCGCGTCGTAATAGATCTGGACGGCGGGGTGGCCGATCATTTCCACGAATTTCTTGTCGTCGGCCGGGCTGAGCGATGTCTCAAGCCCCAGCACGATGCCGGCATCCGATGCCATGGGAGCGACCTGCTGCAAGAGGGCGACGGGACCCGCATAGGAACTGAAGTCATCGATACGAGGACAGTTCTTATCGAAGAGAGCGACTAGAATCACGCTGGCGCCCAGGAGGTCGGCTGCACGGACAGCCCGTTCCAGCACTCGCGGCGCGACCTCGGCTTGAAAAATCGTCTGTCCCGGTGCCCAGATTCCTGCGATGGAAGGGATTTGCACGCCCCAGTCATGGGCCATCTTTTTATAGGAGAGAGCGGTCTGGCGATCGCCCAGGTCCTGCCCTTTCCAGACAACTTGCAGTTCGACCCCGCGCAGACCCTGGATCCGGTCGGCTAGTTCGAACACCGATGGACCCGGCTCATGCGCCATGTTGGCTTGACGATGGCCGAACTTCAACGGGATCTCGGACGCAACGCTGTTGCCAGACATCGCTGAAAGAGCCATTGCGGTAGCGGAGAAGGAGCAGAACGTCCGTCGCGAGGTCATCCGCTTCCACTCTCACAGGGACGCACGTAACTTGCGGGCACGCGTCCTTCTTTGTTCAGTTCCTTTTCGCCAATCTCGGTCGAATAATAGATTCGCGCCGTCCAAGCCTTCATCGACTGCACGAAGAGGCGGCCCGTCGAGACGCTCTCATCGGAGCTGTCGTCGAGTTCCGAAAGAATCCTCAGTTGTTCCTGGCCTGGCAGATCCTTAAAAGACGTGCCTGTCGCGCGGCGGCAATAGCCATCCGTCCACCACAAGCCTTCGAGGAACGCTGTACGCATAAGTTCCGGAGAATCGGAGAGGATCAAGTCCAGGTATTCCGCCACGTGTGCCTCGCGTGCGCCGGGTGTATCCGTGGCTGGAAGGATGATCTCGGCCATTGCCGCCACCGTCGCCAATTCATGCTCGTCGAAGAACTTCGGAGCCGGAGGCGCAACTGCTTTCGACTCTGGTGTGCTCGCATTCGCGGCAGGCGCTTTGCCCTGCAGCAATGGGACAGCGCCCAACCCGACAGTGCCCAACCCGATAGTGAATGCCCGTCTCGATACGCTCATGCCGTGATCGTCTCCCAAAGTTTCGAACCGGCGGAGCGTACGACTGCATCAAGCACCCGCTGCACTCGCAAGCCGTCTTCGAAGTCGGGATGGAACGGCTCGTCGTTCGAGAGAGCGGTCAGGAAGTCGCCCAAGGCGGCGATGAACGTGTGCTCGTAGCCGATTACATGTCCGGGGCGCCAGAAGTTTTTGCCGTAAGGGTGCTGCGGGTCGGTCACCGTGATCCGTCGTACGCCCTGCAGCGGGGCAGCTTCCGTGGCGTCGAAGTATTCGAGCCGATTCAGATCCTGGAGATCGAACCGCAACATGCCGCGTTCCCCCTGGATCTCAAATGCATTGCCATTCAGATGCCCGATGCCATAACGCGTTGCTTCCAGGCTTCCCACGCTGCCGTTTTCGAACTGGATGAGAGAGAGCACAGCGTCTTCTACCTGGCGTCCCGGAAAAAAGATATGGCTGAAGGCGGTCAGTTCCCCAATGCCGCCGTTCAGGAACAGCGCGAGATCGACGGAATGCGATAACAGATCGCCAATCACTCCATGGCCCGCTCGTTCGGGATCCATCTTCCAGTTCATCGGGCGCGATTGGTCCGGCCCCCACTGCTGCTGATAGATGCCTCGGTAATGGAATATCTGTCCGAGCCGGCCCGCTTCGATGAGTTGTTTCGCATATGCGACGGCCGGAACGCGGCGGTAATTGAACCAGACCATCGTGTGCCGGCCCTTCGCTGCGGACGACATGGTGGTCGCTTCTTTGAGGGTGTTGGCGAGCGGCTTCTCACAGAATACGATCTTGCCGGCCTGCAATGCGGCAACTGCCGCCTCACAGTGGAGGTCGTTGGGAAGAGCGATATCGACAATGTCGATGTCGCCCCGATCGATGACCTTTCGCCAGTCGCTTTCCGTCTTCTCCCATCCCCACGAGGCGGCATTCGTAGCTAGCTTCGGCACATCTCTCCCGCAGAGGACTTTCATGCGCAGCCGATACGGAGTATCAAAAAACCGGCCGACCTGCGCAAATGCATTCGAGTGCGCCTTGCCCATGAAGCCCTGCCCTAAGAGTGCAACGCGCAAATCTTTCGGCCTGATGTTCACACGAGTGTCCTCACACGAGACGTTTTGCGTACTCCTTGGTGATGTAGTCGCAGGTGCGGACCGTGAGGGCCATCATCGTGAGTGTTGGGTTCTGGCACCCGTTCGACACGAAGCAAGCGCCATCGGTCACGAACAGGTTCTCCACATCGTGGGCCTGGTTATAGCGATTCAAAACACTGCTGCGCGCATCGTTTCCCATACGCGCGCCGCCCGTCTCATGTATACCCGCTCCGGGTTTTGAGCGTTCGTCATAGAGCCGGATGCTGTCGGCACCGGCGGCTTTCAACATCTCCATCGCCTCGTGCTGGGCGTCGGCAAACATCTTCAGTTCGTTGTCGCCCCAGGCCATATCCATCTTCAGAATGGGAACGCCCCAAGCGTCGGTTCGGGAGTGATCGATCGCAACTCGATTTTCTTTACGCGCGAGGCATTCGGTATAGAGATTCAGCCGCATGCCCCAAACGCCCCTGCGCACGCCCTCTTTGAACGTTGCGCCGAATCCGGCCGCGGCGAAATCGAAGCTAGGCGTGCAGCCGCCCTGATAACCGTATCCGCGTATGAATCCGTTCGTTTCCTTCTCTTGGATATTCCGGAATCGCGGGATGTAGATGCCGTTCGGTCTGGCGGGAGCTCCACTCCAGGGTGAGGCTTCACCCGCCGGTATGAAGCCATCGGCACCGCCGCGAAACATGTTGTCGAGAATGTACTGTCCGAGAATGCCGCTTGAATTGCAGATTCCGGAGTTCAACAACAGCCGCACCGATTCGAGCGAAGAAGCACAGAGAACAACCAGCTTGCCGCGAACCTGGTGGAGCGTCCGGTTGTTCGCGTCAATGTACTCGATGCCGGCAGCCTTGCCATCCTTCATCAGGACCCGCGCGGCAACAGCCTGCGTCAGGATCGTCAGACGACCTGTTTTTTCGGCATCGGCCAACGTTGTGGCCGGGCTGTTGAAGTACGACTTGGTGATGCAGCCGCGATGGCATGGGCCGCAGTAGTGGCAAGCGGGCCGGCCATTGTGCGGTTTCGTGAGAATGGCTGCCCTGCCGATGGTGATCCGTCTCCCAAACTGCCGCTCAACTTCTTTCTTGAAGACCTTCTCGCCACAAGTGAACTCCATCGGCGGCAAAAACTTCCCATCGGGGAGTTGCGACAATCCCTCGGCCTGTCCGCTGATGCCGACGTAATTCTCGACGAGGTCATAGTACGGTGCAAGCTCCTCGTAATCGATGGGCCAATCTTCGCCAAAGCCGTCTCGGGAAGCAGCTTTGAAGTCCAGATCGCTCATCCGGTATGCCTGGCGTCCCCAACTGAGAGATCGGCCACCAAGCACCCGCATGCGAATCCAGGTGAATGGTTTTTCCTGGGTATAGGGGTTCTCGTGATCGTCGACAAACCACTGATAGTTGTACTCCGTGCAAGACGGACAAGTACTTTGGATTGGACGCGTCGCCGCAACCAGCGGTGAATGACCCAAATATTTCAGTTTCCAGGACGGTTCGTGCTCGGTGAACTCACTCGGCAGAATACGCCTGCCTGCCTCCACCAGCGCGACGCGCATGCCGGCCTCGGTCAACTGTTTGGCAGCCCAACCGCCGGTCGCGCCGGAGCCGACAATCACCGCGTCAAACGGTTCTTGATCCGTCCGTATAAACATAGTGGGCCGAAATCAATATGGTAGCGATACGCGAGAATGGCCGCCTTCTTGATCGATATTATAGATATTGCGAAAGAGGCCATCCGGCAGAGAGAGCTTCGTTTTATCCCGCCGTGCTTTGGTGAGAGCATCCGCTGCGGTGCTCGCCTCGCCGCTGTTCGGAGATACTGTGCCCAAAATCCAGCTTGGAACGCAAACCAACGCCTGGGCGATCGACCCGGACCAGATCGGCACGCTCTACTCGGTGCTTCGCCGAATAAACGAGCTTGGGTTCAAAGGTTTTGAAACAGGATACCGAAATTTCCAGTCTGTGACAGGCGATCTGAAGCCGGTACAGGCTCATCTGGAATCGACGGGGCTGACATTTTTTGGAATCCATATTTTCCTGCTTAACTACGATGAGAAGACGCACATTGCGCCGGAAGTTCTGTACACGAAGGTGATCGAAACGGGTTCGGCGCTTGGCGCGAAGCACCTGATTCTCAGTGGTTCTCCGTGCCAATCGGAGTCTGATCTAGCCAACAAGGCGGCCGGCCTGAATCATGCGGGTAGGATTGCCTTCGAAAGCGGCTTAAGCGTTGCGTATCACAATCACTCCCCGGAGTTTCAGAAAGGCGAACGCGAGATCCGGTATCTGATCGAAAACACGGATGCGAAAGCGGTCGGCTTCGTTGTGGATGCCGGACACGCATTCCGGGCGGGCGCGGATGTGCCGTCGTTTCTATCGACCCACGCATCTCGAGTCATTGGAGTGCATCTGCGCGACTCAAGGAACGGACAAGAAGTTCCGCTCGGCGAGGGAGACTTTCCGCTCGAAGCAACGGCGCGCGCACTGCGAGATGCGAACTGGAGCGGCTGGGCGCTGCTGGAGGAAGAACGGACCGACGGCTCGAAGCCCGGCGACGCAGCGATTGTGCCGGCGTTCCAGGCGCTTCGCCGTGCGTTCCCGGCCTGAGCCGTCGAAGCCCCGGCTCTGTTTACCCGCCGATCATCAGTTCGAAATCACGAACGCGCGGGTGGCTCAGGCGTTGGTGCGCCTTCTGAATGGCAGCCTTTTCCGCATCGGCGGATGAGAGCTCTGAAATAGCGCGTGCAATCATCTCTCCCGATATGGGCGCCGCGATTTCCGTGATGTGGTGGTTTCCCAAGCAGTAGGAACGGACCGCGTAGTGTCTGTCTTGGATTTCGATGTCGATCATGGTGATAGTCATGATGATGGCCAGCTAGCGGGACGCTGTGGCGGTCTCCTGCAGGAGTTGCTCGATACGCTCGCTGGTTTCCTTCTTTAGCGCCGAGTGAAAGGGGCCGCTGGCAGGCGCGGCGAAGCCGGCATGGATCGCTCGCACTCGTCCATCCCGTCCTAGAAAAAATGTGGTGGGCCAGGAGTTCAAATTTTCGGCTTGCGGAACCTTGGCGTTCAGCTCGGAAGGCTGCCCGGCCAGCAAATACGTGTACGGAATTTGATACTTGCGGAGGAAAGCTTGTAAGCGCTGAGGATCTTTCTGCTGTTCAGGCTCTTCGAAATCGAGCGCCACGATTTCCAGTCCCCGCGCGTGATACTTACGATAGAGTTCGGCCAGGTACGGCGCTTCATCGTGACAATTGGGGCACCAGCTACCCGAAACGACGACGATCACGACTTTGTCACGAAATTGTTCGTCGGTGTTCGAGACCAGCTTGCCCGCGAGGTCCGGAAAGCTGAAGCGAAACGGCTCATTCCAGTCACGCATCTTCGTGTGTTCATCCGCGTCATCCGGGAGAGGCAATCCCTGGGCCTTTGCCCGATCCAGCTTCACCGCAGTGAAATGCTGGGCCGCATTGTGAAAGCCCAGAAGCGAGACATCCAGCGTGTTGTCATGCTTCGGCTGTATTTCGAGCACGGAGGCTCGCGCACCGTCGAAGTGACTTAAGACGAAACGGCCGTTTGCGTAATGGCCGGTCAGTTCTCCGGTATCTCCATCCACGCGCAGGATCGCCGCTTCCAATGTATTGCCCTGTTGCCGAACAATCAATTGCCAGGCATGTTCGCCCTTGGGGCTTTCGGTTGGCAGATCCCAAATTCCGGCAACATTGGGCGCTTTTTCGTCCGAACTAGGGGCGGCAAGGTGAGGCGTTGCTTGAAAGTCGTGCAGACCCCCGCGCGCGCCGCCGTAGCTTCCCTTGATCAGCCCGTTCGAGACGGTGGCGTTCAGATGGGTTGCGTAGTGATCGAAATCGATGGTAAGAGAATCGCCAGTGCGCCGCCCTGCGGTAGAGGTGACGCGGTCGTCGCCATTAAAAAAGGATGCCTTTACCTCTTGACCGTTTTGAGCCAGTTCGAACTCAAATGGAATCTTGTAATCGCCGTATCGGATGGCGCCGTCCCAGCGACCAGTTAAGGTGTGCGACGTTTGGGCCGGAAGCGTTCCGATGCCACAAGCGAGCGCGAGAAGCCCGATTCTCCAGTTCATAGATAGACAATAGGGTATTTATGCGGCCCTGTCAAGTTGCCAGCGAGTGCTCCGCCAGGGCGCTCCGCTTACGCTAGCGAGCCGTCCGGCAACTACCAGGCGGAGCGAACGGGCTCTTGCGGGGAAGCGCCGTCCGGATCGTTGACTACGGCGCCGCGCGGCGCCTTCACGGGGCCCGCGAGGAGCGGGTCGTTGGTTCTTTGCATCCAGGCGTCGAGACGTCCACGCATTTCGTTGAGCACGTTTGCATATGCCGGGTCGTTCGCCAGGTTGCGGTTCTCTTCCGGGTCGAACACAGTATCGAACAGCAGTTCGCGCGGAACAATCTGATCACGCCAACCGTGCTTCAGCCAATATGTCTTGCTCAGACTGTCATCGCAATTCGGCAGCACGGGTGCCGTTCTGTCGCCGAAGTGGCGGATGTAGTTATAGCGCAGAGTTCGGACAGCGCGTTTCGGTTCATAGGCCGCATGATAATTCACTTCCGCGAAGATTTCCTCGTTGATCTGCTGCGCATCGCCGGTGATCAACGGCATGAGCGACCTGCCTTGAAGCCAACCCGGCTTCTCTATATTGAGCAGCTCGCAGAGCGTGGGGTAGAGGTCCAATTGCGAGATCATGGCGTCGCAAACCTTACCGCCTCGAAAGCCACCTGGGCCTCGCAGGATCAGGTAAACGGACGTGCCGTGAACCGTAAGATTGCACTTCATGGCAGGAAACGCAATGCCGTGATCGGTAGTAGAGATCACCAGCGTGTTGTCGGCGAGCCCGGCAGCGGCGAGCGCGTTCAATACCGCGCCAACTCCTTCATCGAGTATGCGTGCGGTGGCGTGGAATTCGGCCATGTCGCGGCGAGTCTCAGGCGTGTCGGGAACGGGAAGCGGCGGCTGAGTAAAACGCACGTCTTCCTGCGGACCGGCTGGCGCGAATTCGCGATGAGTTTCATGGAAACCTACGTCGAGAAAGAACGGTTCTTTGGGCCGGTCATTCAAAAAGCGGACCGCGGCCGGAGCGACCTGCGCG
>Ga0210385_10001577_pt1 | contig 14105 bp, 16 predicted proteins | sample IncBWH26OmetaG_FD_160107 | JGI IMG/M metagenome (GOLD analysis project Ga0210385, IMG submission 160107) | Forest soil microbial communities from Barre Woods Harvard Forest LTER site, Petersham, Massachusetts, United States - Inc-BW-H-26-O ... | reverse complement strand
ATGCTCGCCCTCAGCGAAATGGGAACCATGGCCGCGATTTTCGCTTGGCTGCTGCTCGCCAACCACACACATTCCATGAGCTTCGCTAGTTTCCGTGGCAGCTCCGGTGGCTTCGGACATGGGATGCGCTGGGCCATCTTTCTACTCTCCTTTTTCGGCTTCGGAGTCAAGGCCGGACTGGTCCCCTTCAGCATCTGGCTGCCGCGAGCGCATCCGGCGGCCACGGCTAACGTCTCTGCCGTGCTCTCCGGCGTCATCCTTAATCTCGGCCTCTATGGAATTGTGCGAGTAAACCTCGATTTCCTTCCCATATCGCTGCCCGGCCCGGGCCTTGTGGTGCTGATCGTGGGCACTGTCTCGGCGCTCATCGGCATTCTCTATGCCACGGTTGAAAACGACCTGAAGACCATGCTCGCGCACAGCTCGATCGAGAATATGGGGATCATCACTGCCGCCCTCGGTGCAGGCTTCGTCTTCGCAGTCTCCGGCCACACGGCCATCTCCAGCATTGCTTTCGTGGCCGCACTCTACCACATGACCAACCACTCGCTCTACAAGGGCCTGCTGTTCCTCGGTGCGGGCACGGTTGATATGCGCGTCGGGTTCCGCAACATGGACAAACTGGGTGGCTTGATGAAGGTCATGCCACGAACCGCGCTCTTCCTGCTCGTCGGCGCGCTGTCCATCTCTGCCTTGCCCCCCTTCAACGGCTTTGTGAGCGCGTGGCTTATCCTGCAAAGCCTGCTCCGCAGCGTAGAACTGAATTCCGTCGCCATCGGAACGGTGTTCGCCTTCTGTGCGGCGGCTCTGGCGCTAACTGCCGGACTCGTCATTACCTGTTTTGCGAAGGCCTTTTCGATGACCTTCCTCGGCATCCCCCGCTCCCCTCAGGTAAGCGAAGCTTCGGAAGCCACGCCCTCGATGACGATTCCCATGGGGATACTCGCAGCGCTGTGCGTCGTCCTTGGGATCGCCCCCACGTGGGTCATTCCCGCGCTCGACCGCACGCTTGCGCCGTATGGGCTCTCCGGCGCGGCGCAGGCATTGGTGCCGCCCTTTTTTGTTCCCGGAACTCCCGGCCTGCCGCCTTCGTTCGTCGAGGACTTCCACAACCTCGGCGCGCAGATCGGCAAGGGGATCGTGCACGTGTCCGGCTTGGCTGTGCTGCATCGCGGCGGCGTGCGCAACCCCGTGGTCTTCGCCATGTCTACGGCCTACATGCTGATCGTGCTCATCCTGCTGCTGGCAATTGTCTTCGTCGCGGTGCGCTTCTGGCTGGCTCGAGGCCGCAGCGTCGTTCGTCAGCCGCCCTGGGCGGGGGGTATCCAGCACCTGCTGCCCGAGATGACCTACACGGCCACTGGCTACTCCAGCCCTGTCAGCGTGATCTTCAATGCTATCCTGCACCCCGGGGCCGTACCGGAAACCAGAAAAGTCATCTACGAGCATTTCCGTACCGAGATTCGCCGCGGTGACCGCGAAGAAGGCCACATCCTCGAGCGGTTCATTTTTAACCCGCTGTCGCGGGGTGCGATGGCCATCGGAAACCTCTGCGCAAAAATGCACAACGGCAGGCTCAACGCCTACGTCGCTTACGTCCTCATTGTTTTGCTGGCGGCGTTGCTCATACGCTGAGCAAAGCTGTCTGTCGTCCATGGACACCACACCCGGCCCGCCCGCAGGCGGGCCGGCCGCGCCAAATGCTGGTTCAGGCTGCAGCGTTGCCCACGCCGAGGCCGGCGCCGTCGCGGGCGATCGTCACCATGGTGTCGAAACCCATGCTCGTGTTCAGCATCAGATGGTAAATCTGCCGATCAAACCAGTCGTGGTGGTGGAAGCGGTGCATGTACTCCGCCCGCCGCTTATCGGTGGCCACAATTTCCCGTTCGGCTTCCTTTGCCCGTTCAGGAAACTGCTCCGTAAACCAGCGGATCTTTCTTGGCATGGAGGTATAAACGAAGATGTGGAACGCATCTTCCCTGTCGGCGAGCACGCAGGCCGCGCCCCGTCCCACGATCACGCAGTTGCCCCTGGAAGCTTCCTCCAGCAGATAATCGTGGATATATTCGACCATCCGCGTGCTGTCGAAGGCCTCGGGGCTTTTGATGTTGGCCATGCGATCCACTGAATTAAGCCAAATGGCCCTTTCAACGCGATGCAGCCATGGGTCAACGTGCTCGTCATATTCCTGGGCCCGGCTGGTGTCCACGCCTGCCTTTATGGCAACTTCCCTGACCAGCGAGCTGTCGACGATCTTCCAGCCAAGGCTTTTCGCCAGATGGTGAGCAAATTCCGCTCCTTGACTCCCATATTCCCGCTCTACCGTAATGACTCGGGTCATAAAAACCCCCGTCTTAAGCGCGAAATATTGTAGCACGGTCGGTACCGAATCGGCTGTGTTGAAGGCGAGCAGTAGCGGACGAGAGTTGGCCTTGCATTCGCGCCGACCGACTAGCCGTTCCAGGTAACAGGTGGCATGCCTCAAGCCGGTCACCACGAAGGTGCTCGGGACCGCCTGCCATTAGGCTGCCGTCCGGGCCGGGCTCGAGTTGGCCCGTCATCCTCAGATTGCAGGTTGCAGGTGATTGGCCGGTTACACTTCGCCGCACCCCGGTCGAGCGCAATGAGAATGGAGGTCAAAGCCTGCGTCGGCTTCTTATTGACGCGAACAGCCATGGATTTGCAGCGTCCAGAGGGCACCAAGCGCCGTATCTATAGACCAACTGAGCCTTTGACTATTAGCGTCTCGAGCGCTTTACAGTTCTTTGTAGTCGGCCGGATCGGCCGGTTTGGCAGACAGTTCACTCTTTGTCTCGTTTAAGTTGGGGCGCCCAAGGTGGGATTCATGGTCTGGCTGCGACACAGCGGTTAAGTCACGCACGTGCGGGCAAAGTATGCAATTCCGTCGACGGATTATGCGAACTGGGACGCATCAAGAATCTCCATCATCGATGCAAGCAAAATCTTAGCCCACGTTGCGTTGTTCACTCGGTTCGATGCTCCCGACGTGTGAACATGATAGCCAAGTCGCCTCTTGCGCATCGATCTTTCGGTAAGTGCCCAGGACCAGATGCTTAAATAAGGCTACATCACCGACTGTTCTCATGCTATGTGAAGCCAGACCCCCACAGTCGCGAAGATGACCCCGGATAACATCAAAAGGAGGACCCAGACCGTACTTCTTCCGTGTATCGACCGTGCGAGAATGGCACCTAGGAGGCCCAGGGCTGCGACGGAAGGTATGATGGCCAAAACAGCGCGGCCAGGAAACACGGCGCCGAGCCAGAGCGGAAGGAACGCTCCCAGGAAATTGGCAGTACTTGAGAAAAGAGCGGAAACAATAGCCTGATTACGCACTCGTCGCCCGAGGCTCGTCGTAGCAAATTTTCCGCTCGCCGTCAGATTAAGCTGGCGTTCTGACTCCAACAGTTCACCACGAAGCCGAGCATATTCGGCGGTAAAGAAGACAAAAATACCGCAGACCGCTGAGCCGAGTGCAATACGGATGGACAGCGCGATGGCTGGCCTTTGCCCAGAGACGAAATGACTCGCCGCCAGGGTTAATGCATTGAGAATGCCATCGGTAAGTCCAACAACGACTGCAAACGAGTGAGAGTCGCGCAGTGTCGGTATAAGGTTCATCGTTTGCGCGTGACCGATTCAATCAGGTACTTGCCTGTTGCAATTTCATCGATACTGTGGGACACCGCACCCGCGTCCTCGATAGCTTGCACGATGGCGTCATAATTCAGCATCTCACCCTGAATTGTGATCTCCATGCCAACCGTCTGAATATCGATTTCCGTCACCACAATGTTTAGCGCCTCGACACCTGGAACTGCGTTGATAGCCTTGGCTAGATCGGGAATTGGGGGGCGGGCGATTGCCTTGTCAACATCGAGAACAAGGCGTCGAATGTTCATTTCCATCGTTCGTCCTCCTCAACCTCATACCGGTCCCATTTGGGCAGAAAGCTAAACGGCATTAATCGCGCCTGCCGCGGGAAGAGCCACCGCAGCAAACGAGATTACGGCATGCGCCATCATCAGAACCTTCGCCCAGCTCGCCTCTTCTGATCGGCTTGGCGATAGCGATATCGAGTCGCTATATCGTAGCGACGGGACTCGGAGCCCTGAACTCCTGAGCCCTCCCGTACAGATCATGTCGATAGTTCGCGACATCTCGCCATAGCGGACTTGGAGTCTTTAGAAGGTTATCTCCGCGCTTCTGGCCAAGAATCAACAACGCGGTATTGATAGTATCTTCGATACGACTGCTGGGGGCATGGAGCTTGCGGGCTCCCTTTGCACAGACTCGACAAAGCGCATAACGGTTTCCCACTCTTTTCGCGGCAACAAAGACTGCTTCGCAACGCATGTTCTGTTTCCCATTGAACGCGAGGCCGATGTCTACCAGCGGATTCGCTCTATTCCTCTGTGACGAGGACGTTTAATTTTGTGGGCGACCCTTGAGAGCCCAGATGAGAGCGATTACCCAACCGACAATGGTCCATCCGAGAGCCAGATTCACCACGAGGATCGCGGTATGCTTTGGATGCTGGTATCGCTGAGAGATCATGCTTGGTGCGAGGTACACAAAAATCACCCCAAACTGTATTGCGAGGCGGCGAGCCAGAGCAATCGTGCCGCCATCGGCGTCAGCCATTGCGAAGATGCAGGCAAGGACCATCGCGTTCCTCATGCAGATAATTTCCGTTCCAGCCAGTTCTTTGCGTCCCCGCCGATCAGGGCGAAGCAGAGCAGATGTACTGCGCTGCTATAACGCGTGTTCCTGACGGATCGCAACGGCCTTGGAGCTCAACTCAAGCTGCTCGGGTGTTGTACCAGCCTTGAGGATGACCGGTTCAATTCGCGATTTTGGTAGGTATGCAGACCCTACCAGGACGGTAGGAGTCATCAGCCATTCCATTTCGGAAGGCGTTCAAAGGCGGATTCCCTCGCCGCCTCCAATATATGACAGATCAAATCAGACTTCAATTGCGAGGCCTTGCCGCCCCCGCGCCCCGCTCATCTAAGGACACCCCCCGGACCCTGAAGCAGCCTTGTCGACCGAGAGCGGCGGAGGGACCGCAGGGTTCTCTGGTCGCTCAGCCCAATACTCGCTTGATCTGAAGCCGAGTATTTGTGTATATTGTGTTGTTGCTTGTGGTGACGGAGTTCACCCTTAACCGCTGTCCAATCCAATAGGCCGGACAGATGATGACTCCTGACAGGGAACCCTGTTGCGGAGTTGCGTCCCGGCTTGATCCCTGATCAGAAAATCTGGAGTTTGCGTTCATGACGAGCGCTCAGGTTTTGACTGCATTCGGGGTGTTTCCACGATCTGCGCCTGCGCACGTCGTAACCTCTATCAGGATTGAGACTCCCACCCTCTTCCGATTCGTGAGCTTCCCCAGGACACCGCTGTGCGCAATCAACGCGGAGCCGATTGCCAATCCATCAAGGTCTTCACACGAGCGGCCAACGGCCGGGAAAGCGTAATGACATGTCCGAAATTGCAAAACTAGACGCCCTTGAGATCCTCGATTCCAGGGGGAATCCCACACTCGCAGTTACGGCAACTCTGGCAAATGGAGTGATGGCTACCGCAAAAGTGCCTTCCGGTGCGTCCACAGGAAAAAGGGAAGCCGTTGAGCTCCGAGACGGGGATCAAACGAGGTACAACGGCAAAGGTGTCCTAACCGCAAAGAGCCATGTCGAAACCGAGATCCAGAATCGGGTACGCGGCTTCGACGCAAATGATCAGGCTGCGCTCGATCAGGCGTTGTGTTCCCTTGACGGGACCCCGAACAAGGCGCGCCTTGGAGCGAACGCGATTCTCGGAGTATCCCTGGCTGTAGCGCGCGCGTCGGCAGTTGAACGCGGCCTGCCGTTTTACGCTAGTCTCGAGAATGAGTTTTCGAATCTGATTCCCGCCCCCTGGTTCAACGTACTCAATGGCGGAAGGCATGCCGACAATAGCGTCGATTTCCAGGAATTCATGATTTCGCCGGTGGGGGCGCCTCGCTACAGTGAGGGGCTGCGCGCAGCCGCTGAAACCTTCCACACGTTGAAATCTGTTCTGCACAAGAAAGGCTATAGCACTGCGGTCGGTGACGAGGGAGGCTTTGCCCCTCAGTTGAAATCGAATGAAGAACCGATAGAGCTGATCCTTGAGGCAATCCAGAAGGCGGGCTACACACCAGGGAAGGATATAGCTCTCGTGCTGGATCCGGCCACCAGCGAACTATTTGAAGAAGGTGAATACGTCTTTGCGAAATCAGACAAGAGCAGAAAATCGCCGGCGCAAATGATCGAATTCTGGAAGGGCCTGCTGGATGAATATCCGGAGATTTGGGCGCTTGAAGATGGCGTTGCAGAGGATGATCGTTCCGGGTGGCAGCAGTTAACCAAAGCATTGGGTGACCGTGTCCAGCTCATTGGCGACGACAATTTCGTCACGAATCCGACGATCTTCAGACAGGGAATCAAAGACGGCATTGCCAATGCAATTTTGATCAAGCTGAACCAAATCGGCACAGTAACGGAAACTCTGGAGTGCATCCAGATTGCCCGCGAAAACGGCTACGGAGCAGTCATTTCTCATCGGTCGGGCGAAACAGACGACACGAGCATCGCGGATCTTGCCGTAGCCGCAGGCATGGGGCAGATCAAGACCGGTTCCACCAGCCGCGGGGAACGCGTCGCGAAGTACAACCGATTTCTCGAGATTGAGAAGGAACTCGGATCAAAGGCTCGTTATGCAGGCGCCAGTGTGTACGACCGCTGGCGTGCAGTAAAGGTGTGAGCAGGCATTAACCAACGCGTGTGCTGGAGTCCACCCTAGATTATTGGCCAGGGCCTAAGACTCCCCAAGAGGCGGTGGTAGCAAAAGGGGGAGTGTTGGAAGGAGGCCTCGAAATCGCGATGCCTTGGTGTCCCGTTGAGTTCTGTACGGTACAGCCGCGGCAGCCGGCCAGCAGCTGCCGTTCCAACGGCAGAGTCTTGCTCGTCTTCGGACACGCTCTTCGTTCTGCCACATCCGCACCGCTGTCTCCTCCGATATGGCCCCTGCGACCTATCCCAGTCCAACCCAAGCTCGCATCGATGAGGAACCCGGCGACCGGCAAAGGCGTAGTTGGGAACCATGTGATTGAAGGAGAGATCTGAGTTTGCAGAAATACGTCCTCATTGCGATCGGTGGCGCACTGGGTTCCGTAGCCAGATATTGGGTTGGAGCAACAGTCGCCAGCCGCATAGGAGCCAAATTTCCGTATGGCACTTTCGTCATCAACATCACTGCTTGTCTGCTCATTGGGTTCTCTCTGACAACACTCGCGAAGCGCACTGAACTCAATCCCGCCTGGAGATACCTGATGCCGATTGGCTTTATCGGCGCGTATAGCACTTTCTCGACATATGAGTGGGAAACTCTGACCACGCTACGCGCTGGCGCGCTGTTAATGGCCGTTCTCTACGCTTTTAGTAGTCATGAATTCGGACTTGCCCCGACCTGGGGTGGAACCGTTATTGCTGAGGTCGCCCCATGAGGACCGAGAGGCAATTGGCCTTCTACCGGTCCATCCTGGAAACACTTCCAGAGGCTGGATGCCCTTTCTGCCGGTTCCTGAAAGACTACCAGTCAGCCCGACTCCAGAATCATTCGGATCGGAAGATACGGAGTCTGTGCAATTTCCATGCGTGGGGCGTCGCTGCGGTGCAGAATGCGCTGACCGCCGTGCAGGTCTTCGCTGATCTACTCGAAACGGCAGTCAGGGAGGCAGACGAAAAGAGCGGCTGTGACATTTGCAATGAGATTTCGACCGAGGAAGATCATCGAATGCGCGAATTCGTCAGCTGCCTCGAACGGACCGACGTGGCCGTCTGGCTGAGAAAGGATGCCGTTCTGTGCATTCCTCACGCGATAAAGCTGCGCCGGCGGGTCAAACCGGTGATCGCCGCCCGGGTCGACACGATACTCGACAAGTGCCGCAGGCAATTGCTGGAAGAGCTCAAAGCCTTGCGCCGTATGCCACAAGCGAAGAGGCCCGGCTGGGGTTCGCTGGGAAGAGCTGCGGAATTTCTAGTTTCGCAGCGTGGCTTACAGAATTCAAAGGAGCTTCAATGTTAAATGCCGGAAAAGCGGTGAAAGTCAGCATTTACGTGAGTGATGGCACAACCCGTCATGGGCTTCCTGTCTACTCGAGCATTCTCGACTTTCTCTTCTTCCGAGGTGTGTCAGGTGCAACTGTATTGAAAGGTGTTGCCGGGTTCGGCGCTGACCATCACATGCACTCTACGAGCTTTGTCGAGGCCTCAGGCCATCTGCCTCTCAAGATTGAATTCATCGAATCAAGAGAAAAGGTAGACGAACTCCTCAGCAAGCTGGAGGAAATGGCCGGCAGTGGAATGATTGAAGTCCAGGAGACGATGATAGCGAAACCTGCTCAGGTCTCAAAGCCCAAGAAAGCAGCTACTCCAGCGCACCTGAAGATAGCGGGAAAGGCCAAAATGATGCGGATCTATATTGGCGAATCGGACCATTGGCGGGATAAGCCGCTCTATGTTGCCCTTGTCGAGGCCATGCGAGCCAATGACCTCGCCGGCGTCACGGTTTATAGAAGTATTTTGGGCTATGGCGCGCAAGGTCGTATCCATAAAGACAAAACTCTCCACATTTCACATGACGCCTCAATCATGCTTTCAGTCATTGACAGCGTGGAGAAGATTCAGTCCTTCCTCCCCGTCACCGAGCAGATGGTAGAAGAGGGGCTTATCGTCCTCTCTGACGTTGACATCATTAAGTATTCTTACCGCCCCACGGAGGTTAGGTTGCCAGAGACGCTGTCCGGGTCTCAAACTGCTTCAACATGAACGGAGGATGCAACATGAAGGAACAATTTCACGCTCGGATGCTACGAATTCACTTCGGCGAGGGCGACAAGTGGCAAAATAAGCCGCTTTACGAAGCGATCGTCACGAAATGCAAGGAACTAGGAATGGCGGGAGCGATCGTGTATCGAGGCATTGAGGGCTACGGGTCCAGTGCAAGAATTCGCCATGCCAGAACTCTCTCGAAGGATGCTCCAATCATGTTGAGCGTCATTGACACAGAGGAGCAAATACGCCGACTCCTCCCTCATCTCGACGCGATGGTGGAGGAAGGTTTAATCGCGATGTCCCAGGTGGAGGTCATCCGATACTTCAAAAGCTCTGCCAAGACACAGAATGTCCCACTGGCTTGACGCAACGGCTAAGCTCCTTCCCCTTCGGCTTTGCCCACAGACCGTGGCCCAATCCGGATTTGAGCCAACAATAATTATTCCTGAGCCATTATTTGAGGCGCGAGGTTGTCATATGGCGACTTCAGACAAGTCGGTGAAGCTCCGAAGTCGCACCGACGAAGAAGGAAGCGCGAAGGATTCTGAAGAAGAGGCCTCACTCTGTAGAGTCACGAGTACGGGCACGTTCACACCACCACGCCACTAATGGTTGTTCGGAGTTTGGTTCGGCAACTTGGGCCCTCCTTGGTGAAGCGAGGGACGCGTTTTGCGGTGCGGCGCTGAGACTTGAGACCTTCGGCGGCTGTGCAGATCGAGATCACAAAACGCGCCGGCGATTCCAGCTTCTTCGCTCAATGCCTTTTCCCCGACCTCACGTTTGAGTTTGACATTGCAGCTGCGCTTCTCATATTCTGAAAGCAAAGCATCAGGAGTGATCTGGCGAAACGCCGGATCCGGCAACCGAGTCCCGGGGACTGTCACGGTGCCAGAGCGAAAGCTCGATGTGCGGAATGGAATTTCCGAAAAGCGAGTCTCCACCAGCAGATACTTCCTGCTGGAAGACATGTTCGCGCTCCTGAATGTAGCACCTCGAAAGGAGCACGACTATATGTCCAGTTCTGTTGCCGACAGAGATGATCTGTCGACGTTCTCTTCTAGGAAGTCAAAGACCTTCATCTTTAGCTCAGAATCGGTGTCCGAGGGACATCCCGACAAAGTATCCGATTATATCGCTGACTCTGTGCTGGACGCTTATCTTGCGCAGGACCCGCGCGCGAGGGTCGCGTGCGAAGTTCTCTGCAAGGCAGGAACCGTGGTACTTGGGGGCGAAATCAGTTCCACGGCGACAGTGGATCACGAAACAGTAGTCCGTCAGGCGATTCGCGATATTGGCTACACCGATTCTGCCTCTGCATTCAATGCAGATGGAGTGCGCATTCTGCAGTTCATCTCCAGCCAATCGCCTGACATCGCTCAGGGTGTTGATGTTGACAAGAATGATAACGGAGAGCAGGGCGCGGGTGATCAGGGCATCATGTTCGGATATGCATGTACTGAAACAGCCGAACTGATGCCACTGCCGATCTTCTTGGCCCATCAGCTCACCCGCGGACTTGCCGAGGATCGTAAATCCGGCGCCTATGGCTGGATCTGCCCAGATGCCAAGTCTCAGGTTTCAGTGTCCTATGAAGGCAATACACCTGTGGCCGTCACCGATGTGCTCATCTCCACTCAGCATTCCGAAGCAGTTTCACGCGATGAAATTTCACAATATGTTCGTGACGTATTGGCGCCCCGCTGTCTGGGCAAATGGTTCCACAGAAGCATCAGATTTCATGTGAATCCCACTGGTAGTTTTCTTCTTGGTGGTCCTTCAGCGGATTGCGGCGTGACCGGGAGGAAGATCATCGCTGATACTTACGGTGGCGCCGCGCGGCATGGCGGTGGCGCCTTTAGTGGGAAGGACCCTTCGAAGGTAGATCGCAGCGCGGCGTATTTCTGCCGATTCATCGCGCGCCAGCTCATAAGAAGTGAGATCGCGAAGCGCGCGGAGCTTCAGGTTGCGTACGCCATCGGCGTGGCAAAGCCCATTTCTATAAAGGTTGACTCGTTCGGTACGGGAGATTATCGCGCAGCGCTCGAATTTGTACAGCGATTCGATTTTCGACCAGCCGCGATTATCGAACATCTGGACCTGCTTCGCCCGATCTATCGCAGCACAACAAACTACGGGCACTTTGGGAGACGTGGCCTTCCCTGGGAACAAGGAGACCCAGCCGACGAATGGCTCTAGATGACGCGGGTGTTGCCAGGTTCTCTTAGCAGAATGATGTACCATGCGCGGTCATAGAGCTCGATTCACCGGGGACGTCCAGCGCAGATACCGTGCGTATGCTCTTGATCATGCTATGACCAGGGAGCAAATGATGGCGCATGATAGGGTTTGCTGCCCGGACGCTCTCTTAACACCATACTTTATATGGATCAGCCGCAAATGGTTCGAGTGGACCAGGCTCAAGCCGACTCAGGCGCAGCATGGCGCAGTGGAGGAGCGCCAATTTGAGGACTGGCTGGATCGCCTCGATCCGTCTCTGGATGCAGTCACATGCGAGTGCCACGTGAAGCTCTTTCCCCGACGCAGGTAACGGGAGGGTCCTCTTTATGGATCGTGAGCGCTCACCGTACGGCGGTGATTACCAGCACGCCTTCGCACGCCTGAAGAATCGCTTCCTGAAACCTCATGCGGACTGCTGGCATAGTACAGCTCGGCGATGTCTGGATAACGGGAGAGCCAGTGAGTGATATCAACCAGATGACTGCGCTCCAGAGCCACGCGCAGAGGCGGATTTCTTAAACCACGCAGAAGTATGGCTCGAATCACCGTATCTTCGTCCTCCATCTCGAAACAGACGCGGAAAGCACCTTCATTCACCAGTCGATCGCGCAGGATATTGGAGATCGCGTAACGGATGCGATGGGCGGTTGCTCCTGACTCATAGACTTTCGACAAGTACATCGAAGCCTCGGAATAGCATGCTTGAGGAAGTCTGGCGTTTCTGCCCTTCTCGGACGAGATACCGCGTCATTGAAGTCATGAGGGCGATGGCCTAGTACCCTTCGATTCGATGCCGCCCCAAGACCTTTCCCGTGGCATCGTACGCAGTGAACTCCTGCCAGCATTCGTCATCATCGCCGATGGTGGAGACCACCCAGACGATCCTTTCAATGCTTTCGCATGTCTCTTCCGGCCACCAACGCTGAAAGCGAGAGGCGCGAGAGGAAAAGGTACCGTGCCGCGCCAGCTGGCGAGCTCGCTCGCCGGTAATTGATCCCTGCATTTCGGGCATCAGCAATACCATCCTTGAGTGGTCCCGGCTAATATGCCTCCTTGCGGTGAACACCGATAATGGTCCCTCGTACATCGTAGGCGGTGAATTCATGCAAATCCTCCCCCGACTCACCGAGGCTATAAACAACCCACACAATCTTTTCGACTCTTTCGCAGACTTTCTCCGGCCACCATGGGTTCGCGTGCACACCACGGTTTGAAAGAGTTCCGCGTCGGGCAAGAAGCCGGGCCCGCTCGCCCACAAACGTATTCTGCACATACGACATAACAGAGCTCCTGTGGTGCCGGCGCTCCGGTGATGGTGAGCAGCTGGCCTCCTAGTCTGTTGAAAGACCTCGATCGCAGGACACGGAAAATGCACAGTTCTGACTCTATGATCGCCAGCTCTACGCTCCTCACAGCACCGTTGTCGTTGCCGAAGGCGCAAAGTACAAAGCTGAAGGCCCTTGTCGATATTTCTCAGAACATCACTTGCTGTGCGATTATGAATTCCGCTCCACAGTGCTTGGATACGTGTAGCGCGGCGCCGCCTACCCTGCGCTGACCGCACGCTGGGTACAGGCTCGGGAGCGGAAGCGCTTAAGCGATTAACTGGCTGATACACTAGTCGCTGGTTGGCATACACAATTGCGAGGTTGTCACAATTCCTCTGGATCTTGTCGTTCAAAACCAGAAGCCCCTCGAGGCCGGGTTTCTCAAAATGGCAGACAGGCTCGCCCGCTAAATGCTCCACAGCCATTCTGGCTTTCATATCCCGTCCTGCGTCGCCGCTCCGGACTGCCTAACGAATTCCGCCGATTGGGATTGGACGACTGCGAGGACGTCCTGTTCCAGCCGGTTGAGCCTTTCAAGCGCCGACTGCACGGCGGGGGTGCCGTCTTCTTTGACTTTTCGCGCCCGGTCCAGTGCCTGTTCTGCAATGCGGCTGATTTCGTGCAGCAGCTTTCGGATCTCTATCTCCAGGCGGTCGCGGCTTTCCTGAATGCGATTGAGAACATCGTTTTGTACGCGCGAGCTGTTCACCTCCAAAAGATGCTGCAGAAATTCTCGAGCTTCATTCGTAATTACTTTGCGTGCACCAACAAGCGGCAAAAAGATGTCGGCGAGCCAGCGCAGGGGTGATGGAGGCTGTGCGGTTCCAATGAAGTCCTCGAAAATAAACCTGGAACGCACGCGCAAGCCCTTCTCCTGATCGAGCGCATGGGGCATTCGCGCCAGTTCATTGAGACCCGCGTCTGCGAGCTTTTGCAGGAAGTTATTTCCCATCTCCACAAATCGAATGGCCACGGAGCGATATTGGCGCTCGCCCTCCTCCTGCTCAGGTCTGAGCCACGGCATAACTTTGCGGCGTGAGATCTCCTGGGCAAGGTGCATCACCCGGCGCCTATAGTGCGGGCCAAAGCCGAGAGGGAGGGACGGCAGCTCTTCATCAAATTCTGCTTCACATTCAGACCAAGCGGAATGGAAGAACCGCGTGTGCCTTTCAACGAAAAGGTCCGAAATCCTCTGCTGCTCCGCCATAAACAGGAAATTCAGCTCGCGCATCGAGCGCTCAGCCTCGCCGATGGTTTCCTTCATCAGCTCGATGCGCCGTTCGGATTTCTCGATTGGACGCTGAAGCGCGTCACGGTCCTCACGGATAATGGCCAGCAGTTGCTCACTTAGGCGCTGGAGGCCGCGGTCGCCGGCCGCGCGAACGAGATTTCCGCCGGAGTCCTCAACGAGGTGATGCAAACTCGCCAGCAGTTTTCCCCAATCCCGTAAGGGGCCACGGCTTTCGATCCGTTCGGCGGCGCTAACCTCAAAAACTTCCCCCATCGGGCGATGCAGCCGCTTCTCCAGGACCCCACTAGTGAACTTAATCGCCGCTGCGCGCTCCGGATCGGTGGTGCGGTCGGCTTTGTTGATTACCAGGATCAAATCCTGAACCTGCTTGCCGACGGCCTCGACTAATGCCAACTCCTCGCCCGCAAT
>Ga0210385_10001576_pt1 | contig 14111 bp, 16 predicted proteins | sample IncBWH26OmetaG_FD_160107 | JGI IMG/M metagenome (GOLD analysis project Ga0210385, IMG submission 160107) | Forest soil microbial communities from Barre Woods Harvard Forest LTER site, Petersham, Massachusetts, United States - Inc-BW-H-26-O ... | reverse complement strand
ACGGCTTCGCCCGGCTCGGTGGCGGATTCCGGCGCAGCCGCGTCCATTTCGCCCACTTTGAAGCGGGAGAAGCGGCGGATAGAAATGTTCTCGCCGATCTTGGCGATCAGCGCGTCGACCATTTCCTTCACGGTGACGCCTTCGTCCTTGATGAAGTGCTGTTCGTAGAGGCAATTTTCCTCGTAGAACTTTTCCATTTTGCCGGTGACGATCTTTTCGATCACGGGCGCGGGCTTGCCGGTGGCCTTGGCCTGCTCGCGGAAAATTTCGCGCTCGCGGTCGAGAATCTCCTGCGTCACCTGCTCGCGGCGGAGAAAGCGAGGATCGGTGGCGGCCACGTGCATGGCGAGGTCGTGGCAGAGACGCTGAAAGTCGTCCGTGCGCGCGACGAAATCGCTCTCACAATTCACTTCGACGATGGCGCCGATTTTGCCGCCAGCGTGAATGTAAGAGCCGACGATGCCTTCAGACGTGGCGCGCTGCGCTTTCTTCGCTGCAGCGGCCTGCCCCTTCTTGCGCAGGACGTTGATCGCCTGCTCGAGATCGCCGCTGGCTTCAATCAGCGCGGCGCGGCAATCGGAAAAGCCGGCTGCGGTACGGTCACGCAGCTCCTTCACAAGCTGCGCCGAGATGTTCTTTTCAGGTGTGGCCATAAGATGCGCTCAGTTCCTTATTTTTGTTTATTGGACGCTGTAAGGGCTTAAACAGCGTCCATTTTGGGGCTAAACGCCTGTAACATTTCCAAAAGCGCTATTTCTACCGGCGGCCGCCGTCGTCGCCCGCTGAGTACTGGACCGAGGCTTCTTCGGCAGGCATGACTTCGGTTTCCGGCACAGGTTCGCCTTCGACGAAGTCGCCCTCCTGCTTCTCGTAGACCTCATAGGCGCTGGTATCAACGTACTCGGGATTGTCCTCGGCTGCGTCGCTTGCGACCTTGAGATCGGCGATTTGCGTCTGTTCGTAGGCCTGACGGCCGGCGACAACCGCGTCCGAAATCTTCGAGGTGAAGAGGCGGATGGCGCGGAGAGCGTCATCATTGCCCGGAATGACCCAATCAACAAGGCTCGGATCGCAATTGGTATCGACGATGGCCACGACCGTAACTCCCATGCGGCGCGCTTCGCGCACGGCGATGACTTCGGAGTTGGGGTCGATGACGAACATGATGTCCGGCAGATTGGCCATGCTTTCGACGCCGGCGAAATTCTGCTGGAGGTGCTTGAGCTCGCGTTCGAGGCGCGCGGCTTCCTTCTTGGGAAGCGCGGCCATGCGGCCGTCTTCGATCATCGACTTGAGCAGCTTAAGGCGCTTGATCGATTTCTGGAGCGTGACCCAGTTGGTGAGCGTGCCGCCAAGCCAGCGGTGGTTCACGTAATACATGCCGCAGCGTTCGGCCTCTTCCTTGATGGCTTCCTGCGCCTGGCGCTTGGTGCCCAGAAAGAGGATGCTCTTGCCCTGACCGGCGCGTTCGGAGACGAAGCGGGCAGCGTCGCGAAACATTTTCAAAGTCTTTTGCAGGTCAATGATGTGAATGCCGTTGCGTTCGCCGAAGATGTATTCCTTCATCCGCGGATTCCAGCGTCGCGTCTGGTGGCCGAAGTGAACTCCGGCTTCCAGAAGCTCCTTCATTGTAATTTCGACTCCCAAAGTACCTCCTCTTTCTCAAGGGATGCTTCGATTCCCGCCTCAGCGGTGAATCTGCCGCGATCGAGAACAGCATCCTTTTTTGCCGGATGCTTACCGGCCGTGAAATTCGGCGGGCCTTGCGGCCCGCCGCCGAGCAAATTACCGTTTGCTGAACTGGAAGCGACGGCGTGCACCCTTCTGGCCGTACTTCTTGCGTTCCTTCATGCGCGGATCGCGCGTGAGAAAACCGTTTTTGCGCAGCGCCGGACGCAGCTCCGGATTCAGGATCGAGAGCGCGCGGGAAAGCCCCATGCGAATGGCTCCGGCCTGTCCGCCAACGCCGCCGCCCTTTACCTGGCAGCGAACGTCGAGCTGATCGAGCATCTGGGTGAACTTGAGCGGCTCAACCGCGGCGGTGTGCCAGGCGACGTTGCGGAAATAATCTTCGACAGGGCGGCCATTGACAGTGAACTTCGCCGCGCCTGCCTTGATATAAACGCGCGCGATGGCTTCACGACGGCGGCCAGTGCCGTAATATTGCTTGGCTCCCTGGCTACCCAAAGAATTCGGCGTGGAACTCAAATTTCCTCCTCATTCACGAACCGCACGATATTTTCAAACCGGTTTTCGGTGTGGCGGCAACTCAGCCCTAGCAGGCGAGAGTCGACACGCAGACACCTATCGGCAAATGCAAAATGCCGAATTCAAACTAAAGCGAGATCGGCTGGGGTTTCTGTCCTGCGTGGCGGGCCAACGATTCCTTCCCGGCATATACACGCAACTTCTTCGCGCGACGAGCGCGAAGCTTGTTCTTCGGCAGCATTCCAAGCACTGCTTCCCGCACCACCTCTTCCGGACGCCGCGCCAGCAGCGACTTCACGGACTCTTCTTTCAACCCACCCGGCCATCCGCTGTGATGGCGATACACTTTCTGATCGATCTTGTTGCCGGTAAGCTTCACGCGCTCGGCATTGATCACGATGATGTGATCGCCGCAGTCCAGATGCGGCGTGTACGACGGCTTATCCTTGCCAATCAAAAGACTCGCCACCCGGGTCGCCAAGCGCCCGAGCACCTGGTCTTCGGCGTCGATCACAAACCAGTTCTTGCCAACAATCAAATCTTCGGCCTCGCGGCCCTTAGGAATATACGTCTGCGTCACTTCGGTAGCACCTTTCGGCTAGAGACAAACGCTAAGTTTAGGTGAGAGACCGGATTCTGTCAAACGGAAAGCAGGCGGCCTCTTTGCACCAAGAAACACGAATTCAGAATGTGAATTCGCGGACGAGCGGCGGGCCTTGATCGAAATCGCTATAGCGAATCCACGCAGGGCGAACCACGAAATGGACGATTCCGGGCCAGCTTTGGCGGGCGGGCCCGTCTGGCCATGTCTTGAAATAAATTTCCAGATAATTTTCGCGTTCGGGCGATTTCAGTTCTTGCGCGCGGCCTTCATATTGAACCGTCTTTTCACCTTGCGACCATCCCGCAATCACGAACGAACATTCCGGACGCGCAACAAGATTGGGATACTTGCGCGAGCTACGGACGGTGTCGAAGATTATCTCGAATTGTGGAGTAATGGCGATTCCCACGAGCGCAGCCTGCGGCGCGCCCGAGGGGCCAATCGTGCCGAGTACACCGAGCTTCTGGTGGGACAGAAACTCATGCAGTTGAGGGAGGTCCATGACGCAATTACCGGGCGGAGTTTAACCGATGCCGTTTCGTAATGTCTACTCAGCGCTAAGCGAGGGTATGAGTTTGATAAAAAACGGCCGGACTGTCCACGGTGCAAATTGAACAGTCCGGCCGCTTCTCCTTGCGGGGGGGTTAGAACGTGTAAATCACGTCGAACTGGAAGCGTTTGAGCCACGGCTGAGGTGGCGTGGTGACGTCGAAATTCAGCGGCCGGCCGATCAGGGCAGTCACTGAAAGCTGCACGTTCGGATGGACTTGGTAGATCGCCATTAGGCGATGTTCGGTCACGTTGCTTCCCTGCCGAATATCGCTGTAGTCGAAGTTCGAAAGCACAGCTTCACGCTCGGTGAAGATGTGGGTGTAGTCGAATTGCCAGTCGCCCTTCTTCTGCGCGCGCCCAACCTGCGCCTCTGCCCAATACCCACGCCGCTCGCGGGAGTTGCAAGCGAAGTTGGTGGACTGGGTATAGTGAAGCGACGTTGTGTTGGCGGGTGCAGGTAGGATATTCGCTTCGTTGCCGCAAGCGCCCATGTTCTGCACGTAGTCCCCTATGAAGGCAATGGGGAACTTCGCAGAGGGCGTCGTGACGTCGATACGCGCCAGACTGTCAAAGAGAGAGAACTTCGACGCGAACTGGGCGTTCGTGATCGTTGTAACGCCTGTCGGGTAAGACGTGCCGGCGACCGTCACTTCATTGGTCGAGGTCGTCGTTACGATCGAGTTCTGAACGGTGTTGCCAGTTCCCAGCGGCAGCAAACCGGTCAGCGGCGTCTGCGGATTCTTCGAACTGGCTTTGGCCAAAGCCAGAGCAATCGGATCGGCATTATGCCAGTCGTAGAAGCCCGAGTACGCGCCGAACTTCACTTTCGGGGCCAACTGCCAACTCGTTTGTAGCTGTCCGCCATACACAATGCTGGAGATCGCGCTTTGGTTCGTGCCTGAAGTGGCCGCAACCTGGGCAAAAGGCAACTGGAAGCCGACAAGTGCAATTTTCTTGAGCACGGGCACCGAGTTGAGATTCCACGCAAGAGTTTCGGCAGCGCCTTCTGGGTTGAGGTCCTTATCCCAAGTCAGCTCCGTGTTGTACCAGGGGTAAGCGAACTTGCCGCCCGTGAGCGTGAGGGCATGAAAATAGGTCGGTGTGTAATTTACATACGCTTTATCGATCGCAATCGCTTTGCGAGTGTAAAAGCCCGAGACGGTCTGGTTGGTGCTGGTCGGATCGTTGATGTCGCCCGATGCCAACGAGAAGCCGCCGGCAAAATCGTTGTTCAGTTTCGCGGTCACGTTCCAACGCAAGCGGAAGCGCTCGCGATTCTGGTCGAGCGATTGGTTGGCCGGCCCACCGAAGAAAGGCTCGTCGCGGAGACGAAGGTCACCGCTGAAGTTAAACGGGCCGAAGGTGGTGATACGCTGCTCGAGGTTTCCGATGCGGTTGGAAAGATCCTGGGGAGTCTGCGTTTGCACGGCCTGAGCCCGAACCTGTGGCTGAGAATTAGACGAGGCGCTTGCGGGCGCTGCTGCCACTGGGCCTACTACGGGGCCTAAAACTGACGCGATTGCGGGATTCGCCACTCCTTCGATCTGGGCGGTGACGGGAACGCCCGCGATCGTCCCCGAGTACGTCCCGGATGAATTCAACCGGTCTTCGAGCGCTTGCGTCTTGGCCTGCTCCTGCTTCAGTTCGGTGCTCAGCTGTTGCAATTGCGCGGACTGGGCTTCGATCAGGCTTTTCAACTGCTCGAAGTCATTCTGTGATGGAGACGTCTCGGCCTTGGCGGGCTGAGAAGTCGCGGTAGCAGCGGCTGGTGTTGAATCTGAGCTTGCATTGGGCGCGGCTGCGCCGTCCGCGCTCCAGGCGGCTTGGGAGAACATCGCTGCGCTGAGCAACAGCGCGAGGGCCTCCATTCCTAACTTCGATTTCCACTTTCTATTTGTGGCTACCGTAAACATTTTTCGAATCTCTCCTAGGATTTGTGCTGGTCTCCAGTGGACTGGAAGACTTTTTGAGATTTCGCTGCGCTTTCGGGCTATCCCTTGCATTACATGGAGCTGGTATTCGAATCGGTTGTGCGATCCGTCTGCGAATCTGTGGTCTGGGCAAATTGTGGGCAAACGCGATCACGCGCTGCAACACAGCTACCTCAGGGAGAAGGCGTTACACGTGGGGCCGAACGGGAGGGGAACAAAAAACCCACCAACCGGCTGTTCCGGCGGTGGGTCGTTGGGAAAACCGACTAGGCTGTGGTCTTAGACCGCGAGCCTCACTGCACCGGAACACACACACGCGCACGCCTGGGTACAGCGACAACAGGTCGCGCTAAGTGCGTTCCTATGCAGGGAAATACTCACGGAGGCAGCATAGGGGAAGACGTCGAAAATCGCAAGCGGGATTCTCGGCGCGCGCTTTCGGCAATTAAATGGCAGTACCAGACTCAACACATAGACCGATGGTATCCGGTCGACTATACTGTGGGTTAAGCAAAGGACGAACGACAGGCTCGGGGGACTGAGCGGAGGCCGGGACAGCGAATCCAGAGGCTACGATGAGTAATTACTTTTGGTTTGGCCTGAGCGCAAAAACTATCGCGAACTACTTCCTCGATCTAGGCCGGAGGGACGGAGTCCCTATCGACCCCCTGAAGTTACAAAAGCTCGTTTACCTGGCGCATGGATGGTCCCTTTTTTTCCTCAAGAGACCGCTTATCAAAGAGCCCTTTGAAGCTTGGCGTTATGGACCTGTCGTCCCGGTGCTATATCAAGAATTCCGGAGATTCGGTGGTTCGCCAATCACCGATTTTGCGGCGGAAGTGCCTGGGGAACCTTCCTACGGGATAGACCCCCAAACAAAGTCGCTTCTAGAAGCGGTGTGGGAGCGATATAAAACGCTGACGCCGATCCAACTGTCAATGCTTACGCATGAACCCGGGTATGCCTGGGATTTAGTCCAGAGGCGACCTGATTTCTTCCCTTGGGGTGCGCGGAAGATTCCAAACGAATTTATTGCTGACGAATTCTCTCGAAGACAGCAACAGGCACAATAACCCGACATGGCGGACCAACCCCAGCTAGGGAAACCCAAAGAGTCTTTCGAGATTCCTGAACCGCGAGTTGAAAAATTAGAAGCTTCCGTTGCTGAATGCGCATCTCGTACCGAAGCTGCCAAAGAGCTTTCGGCATTCTCCAAATCCCGCCCTGAGTGGTGGCTTCGCTCACCTCAGTACGACTGGTTGCTAAATACTCTTCTGAAACTTATCCTATTGATTTTCGTCATCATCATGAACATTTGGTGGACGCACCGTGTTCTGCAGCTCGTTTGGCTGTCCGCGTTTCCGGCCTCTCAGTATCGCCTTGCAAACTCTGTTTTGATCGCGCTCGTAACCACCTCGCTGGCAAACTTCCTGGCTCTCGTAGCAATCGTGGCAAAGCACCTCTTTCCTAGCTCGAAATGACGCACCCACCTCTGGAGCCTGATGGCAAAGGGCTTTATGACTTCCTTATGGGCAGTGGAGTATGGTCGCCGCATGGGAACACCCCTCGCCGAGTTTGAAATTTCGCTTTACGACGGCGGCGCATCGCAAGACGCGATGGCGGCCGGCGATTCACACCTCCGAGTTTGCGTGGTGCACACCACGCCGGAAGGAACTCACGCCGCGCTGCGTTCGGCGGCACGGCTCGCCAAGGATTTGTCGGCACAGATTGTGTTGCTGGCGGCGGAGGCCGTGCCGTTCCATTTTTCGATGGAGCGCCCTCATGTGCCGGCACGTTTTCTGGAGCGCCGGCTTCTCGCGCTTTCCAGTGAAGCCGAAATGGGCGACGCTGAATTGACAATTAAAGTATCGCTTTGCCGTAATCGACGCACCGCTCTTGCGACTATGCTGGCGCCGCGATCCCTGGTCACGATCGGCGCCGATATGCACTGGTGGCACAGACACGATCGCGCGATGGCCAAGTGGCTGCGCGAACGCGGACATCATGTAATCATTGTTTCAGCCGACGTAAAAAAGCGTACCGATCCGAAACAGGATCGCGGACGAATGGCGCAATATTTGCGTTCTCTAACCTTCGAACCGTCGCAACAAATCCGCGGCTGAAAACGCCGTCAATTCCCTCCTGCGATTTTTTAACGTCTTGTGTACAATTAAAGGGTCTTGCTCTCCGTTAATAACATCACGATGCGCTTCGGCGCCCGAATACTGTTCGAAGACGTGAGCTGCACGTTCTTTGCGGGGCGGAGGTACGCCATCACGGGGCCGAACGGAGCGGGCAAATCCACGCTGATGAAGATCCTGACCGGCGAAATGGAGCCGAGCAAAGGCGACGTAACACGTCCGAAGAAGCTCGGTATTTTGCGCCAGGACCAGTTCGCGTTCGACAAATTCCGCGTGATCGACACCGTGATCATGGGTAACGCCACGCTCTGGAAGGCACTGCAGGAGCGCGAGGCGCTCTATGCCAAGCCGCACGAAGAGTTGACCGACAAAGACGGAATGCGCCTGGGCGAACTGGAAGGAATCGTGGGCGACGAAGGCGGCTACACCGCCGAGGCCGACGCCGGGCTGCTGCTCGACGGACTGGACATCGACCACTCGCTCTACGAACGCAAAATGAGCGAGCTGCAGGGCGGCCAGAAAGTCCGCGTGCTGCTGGCGCAGGCGCTCTTTGGAAATCCGCCGTGCCTGCTGCTCGACGAGCCGACGAACCACCTGGACCTCGATTCGGTCCACTGGCTGCAGGACTATCTTTGCGAATACGAAGGCGTGCTGATCGTGATCTCGCACGACCGCCATTTTCTGAATAGCGTCTGCACGCACTGCGCGGACATCGACTACCAGACCGTGATTATGTACAACGGCGGCTACGACGACATGGTGCTGGCGAAGACGTCGATTCGCTCGCGCGTGGAGTCGGAAAATGCGCAGCGGGAAAAAAAGATCGCGCAGTTGCAGGAGTTTATCGCGCGATTCTCCGCCGGCACCCGGTCCGCACAGGCGACTTCGCGAAAGAAAGAAGTGGAGAAGCTCCAGACCGCGGAGCTGGCGAAATCGAATATCGCGCGGCCGTTCATTCGCTTTCAGGTGGAGCAGGCTTCGGGGCGGCATCCGCTGGAGATCAAGAGCGTCGCGAAGACGTATGACGGCGTAAAAGTGTGGCGTCCTTTTTCGGCGGCCGTGGAGCGCGGCGAAAGAATCGCGCTGATGGGCCGCAACGGAACCGGCAAAACCACGTTGCTGCGTTCGCTGATTCGCAATGCGCCGGGCCCGGTGGACGACGCGGAAAAAGCTTTCACGATCGACGGCGGGCAAGTGATCTGGGGACACAACGCCGCGGTCGGCTATTACTCGCAGGACCGTTCGAACATCATCGACAAGAAAACCACGACCATGCAGTGGCTGGCGGATTACGATCCGCGCGCGACGCAAGAGCAGCTGCGCGGGCTGCTGGGGCAGATGCTTTTCAGCGGCGACGACGCGATGAAGCCCACTCGCGCGCTTTCCGGAGGCGAGTCCGTCCGGCTGATCCTTTGCCGCCTGATGCTGGCGAAACCGAATATCCTGGTGCTTGATGAGCCGACGAACGATCTCGATCTCGAGTCCATCAACGCCCTCAACGTGGCGCTGCAGAAATATGACGGCACGCTGCTGATGGTGACGCACGATCACGACGTGATCGATGAAGTCGCCACGCGCATCTGGCATTTCAAGGATGGGCGCATCGAGGATTTCAAAGGCCCGTACGCGGATTACGTGCAGTATGCGAAGGAAAAAGCCTCTTAGAAGAACTTCGTAGAGTTTCTGGCAATGCTTGCGGCCAGCGGTACAACTCCCAGAAAAACTTTGCCAGCAAAATATTGACCGTACAGCCGGCCGCAATTAACGCATTTGCCTGCGCGTCCTACTGGCGCGCGACGGCCGGTGTGCAGAACTGGTCGAAGGCCTGCTTGAGCGCTGCGGCAATGGAGAAGGCGTCGCGGCTTTCGATATCGCGGCGCTCGAGCATGAAGGCCACTTTGCCGTCGCGCATCAGAGCGATGGACGGCGAAGACGGCTGATATCCGGTGAAATAGCTGCGAGCGCGGGCCGTGGCTTCCTGGTCCTGACCGGCGAAAACCGTCGCGAGCACGTCGGGGCGTGCAGTATTTCCCACGGCATGAACAATCGCCGGACGCGCCTTCCCTGCCGCGCATCCACAGATCGAATTCACCATGACGAGCACTGTCCGGTTCTCGTCTTTCAGCGTTGCGTCAACTTCCTGCGCCGTGCGCATCTCGCGAAATCCGACTCGCGTTAGTTCCTCACGCATGGGCTTCACAAATTCTTCAGGGTACATAGCTGCTCCTTTGGTCGAACTTCGATCGAAGTCTGGTTGAAAGAACGATGATACCAGATTAGGATGCGCGGCGCGTTCGTCCGGCTTCGGAAAGTAGGAATGACCTTCTTAGGAACGGGTCATTGCAAAGGCAACCGACTGCCCCGCTTGAGAGCGCCGATTGTTTCGAGGATAGGCGCGAGGCCGTCGGCCAGCATGGTTTTCGAAATGGAAAACGGAACATGCACTCCAGCCGCGATTCGCCGCAGGACTTCGGGCTCCTGCGCGCTCATCAGGACAAGAGACGACGGGCAGTTTTCCCGTTTGAGCGCCTTCGCAGCCTCGATCCCCGAGAGCAGCGGAATCGAAAGGTCCAGCAGAATCACGTCCGGCCGAAGCTCGCCGGCCTTGCGCAGTGTCTCGAAGCCGTCACGGGACTCGCCGCAGAGAAACCAGTCCGACGGGCGCGCGTTCAACAGCTCCGCCAAACTGCGGCGAACCGCATCGGAATCGTCCGCCACCATCACGCGGAGCGCCGCTCCGTTGGCGGATGCCATGACCGAAGGTTCGCTCTTTTGGACTTGTTGCATTTGAGAATGGAATATTTAGCTGCCAGAGAGAAATCGGCAATACATGAAAATATGTAAAGGGCTTGGAGGCTTGACCCAGTAATAGAACCAGCCCGGGTCCGCAAAGACTATCGAGCGCGAGCTGTGTTACGCGTCAGCGCCAGGGCCAACAGCGACCACGAAGTAATTGGCCGGCGTGTCTCCCGGATTTGTGATGCCGTGCTCTTCGTTCGAACGGACGAAGCCCAGGGAGCCGGGTCCGATGAGGTGAGGTGTCCCTTCGATGGTGATTTCCACAGTTCCTTCGCGGACGAGCCACATTTCGGTTTGCACGTGGTGATGCGGAGGATGCGGCGAGCCGCCGGGAGGAAGGGTCGTCTCGTGAACTTCGATGGATTCGCCGGTGGCCAGTTTGCCCTTCAAGATCGCGCGCGATTCTGAGTTTGCAGACTTTTTTACCGGGAGCGCATCGAACGGATACACAGCGGACGGAAGCACGCCGGACGTCGCAGCCGCTTTCGCGGGTTGGGCGGCTTGGGTGGATTGCCCCGCTGGGGCGGCCTGGGCAGCGGACGCGTCTGAAAAAGTAGAGATCAGCGCACTCTGGCCAAGCACGGCAGGCAGAAGTGACATCAGATTGCGACGAGTGATCGACCCATTGAGAGACATGGCGGCGCCTCCGTGAAAGAAGTTTTCATTGTGATGCTCCACTTGCGACCCGCAGGGGGCCGCGCAATCATAACTCCGAAAGGCAACCTGGGGTTACGACTGCTGTGCTGAGGCGGCCCAGGCGGGTGGTTGCGAGAGGCGCGGCGGGCGGTTTTCTTTTGACGAAGGCAAATCTGTGCATACCCCGTTAGAATGGCGGCTATGGCAACCCACAAACAAGTCGAGGCAGCGAGGGAGCGGATGGACGCCGCTCATCGAGCTTTGCTGGCGTACGTGATGCGGCATCCGTCGGTGCCAGCCGACGATGAGCTCCACAAGCGGCTAGGCGAAGAGTTCAAGCACGCCCATCACGAATATGGTCGATTGGTTGGCGAGCTAGAGTAACGCGCATCCCGCGCTCCGGGCACATCGCGCGAACGCGAACCGCGACTGGAAAGGTCCTGCGGTGAGACCACCTTTCAGATTCCACAGTGCAGCTACGAGGGCATCGCTTTCTTCGCAGGTGTTGTAGAGCGCAAGAGAGGCGCGGACGGTCCTCTTTTTGCCGAAGCGCCGCAGAATTGGCTGCGCGCGGTGGTGACCGGCCCGGACTGCAATCCCTTCGCAGTTGAGCGCTGCGCCCACGTCTTCGAAATCGCCCCAGCTGCGACCCTGCGCCATCTCTTCGGATTAAGTCCAATCGCCGAAGCATTTCCCGGATTCATTTCTTGACATACTCGGTGTTCGTCGATACCTTGTCGGTCGATTAACATTATCGGCATTAGAGGGATTCGACCGTCATGCCCAACCTCAATGGCAAGCAGTATGCGATGAACGCCATCTCGCCGATGAAGCCGTGGAAGAGCTGGATCGTGCGAGGATTTTTCCTTTTTCTCGGCTACTTCCCCGGTGCCGGGCGCGACCTGAACAATCTTTCGTTCATTCACTTCGCGCGCTGGGTGATCGTGGGGCGCAAGCAGTTCCCGCGCCTCGATCCCAATCGAGCGGAGCATAAAGACAATCTGCGCTACGACTATCTGCTCTTCTTCAGCAACTTCAACGGAACCTGGAACCAATACATCGACGCTTTTTCGGCCGTTCTCAGCGCGGGCTTGGACTTCATCTGGCGCAGGAGCGAAAAGTATCCTGGAGCGGTTCCGGTGACACCGTTCAAGACTTATATCCAGCGCGGCCAGTTTGAGACCGACTACTACTACAGCGCCTACCCCCACGCGGCAACGAACGACGTGAAGGCCGCACACCGCGTGCAGGCCGCCTTCGACAGTCTTGACGCAAAGAGGGATTTACCCCCGGCCGAATTCGAGCAGGCCTACCGGCAATTTGTGCTGCAAGTGCAGACTGATCTCGGAGCGACCGGCGAAGCTCCGGTAGGAACTTAGAGGAACTGATGGCCAACAAAAATGGGAATATTTACGGACTCACGATCCTCTCCCCGATCAAACAGGACGCAGCAGCTCCGGTCTCGCCAAGCCTCGAACTGCGGAAGTATCTGCATGAACTCTGTGCCCACGAGCGGAGCCCGTTCGCACGCATTCGCGACGTGCATATGGCCCGGCTCGTCGTCATGGATGACGTCGTATTTGAAGGAAGCCCTTCCCACGAAGAGCACCTGCGCTACAAGTATCTGGTCTTCGAAGCAAACTTTGACGGCGACCTGGAGCCGTTCCTGCGGAAGATGCTCGACGCGGCACGCGAAGAAGTCGGCCAGATTTGGCGGCACTGCGAAGGGTTTCCCGGCACAGCGGACCCAGATAAGTTCATCGAGTATATGAAAAAATGCCAGCTCGAAACCACCTTCTACTTCGTTGACGTGAACGATAAAACCGTGCCGCAAACTCTCAAGGCCCTGCAAACGCAAAGCGCAGTCGCTGCGTTTATCCAGAAGCATCAGGGCGCCACGGGTGGCGGGCTGCGGGAAGCCTTTCGCCAATTCTCGAAAGAACTCGCGGCCGCAAAAACCCCGCATCCGGCCAGCGTCCGCGGGCGGGAATTCACGGGGCAACTCGTATGAGCTATCTCGACCCGACCGACATTCAAGGCTTCGCTTTGCGAGGCTACAACTTTCCGGTTGCGCGCTTCCTTTTTCTGCGCTTCCCCGATGCGAAACGCGGCCGGGAATTTCTCAGCTGGACACTCGGCAAGATCACCCACGGCGGCCATTGGCCCAAAGACGAAAAGCAGTGCATACGGAAGCCGGCTGTAACCCACAACATCGCGTTCACCTACGCCGGCTTAGCCGCGCTCGGCGTTCCCCCGGCGTCTCTTCAGGGCTTCCCCGTCGAGTTCATCCAAGGCATGCGGGCGCGCCACAAGATCCTGGGTGACATCGGCAAGAACGCGCCCGAACACTGGGAGCCGCTCTGGCAGGGACAACCGGTGCACACCTGGCTGGCCACTTACGCACAAGAGCAGCAGGCACTCGCCGACACCCAAGCCGCGATCGAGGCGCACGGCGCGGAAATTATCGGTTCGCAGGACGCCGCAAAGCTTGTGATCGATGGAGCGCGCTCGGAGAAAGAGCATTTCGGCTTCACCGACGGCTTTGGCAATCCTGACTACTTGGGCATGGAACGCCATACGCAGCCGGGACAAGGAAAAATCGCGCCCGGAAACGGGTGGGCTCCCCTCGCAACCGGGGAACTGCTGCTCGGTTACGCCGACGAAGCGGGCGAATGGCCGGTCGCGCCGCTGCCTCACCTGCTTGCGAACAACGGCACGTTTCTCGTCTATCGCAAGCTGCACCAGAATGTTGCTTCGTTCCGCGCCTACATGAAGGAGCGCGGAAGGCTCTATCCTGGTGGCGAAGAGAAACTCCTCGCTAAGTTCGTCGGCCGCTGGCCAGACGGAACTCCGCTCGAACTCTCTCCCGAGCGCGAAGATCCGGCGATCGTGAAAGACGATAATCGCAACGTGGATTTCACCTACGGGAAGGATCTCGAAGGAACCCGCTGTCCCTTGAGCGCACATATCCGACGCACAAATCCCCGGGACGCTTTTGGTTTCGAAGGACGGCTGGTGAACCGGCGGGCATCTGTATCGCGAGTTCGTATTCTCGGCGTCCCGCTGAATTGCTCCGACCGATTTTGTAGAAGCGACCCGACTTCACGAGATAGACAAAACCTATATCTCCCTCAGGCTCATTGCCGTCTTCGGGTTCGGTATCCTGTGCGTTCATCGCAGCGGTGCAAATAGTGACAATGTCTCGGAGACCGTCGTGCCCTTCCCAGTAGGCGAGAATCT
>Ga0210385_10001574_pt1 | contig 14138 bp, 10 predicted proteins | sample IncBWH26OmetaG_FD_160107 | JGI IMG/M metagenome (GOLD analysis project Ga0210385, IMG submission 160107) | Forest soil microbial communities from Barre Woods Harvard Forest LTER site, Petersham, Massachusetts, United States - Inc-BW-H-26-O ... | reverse complement strand
ACCGCGTCCTGGCCCGCGGTGCCGCGCCCGCCGAGCAGGGTCCTGGTCAGCTGGCCCCGGGCGTCGAGCAGCTGGTCCAGGGCCTCGGTCAGGTGCGCGTCGGTCACCCGGATCGGGGCGCCGCCGGCGTTGCCTTCGCGGGCCGGACCGTTCCCGGCAGCCAGCAGCGCGGCCCGGCGCAGCAGTTCCTTGAGGAACGCGGCGGTGACGCCTTCGGTGCGCGTGATCACGTCATCCGGGTCGGACAGGTCGAGCACCAGGCTGCCCCGGTAGAGCTCGAGCAGCCTGCGCCGGGCCTCGGCGTCGGGGAGCGGGAGCTCCGCCGCGTGGTCGACGCGGCCGGGCCGCGCCGCCAGGGCAGCCTCCAGCCGGTCCGGGCGGTTCGTCGTGAGCAGGAACGTCACATCCAGGTCCCCGCCGAGCCCGTCCATCTCGTTGAGCAGCTGAAACAGCAGCGGGTGCTGGCCCGCGCGGAGCCCGCGCTCCTCGGCGATCAAGTCCACGTCTCGATCACCACGACCGAAGGCGCCAGCACCCGGGCCACCGAGCAGGCCTCACCGATCCAGCGCAGCGCGTGGCCGGACAGGATCACCACGGTCACGCCGTCCAGCTGCCCGAGCAGGTACCGGATCGTGTGGGTCTTGCCGGTTCCCGGCGAGCCGTGCAGCAGCACGCCGCGCTTGAGGTGCTGGCCGCTGGCCAGCAGCCGGCCAGCGTGCCTGGCCACACCGATCACCTGGCGCTCGATGTCGTCGAGCACAGCGGGCGGGAGCACCACCATGTCCCGGCGCAGGACCGGGCGGTCGTGGAAGCGCAGCACGCCGCCGCTGCCGTGGCCTTGGCCGAACATCTCGTCGCCGAACGAGATCACCTGCCCGCGGAACACGTTCCGGGCGACCGCCTGCTGCCACACCTCGTCGACCGCCCGCTGGGCCGCCGCCTGGTCGGCGCAGGCGACCTCGAGCGTGGCGTTGCCGTCCGGGTCGTTGTCGCCGGGTCCGCGCAGCAGCAGCGCGAGCCGGGTGTCGCCGTCGTCGACCAGGTAGAGGCCGCACCGCACACAGGCCATCGTCTGTCGGCCCGGGCCGCACGGCAGCGCCGCCATCGCCACGCTGCCGACACCGAGGCGCATGTGCTCGGAAGCGGGCTGCAGCAGGTCGGCAAGCCCGAAGCTCTCGTGCGTGAACCCGGTAAGCCCGACCAGTTCGTGCTCGCGACGCCAGCCCGTCAGCCGTCGTCGGCGCGCGCGGCAAGCACCGCCCGGCGGATCAGGCGCCTGGCCATCCTGGGAATGTCGGCAAGCTCCGGCCAGTCGTCCGGTCCCCCGAGATAGGCCAAGGGTCCCCTCCGCGTCGGGGTTCACGCCTGGGCATACCGGACGCCCGGGCAACGAAAGAGTACCGCCGAGGGCGCCACGCCGTGCCCAGGTATCACCACTTGACCTGCATGTTTCCCGTATCCGGTGTTCGCCCGAGTGAGCCATTTTCGGCCGTTAATGCGGGGGCTCCACATCTCGTACACAAGGTCTGCACTCCGGCTGCACCGCGCTGGTGTCGTGTTTACCGCGAGGACGGGCGGCAGCCGCCACGACCGGATGCCGCCCACGGGGGTAGCAGGCGGTGCCCGCCAGCGAAACGCGGTTTGCCACCTTCCGGTCGAGCGGGGGGCGTGACCGGTGAGAGCAGGGTGGCGGTCGGCGTTGACGCGAGCCGCGGTCGCGGCGTCGGGCATCGCCAGCTATCTCTGCTCACGGGGTTTTGGAGCGACGGGGGTCCGGGCTGCTGGTCGCTGCCCCGCGCCAGCTAGGCGCGGGGCAGGGTCAGCGTCATCACGGTTCCCTGCGCCGGCTTGCTGCTGGCGGTCAGCTGGCCGCCGTGCGCCTGAGCCAGCTCGGCGGCGACGGCGAGGCCGATACCGCTGCCGGAGATCTGCGCGGCCTGGCGGCCGCGCCAGAACCGGTCGAACACGTGCGGCAGCTCGTCGGCGGGTATCCCGATCCCGGTGTCGGTCACCGTCAGCACCGCGCCCGGCCCGGAGGGGGCTACCTCGACCGTGACCCGGCCGCCCTCCGGGGTGAACTTCAGCGCGTTCGTCAGCAGATTCATGATCAGCTGGTGCAGCCAGCGGGGATCGGCCAGCACATCGGCCTCGGCGAAGCGCCGCTCCAGGGTGATCCCGGCGGCTTCGAAACGGCCGAGCAGGCTGGCGACGGCGTCGTCGGCCAGGTTGGCCAAGTCGCAGCGATGCTGCGACAGGTGCAGCGCCGCGGCGTCGGCGGCTGCAAGGGTCTGCAGGTCGTTGACCATGTTCGCGAGCCGCAGCACCTCGTCGCGCAGCGAGGCCAGCTGTTCCGGGGTGGGCTCGGCAACCCCGTCGAGCATGGCCTCATGCCCGGCCTGCAGCACCGCGACCGGGGTGCGGAGCTCATGGGCCACATCGGCGACCAGATCCCTGCGCAGCTGCTCCTGGCGGGCCAGCGCGTCGGCCATCTGATCGAACGCGGTCGCCAGCTCGCGCAGCTCGGCTGGCGCGGTGACCTGGCCGACCCGGGCGGTGCGTTCCCCTCGCCCCATGGCCCTGGTCACGGTGATGATGCGCTCGACCGGGCGGGTGATCCGCCGGGCCACCGCCAGCCCGGTCAGCAGCGCCAGCAGGGCCGCCACCCCGGCTGCACCGGAGATGGCCCGCAGCAGTGCGATCTGCAGGCTCCGGTCGGCGCCGCCGAGGCCGGAACCGGTGAACCTGACCAGAACCCGCCCGACCGTCTTCCCCTTCACCATGGCCGTCGCGCTGAACTGCGGAGCCGACGGCTGCGCGGCGAACCCGGGCGAGTGCGCCACCACCCGGCCCGCCTTGTCGCGGATCTGGACCTCCGCGCCAGTGCGTGCGGCCAGGTCAAGCACGGGGGACAGGTCGGCCGACGGCCAGTTGTCTTTATGCTCCCACGCGGCCGCGGCGGCCACAGCGATCGCGGTGGTGAGCTCCTGGCGCTGCCTGCTGGCCAGGCTCGACACGTCCGCGGCGGCAAAGGCCGCGGTCAGGCCGGCCAGCAGGGCGACCGCTGCGAGCGCCACCGCGAGGAACGCCAGAGCCAGCCGCAGGCCCAGCGCCTCACCCCGGGCGGCGGGACGCTGCGGCGGCCCGGCGCCGCCGTCAGCCATCGCGAGTGAGGCCCAGCCGGTAACCGCCGCCCAGCACCGTCTGGACGATCCTTGGGTTGGCCGGCTCCTCCTCGATCTTGCGGCGCAGGTTCTTCACGTGCGAGTCGACGGTGCGTTCGTACCCCTCGAACTCGTATCCCCGCACCCGGTTGATCAGCTCGAACCGCGAGTACACCCGGCCCGGGACGGTGGCCAGCGCGAGCAGGATGCCCCACTCGGTCGGGGTGAGGTCCACGGTGGTGCCGCGCGCCACGACCTGCCGCTGTGACTCGTCGATCACCAGGGCGCCGTCGCCGTAGGAGGCGCGGCCCTGCCCAGTGGCGGGCCCGCCGCGGCGCAGGATCGCCTGGACCCGCAGCACCAGCTCGCGGGGGCTGAACGGCTTGGTCACGTAGTCGTCGGCGCCCAGTTCCAGGCCGGCGATCCGGTCCTCCTCGGCCGCCTTGGCGGTGAGCATCAGGATCGGCGTGTTCCCGGCGGCGCGGACCTCACTGGCGACGACCTCGCCCGGCACGTCCGGCAGCCCGAGGTCGAGGATCACCAGGTCCGGCGATGCCGAGCGGGCCAGCGTGAGCGCCTCCGCTCCCGACTCCGTGGACAGAACCGTGAACCCGGCCCCCTCCAGATATGAGCGGATCAGCTCCCGCAGCTTGCGCTCGTCCTCCACCAGCAGCACTGTGGCGGCCATGGCCACACACCCCCCTCCTGCCCGACCGTGAGGCCGCGGCTCCACACGGTCATCACGGCGCCTCCAACGGTCCAGCATCCCGACGCGAGAGCTTAGTGGCACTAGTCCCGGCAGATAAGGCGGCGCAATTGACCCGTGGTGACCTGGTCATGCTGCTGCCCTGGCTTGTCTTCGGTATCGCACTGGGGTTCATCGCGTTCCGGCTGTTCCGCCGTCGAGGTCCCCGGTAGCCGGGAACGAGTCGAAGAGGCGCAGCCGGTGGGCGGTCGCGGCGGCCTCGCCACGGCTGGCCACCCCGAGCTTGCCGAGGATATTGGACACGTGCACGCTGGCCGTCTTCGCCGAGATGAACAGCTCGGCGGCGATCTCGCGGTTGCTCCGCCCGGCCGCCACCAGACGCAGCACCTCGAACTCGCGTGCGGTGAGCCCGAGCCGATCCTGCTGCGCCGGCCCGGTGCCTGCCGCGCCGGGATCGTCGTCCTGGCTGCCCAGGCTGACCCTGCCGCGCCTGGCGAGCAGGGCGATGTCGTCGCTCAGCGCGCCGGCGCCGAGGGCTCCCGCGAGCTTCGCGGCGCGGCGCAGCCTTTGCGCGCCGCCGTCATGGTCGCCGGCGGCGAGCGCCGCCTCGCCGGCCCGCAGCAGCGCCATGGCCATCGGGTAGGGCTCGCTGGCCGCCTCCCACGCCTGCGCCGCCTCGTCCCACGCGGCGAGGTCACCAGGGTCCCGAAGGTCGGCGCGCGCCATCTCGGCGGCGAACGTCAGCCGGTGAGCCGACTGGCTCACCCCGTCGTGCACCAGCTTGCCCGCTTCGGTGCTCAGGCGCTCCCGCAGCGCCGCCGCCCTGCTCGCCAGCGCCTGGTCACCGGCTGCGGCAGCGGCCAGGCAGGCCCGGGCCCCCGCGACCAGCAGTGGCCACCCATACCGGGGGCTGGCCGACACGTCGTAGCGGTCCAGCGGCTCCTCGACGGCGGCCATAGCCTCGGCCGGCCGGCCCTCCGCCAGCCGCACCGCGGACTCCAGCCGGGCCATCGGCAGCTGATGCTCGTCCTTGTACCGGACGCCGTCCAGCATCGCCCGGACCGAGGCGGCGCGTGCGGCCGCTGCGGTCAGATCGCCGCGGCCCAGCGCCAGGTCACCGGCCAGCCGCCACACCGACGACCGCCCCACCCGCGGCGGCATGAACTCCTGCGCGCGCTCGATGACCTCGGCCGCCTCGTCCCACCGGCCCAGCGAGACCAGCGGCTCGGCCAGGTTGATGGCCAGGGTCACGCCGGACGTCCGGGCCAGGCCGTACTCGACCGCCGCCGCGACGCCCTCGCGGGCCACGGCGGCGGCGAGCTCGTGCTCGCCGAGGCCCTCCAGTATGTCCGACTCGGTGATCGCGACCCTCAGCAGCGGCTGGTAGGCCTTGGCCCGGGTCGCCGCCGCACGCGCCTCCGCCAGCAGCGCCCGGTTCCGCTGCAGGGTGGCGGTGGACGGCTCGGCGCACGCGAGCGCGACCAGTGCCATGGCCTCGATCTCGGGGTCGCCGGCCTGCCGGGCCACGGCCACAGCCTCCTCGGCGCGTGCCCGGGCCTCGGCTGGGTCAAAGCCTTCCCGGTGATGGATGTCGTGGGCGGCCGCCTCCAGCACCCGGGCCCGGGCCGCCGGCGGCGCGTCGGCCGGAACCAGCCGGACGGCCTCCATCAGGTCCCTGGCGTAGTCTTCGCGGCCGGCCATCTTCGCCAGGTGACCCCTGAGGCTGTACAGCAGCGCGGCCCGCACGGGCTCGGCGCCGGCATCGACCTCCTTCAGCGCCCCGGTGGCGAGGGCCACCCCCCGGTCGTACTCCCCGGCCAGCTCGGCGGTGCCGGTCGCCGTCTCCAGCACCGCCACGTGGTCGGCGCCGATCCGGTCGGCGGCGTCCGGCACGCGGTCCCACAGCTCGAGCACCCGGGAGAGCATCGCGAGCTGCTCGGCGTGGGCGAGCGCCCGGCCGGACTCCGCCGCAGCCTGCCACGCACTGATCAGCGCCCAGCCCGGATCCAGCGCCGCGTACCAGTGGTAGGCCCGCTCCACCGCGGCCCGGCCCGGCGGGACGAGCAGCGGGTCGCCCTCGATGGCCCGGGCGAACCGGCCGTGCAGCCCGCCCCGCTCACCGGGCAGCAGCTCGTCGTGCACCGCCTCGCGGATCAGAGCGTGCCGGAACGAATAGCCGTCAGTGCCGGCCAGCAGCACGTTCGCGGCCACGGCCGGGCGCAGCGCGCTGGCGAGCGCGGTGTCGTCGAGGTCGGCAACCGCCGCCAGCAGCGCGTGGCCGACCTGCTTGCCGCCGGCGCTCGCGATCCTGACCACGTCCTGGGTCGGCTCAGGCAGCCGCCGCACCCCGGCGATCAGCAGGTCGCGCAGTGACTCGGGCAGCCCGGAATCCGGCTCGCCGTCGCCGATCAGCGCCTCGACGAACAGCGGGTTGCCCTCGGTGCGGCGGTAGACGGCCCGGGCCGCGTCCTCGCGTGGCTCGCTGCCGGTGATCCTGGCCACGAGTTCGTCGGTGTCGGCCCGGTTGAGCCTGCCCAGCTCGATCCGTCGTACCCAGTCGAGCCGGCCAAGCTCCGCGAGCAGCGGCCGCAACGGGTGGGTGCGGTGCAGGTCGTCGGACCGGTACGTGACGGCGATCAGCAGGCCGCCGATCGTGCGCTGGTTGCGGATCAGGAACTCCAGCAGGTCCCTGGTCGACCGGTCGGCCCAGTGCGCGTCCTCGACGATCAGCACGAGAGGGCTGCGGTCCGCGAGCTGCTCGAGCAGGATCAGCATCTGCTCGAAGAGCCGCGCCCGGGCGGCACCCGCGTCGTCCGACCCGGCGGGCTCGCCGAACTCCGGCAGCAGCCGGGCCAGTTCCCTGGTCGCCCCGGCCGGCAGCAGCCCGGCCACGCCGTCGGCGCCGAGGTCGCGGACGAGCTCCCGGAGCACCGAGGTGAACGGGGCGAACGGCAGGCCGTCGGCGCCGAGCTCGAGGCAGCCCCCGGCAAGCACCCGGGCCCCCGCCTGCCGTGACCGCCCGGCGAACTCGTTCACCAGCCGGGACTTGCCGACCCCCGCCTCCCCGCCGATCAGGACGGCGGACGGCTCGCCGCTGCCGGTCCGGGCGAGCGCAGCATCCAGCGCGGCGAGCTCGTCGGCCCTGCCGACCAGGCTCGGGCTCATGAAACTGACGGTCACGATGTCTAGGATGCCAGGCAGAAAAGGGTGAGGGGTTCAGCCACATGGCGATCTTTGTTCTGGTACACGGAGCCTGGGGCGGCTCGTACGGCTTCCGCAAGGCCCGCGGCCCGCTGCGGGCGGCCGGGCACGAGGTGTTCACGCCGAGCCTGACCGGCATCGGCGAGCGCGCGCACTTGACCAGCCCGCAGGTCTGCCTGACAACACACGTCACCGACGTGGTCAACACCGTGCTCTACGAGGACCTTCGCGACATCGTGCTGCTCGGCTGGTCGTACGGCGGGTTTGTGGTCACCGGCGCGCTCGAGCACATCGGAGACCGGGTCGCGCACCTGGTGTTCCTCGACGCGTTCGTGCCCGGCGACGGCGACAGCGTGTCCGGGAACACCGGAGGCCACGGCGCGGGTGTGCTCGGCGGCGACTGGCTGGTGCCGCCTGCGCCGCGCGAGTACGACGACCCGGCCGAGGCTGAGTGGGCCAATGCCCGGCGCACGCCGCAGCCGGTCGGCTGCTTCACCGAGCCGGTCCGGCTGCCGCGGCCGCTGGAGGAATGGCCGTTCACGCGCACGTACATCAAGGCGACGGGGGAGCCGAGACCCGAGCCTGGCGGCCCGTTCTGGGCCGCCGCCGACCGGGTCCGGCAGTCGCCCGCCTGGCGCTACCGCGAAATCGCCACAAACCACATGATCCCCAACAACCGGCCGGATGAACTTGTTGGGCTGCTCCTCGAGATTCTCAGCGGGCCGGGCGGGGGGTCTTGATCTTCGGGGGGTGCGCGGGGGGCGGAGCCCTCCGCGGGTCCGCATAAATCTGGGCCGGAATGCAACGGCCGGCCGCCGCGGGCCGTCTGATCGGCATGGGGTCCGGGATACGGATCACGGCCGGTGTTGCCGCGGTCGTGATCACGGCCGCCGGTTGCGGGCAGGCTGCGGCCGCACGGCCGCAGCCGACGGCGGCCAGCCGCGGGGTGGCAGCCAGTGACCTGGCCGTCACCCCGCGAGCCCTCGGGGCCGCCGACACCACGTTCGGGCTCAACGTGCTCGGTGCCTGGTGCCGCCGGGACCCGCACGCGAACATCGTGCTGTCCCCGGAAAGCCTCGCGACCGGCCTCGGGATGGCGTACCTGGGTGCGCGGGGAAGCACCGCACAGGCGATGCGGGCGGTGCTGCACCTCCCGGCCGCCGGCGCCGGACTCGACGCGGCGCTGCATGCCCGGTCGGCCGCCCTGCATGGCCTGGACGGGCCCGGCGTCACCGTGGCCGGCAGCGACCGGGTCTGGACCAACCCCCGGATGGAGCCGCTGCCCAGCTACACCCGCGCCGTGGCCGCCGGGTACGGCGCGACGGTCGGCCGGGCGCCGCTGCTGACAGATCCCGCCGCCGCGGCCCGGCAGATCGACGCCGCGATCGCCACGGCCACGCGGGGTCACATCCCGGAGCTGCTCGGGCCGGACAGCCTGAGGGGCATCGCCTGGGTGCTGACCGACGCGCTGTACCTGGACGCGGACTGGTCTGCGCCGTTCCCGGCCAGCCAGACCAGGCCGGGGCAATTCACCACGGCGACGGGGCGGCAGGTCAGTGCCGAATTCCTGCACGGCGGCGCGTTCCGGATGGTCAACGGGGGCGGGTGGACTGCCGTGTCACTGCCGTACCGCGGCGGGAAGCTGGCGATGACGGCGCTGCTCCCCGACTCCGGCTCCGGCGGCTGCCCGGCGCTGCCGGCGCACACCCTGAGCGGCATCGCGGCGGCGTTCGCGATGCCGAGGGCCGGTGGCGGGCTGACCGGCATCGCGCTGCCCAAGGTCAGCCTGCGCTCCTCGGCGAGCCTGGGGAACCTGCTGGCCGGCCTGGGCATGAGCGTGGCGTTCAGCAGCGGCGCCGACTTCACCGGCCTGTCGCCGCAGGCCTGCTGCATCGGTCTCGTGCAGCACGCGGCGACGCTGGCCGTGTCCGGGAAGGGCACCGTGGGCAGCGCCGCCACGGCGGTCGGCATCGCCCCGACCGCTATATCCGTGCCGCGGGGCGATGTCGCGTTCGACCGGCCGTACGTGCTGCTGGTGACCGACCCGCAGACCGGGGAGCCGCTCTTCCTGGCCCGGGTGGCCGACCCAGCCGTTTGAGAGACTGGGCACCTCACCGCTAATCCCCCGGGAGGATGCATGCTGCCCTGGTCCGGAGAGCTGGCCGGCCGACTCGACGAACACGTGATCGCCAGCGAGCTGCTGCGGGACAACCCGCTCGGCGACCCCAGCGACCGGCCGCTGTGGGTGTACCTGCCGCCCGGATACGACGCCGACCCGGCCCGCCGCTACCCCGTGGTCTACGTGATCCAGGGGTACACCGGGCATGTGGCGATGTGGCGCAACCGGGCGCCCTTCCGGCAGCCATTCACCGAGACGGCCGACGCGGTGTTCGCCAGCGGCGCGGCGCCGCCCGCCCTGGTCGTGTACGTCGACGCGTGGACGTCCTACGGCGGCAGCCAGTTCGTTGACTCGCCGGGCACCGGCCGCTACCACTCCTACCTGTGCGAAGAGGTCGTGCCCTGGGTCGACCAGCACTACCGGACGCTGGCCAGCGCGGCGCACCGGGCGATCGCGGGCAAGTCAAGCGGCGGGTTCGGCGCGATGATCACCCCGATGCTGCGGCCCGACCTGTTCGGCGCGCTGGCCACGCACGCGGGCGACGCGCTCTACGAGCTGTGCTACATCCCTGACTTCGGCCCGGCGGCGCGGCTGCTGCGGGACTACGACGGCGACATCTGGCGGTGGTGGGACGACTTCGGGTCCCGGGTCTCGTTCACCAAGGCCGCCGACCAGGTCCTGCTTGGGCTGCTGGGGGTGGCCGCCTGCTTCTCGGCGCACGAAGACGGGACCGTGGACCTGCCGTTCGACCAGCGGACCGGTGCGCTGCGCCCCGAGGTGTGGGAGCGGTGGCTGGACTGGGACCCGGTCCGGATGGCACCCAGGTACGCCGGGGCGCTCCGGTCGCTGCGCGCGATCTGGATCGACGCGGGCACCAGGGACGAGCACTACCTGGACCTGGGCGCGGAGGCGTTCCGGCGGGCGCTGCGCGAGGTCGGCGTCGCCGATGAGGTGATCCGCTTCGAGCTCTTCGACGCGACCCATGCCGGCATCGACTACCGGTACCCGCTGTCGCTCGCCTGGCTCTGCCAGCGCATCGCCGCCTGAGATTCATCGAAAACCTTTGAACTACTCCGCCCGGCCCTACGTGATCCTCTGTGAACGCGGAGCGGGTAACCGTAGCGAATGGAGTAGATACGATGCGTAATCGATGGTTGGCGGCCTCTGTACTCGCCGCAGCCGCCGTCGTCGGGCTTGCGGCGTGCGGCGGTAGCTCGTCCTCAAGCACCCCCACCGCGGCGAGCACCGGGAACACCAACACCGGCAGCAACACCAGCGCCTCGGTCTCGGCGACCGGGATCAAGACCTCGGTCATCAACGGTCACACTGTGCTCACCGACTCGTCTGGGTTCGTGCTGTACTGGTACGCGCCCGACACCCCGACCGCGTCGAAGTGCGCCGGCACCTGCGCGACCTACTGGCCGCCGCTCATCGGAACCCCAAGCCTGGCTTCGGGTGTCACGCTGGCCGGCAAGCTCGGCACGATCAAGCGGGCCAACGGCCAGCTTCAGGCCACTTACGACGGTCATCCGCTCTACCTGTTCAAGAGCGACACCAGCGCCGGCCAGTGGTCCGGCAACAACCTCGACGCCTCCGGCGGCCTCTGGTGGATGATGACCTCCACCGGGAAGAAGGACATGCACAAGGACACAGCCTCTTCGTCGAGCGGCAGCAGTGGCAGCGGTAGCTCCGGCAGCGGCGGCTCCAGCGGCGGCAGCAGCGGAAGTGGCGGCTACGGCTACTAATCGCCGCGCCGCGTAAGCGTGGCGGCGCCTCCCGTACCGGGCGAGGAGGCGCCGCCACTGCTGCGCGCCTGGGGTAGCCGTTAGAACACAGCAGGAGCGTCCAGCGCCGCGGGGGAGAGCGCAGGCGGCGATGGGTAGGTTACGTCGCATGCAGCCCGCCCCCGAGACCAACGGGTCTGTCACGCGCCCCCGTGGCGGCCTGGTCATCATCTACGCCGCGCTGATGCTGGCGATCCTGCTGGCCGCGCTCGACCAGACGATCGTCGCCACGGCGCTGCCGACGATCGTCGGCGACCTCGGCGGGCTGAGCCACCTGTCCTGGGTGATCACCGCGTACCTGCTGGCCACCACCGTGTCGGCGCCGCTGTGGGGAAAGCTCGGCGACCAGTACGGGCGCAAGCGGCTGTTCCAGGCCGCGATCGTGATCTTCCTGATCGGCTCGGCGCTGTGCGGGCTGTCCCGCAACATGTTCGAGCTGATCGGCTTCCGGGCTCTGCAGGGCCTGGGCGGTGGTGGCCTGATCGTGCTGGCGCAGGCCATCGTCGGCGACGTCGTCTCACCGCGGGAGCGCGGCAAGTACCAGGGCGCGTTCGGCGCGGTGTTCGGGGTGGCCAGCGTGGCAGGCCCGCTGCTCGGCGGATTCTTCGTGGACAACCTGGGCTGGCGCTGGGTGTTCTACATCAACCTGCCGATCGGCATCCTCGCGCTGGCCACGATCGCGTTTGCGCTGCCCGCGAGCGCGTCCACCACGAAGCACAAGATCGACTATGCCGGCACCGCGCTGCTCGCGGCGTCGGCGACCTGCGTGGTGCTGCTGACATCCTGGGGCGGCACCACCTACCCGTGGCTGTCTGCGGAGATCTTCGGGCTCGGCGCCGCGGCGGTGATCCTGGCCGTGGGCTGGTGGCTGTCGGCCGGGCGGGCCGCGGAGCCGGTGCTGCCGCGGAAGCTGTTCCGGAACCCGGTGTTCTCGGTCGGCGCCGGGATCAGCTTCGGCGCCGGGTTCGCGCTGTTCGGCGCCACCGCGTTCCTGCCGCTGTACCTGCAGGTCGTACGCGGAGTCTCGCCGACGATCTCCGGCGTGTACCTGCTGCCGATGGTGCTCGGCCTGCTGGTCACGTCGATTGCCAGCGGCCAGCTGATCTCCAAGTTCGGCCGGTACAAGGTGTACCCGATCGTGGGTACTGCGGCCATGACCGTCGCCCTGTACCTGCTGTCCACGCTCACCGAGACCACCACGCCCGTGGTCCTTGACGTGTACTTCGCGGTGCTCGGGTTCGGGCTCGGCCTGATCCTGCAGGTTCTGGTCATCGCCGTGCAGAACTCGGCGGACTACGCGGATCTTGGCGTCGCCACGTCCAGCGTCACGTTCTTCCGCACGATCGGCGGATCGTTTGGCGTAGCCATCTTCGGGTCGATCTTCTCCAGCCGCCTGGCGGCCAACCTGGCGGCGGCGCTGCACGGGATACCGCTGCCGCGGGGATTCAGCCCGGCCTCGGCCCAGGCCAACCCGGCCGCGCTGAAACGGCTGCCCACGGCGCTGCACGCGGACATCCTGCACGCGTACGTGCTGTCGTTCCACACGGTTTTCCTGGGCGCCGTGCCGGTGGCGGCGGCCACGTTCCTGCTCACCTGGTTCCTGCGCGAGGTGCCGCTGCGCGCGACGTCCGCGGCCCCCGACATCGGCGAGGGCATCGGCGCGGCATCGGCCCAGCGGTCGTCGGCAGCGGAGCTCGAGCGCGCGCTGCTCCGGCTGGCCGACGTCGACCTGCGACGGCAGGGCTATACCCGGCTCGCCGATCTGTGCGGGCTCGGCCTGCCCGCCGGCAGCTGCTGGATCCTGGCCCGGATGGCCAAGGACGGCGGCCGGGTGGTGGGGACGGACCTGGCCCGTGAGGCGGGCGTCAGCGTTGAGCATGGGCGCCCGTACGCGGACAAGCTGGTCGAGGCGGGGTACGTGCGCCGTGACAACGGCTCGCTGGAACTGACCCCGGAAGGCAGCGTGGCCGCGGACCGGCTGTTCGCGGCCGGCCGGGACGGCCTGGCCCGGCTGCTGTCCGACTGGTCGCCGGAGCAGCACGCCGAGCTGGCCCAGATGCTCGACAAACTGTCCCGCGCACTGCTCGGCGAGCGCGCCGACGAGCACATCATCACCAGGTGACGCCGGACGCAGGGTCGGTGGCGTTGAGGTGGCCGGAAACCCGGGCCAGGTGCAGCCGCATGGCATCGACGGCCTGGGCGGAGTCGCGGGCGCGCAGCGCGGCGACGATCGCCCGGTGGTCGCCCTGGTACTGCTCCCGGTGCTCGGGTGAAGCGCTGCGGCGTTTGAGGTCACCCCAGACCTGCCCGTGCCGCGCGGCCTCGATGGCCTGGTACAGCGCAGCCAGCAGCGGGCTGTGGCTCGCGGCCATGATGCAGCGGTGCAGGGCCAGGTCCCAGGACTCGAACTCCTCGTAGCTGACGGCTTGGTCGCCGCCGGCCAGGCAGCGGTCCATCTCCTCCAGGTCGGCGGCGGTGGCCCAGGCGACCACCAGCGGCATGGCCGGAGGCTCCAGCAGGCGCCGGACCGCCATCACGTCGGCCGGTGCGAAGTCCGCTGCGGCCGCATCCGGGGCGGATGGGCTCGGGGCGGACGGGCTGGCGACGGGCGGGCGTGCGCGGGAAGGCTCCAGGTCGCGCAGGAAGGTGCCCCGGCCGACCTCACGGGAGATGCGCCCCTGGGCCTCCAGCACGGCCAGCGCGTGCCGCACGGACGAGCGGGTGACGCCCAGGTCTTCGGCCAGCTGCCGCTCGGTGGGCAGCCGCGAGCCCCGGCCCTGGCCCGCCTGGCGGGACTCGGCCAGGATCAGCTCGGCGAGCCGCTGCCCGCGTTCGGCATGCATCGCCGCAGGGCCGGGCGCTGCGGTGCCGGTCACGCTGGCCTGCCGCGCGGGGTCAGCCTCGCCGGCCGGGCCCGCCGTCCAGATCCGTCATTCACCCTGCACCCGGCTCGCTCGGTGCCATGTTGCTCAACCAATCGCACCAATCCACCATAGCTCCCTGACCATAACGTTACAGATGAGACGCGATCCCCCTCTTGACCGACTTTTGCGGCCAGACCTATGCTCAACCAATCCGTTAGGTCAAACCAATCCGGCCAGACGGCCGGGTGCCCTCGCAAGGAGGCCGTGCGTGCGGCTCGCCACCATCGCCTCGCCCGACGGACC
>Ga0210385_10001573_pt1 | contig 14141 bp, 9 predicted proteins | sample IncBWH26OmetaG_FD_160107 | JGI IMG/M metagenome (GOLD analysis project Ga0210385, IMG submission 160107) | Forest soil microbial communities from Barre Woods Harvard Forest LTER site, Petersham, Massachusetts, United States - Inc-BW-H-26-O ... | reverse complement strand
TGCGGTATCACGCGCTGCACCACTACTTCCCGGGCATTCCGTATCACAATCTGGCGGAAGCGTATCGCCGCCTGAGCTCCGCCTTGCCGGTCGGCCCTCACTACCGCCGGATGAGCAGCCCCAGTCTGCAGCACTCCTTGCGTACTCTCTATCAGAAGGGTCTGCGCGCCTGGAAGTAAGCGCAAAGGGCGCGGATGCACTTCGGCATCATTAGCCCTCCTGTTCCCGGCCATATCCATCCGTTCGGGGCGCTGGGCCGCGAATTGATAGCGCGGGGCCATCGGGTCACGCTGTTCCACATGCCGGATGTCGAGAAGCGAGCGCGGCATGAGGGGCTCGGCTTTGTCGCGATCGGGAGCGTCGACCACCCCGCCGGCTCTCTGCCTGACTCGTTTGCCAAGCTCACCCGATTGAACGGCCTGGCTGCGCTGCGCTTCACGATCGAAGCCATCCGCAAGACGACCGAGATGATGTGCCGCGACGCACCCGCTGCCTTGCGTTATGCAGGTGTGGGATTTCTGCTGGTGGATCAGACCGAGCCCGCCGGCAGAACCATCGCTGAGCACCTGTGCCTGCCGTTCGTCACCATATGCAACGCGCTGGCGCTGAATCGTGAGGCCTCGGCGCCGCCGCCGTTTACTGCGTGGGCGTACCGTGATAGCTGGCCGGCCCGCATGCGTAACCAGATCGGCTATGCCATGTCGGACCGGATCATGCGATCGATCGCGCAGGTCATTTCCAAATACCGCGCCCGCTGGAAGCTGCCGGCACACAAGCACGCCGAGCAGAGCTTTTCGAGACTGGCCCAGATCAGCCAGCAGCCGCCGGCGTTCGACTATCCGCGCCGGCATCTTCCCAAATCTTTTCACTACGTGGGGCCGCTTCGACGGCCGTCATCGCAAGCGGTTCCGTTTCCCTGGGACAAGCTGGACGGACGGACGCTGGTCTATGCTTCGCTCGGGACTTTGCAGAACGGACGCGAAGCTACCTTTCGCTGCTTTGCCGAAGCGTGTACCGGGATTGGTGTTCAGCTTGTCCTCACGCACGGGGGCGGCCTGGATGCGCGCGCCGCGGCCGATCTGCCCGGCAACCCTGTGGTGGTGAGCTATGCGCCTCAGCTCGAGCTGCTATCCCGCGCCAGCTTGACGCTGACGCATGCGGGCCTGAATACCGTGCTCGATTCGCTTAGCTGCGGCGTGCCGCTGGTGGCGGTGCCCATCACGTATGAGCAGCCGGCCATTGCGCAACGGGTGGAATGGTGCGGCGCGGGGCGAACAGTACCGTTCTCGAAGCTGCGGGTAGACCGGGTGCGCACTGCCGTTCGCGAGGTTCTCGAGGACGCCGGCTACCAGGCGAACGCGGAGCGCGTGCGCGAGTCGATTCGGCAAGCGGGTGGCGTCACGCGGGCGGCGGATCTGATCGAGAGCTTTCTGGGCTAATGTAATCGCGCACAACGGCCACCCGACGGCCTGTGTGGTCGACGCCCATCAGCACCAGCGCACTGAGGAAGAGCGGCGCGGTGACGAGCCAGAGAACCTCGGTATAGAGGTTGCGGTCGGCGAGGAACCCGATAATGGGCGAGATCACCGTCTGCAGCACCCCGAATGCGCAGGTCAAGGCGGAGACGGCCAAGCCGGATTGAGCCGCGCCATAGAGATCGAGCGGGATCGCGTAAATATTGACGCTCCCGGACAAGAGGAAGAAGAAGCTGACGGAGATGAGCGCCGTCGCCCAGCGCGCATCCGGTGCAAACGGCAGCGCCAGCGTGAGAAGCGCTCCCGCAGCACTCACCCAAACGGCCCGGCGGCGGGCAGCGATGGGCGAAATCTCGCGCTTGATCCAGCGCCACGAGAGCCAACCGCCAAAAAAGCCGCCCGCGTTCGACACCAGCGGCGGAATCCATACGTAGGCGGCGGATTGCTTGAGCGTGACGTGGTGCACGTGCGTTAAGTAGAGGGTGGTCCAGCTCGACCAGAGCGAATAGCCGCCCATCCACAACACGTTGGCAACGACCGTCAGGACCAGCGGGCGGTCGCGCAGAATCGACCATTCTGACCGCCGGTTCGCCGGTTCCTCTGCCTGTTGGCCGGGGGGAATGGCGCGCTGGACGGCCAGCCACACAGGTATCCAAAGAAGCCCGAGAAAACCCGTAAACAGAAACGGCGCCCGCCAGCCATACGCCACGGCGGCAAGGACGCCCAGCGAGGCAGCCGCAGTTCCGACACTCAATCCAATCTGATTCGCCGCGGTTCCGAGCGCGCGCTCCGCGGGGTGCAGGTACATTGCGTTCACTTTTCCGACGGCTGGCACGCCGGCCGATTCGCCGGCGCCCAGGGCCGCCCGGCACGCGACCAAGCCCGGCAGGCTCTTCACCAAACCGGTGCTGATCGCGGCAAGAGACCACCAGCTCACGGCCGTTGAGATTCCGCGATTTACGCCGGCTCGATCCAGAAACCACCCGGCTACGAGCGAGCTCGCCGCATAAGTGACGGAGAAGGCCGAAATCAGCAATCCGAAGCCGGTCTGATGGAAGTGCATCTCGGCCATGAGGAGCGGCGCGAGCGTACTGAGCAATTGCCGGTCGAGATAGTTGAGTGTCGATGAGGTGACGAAGACCCCGAAAGCAATCCATCGCAGCCAAGCTGGTCGCATGTTCGCCAAAGTAACCGAGCGCACAGGCTGGTTGGTGGCCGTTGTGCGCGTTCAAGTCTATGATCGATGAAGGGCGTATGGGCGATTCAGAAGAGTTGAACGGCGTAGCACGCCGCGCCTTCTTGCGAAGCTCGGCGGTACTTGCGGGCGCACTGGCGCCAGGGCTTGTTTCCGGGCAAGCGGGAGGCGAAGAAGAACATGCGCACGGCGCGATCACCGATGTCGGCGGTCTGCGGGTGGGTCACTTCACGGACTCGCGGCGACCCACGGGCTGTACCGTGGCGCTGTTCGAGCGCGGTGCGGTCGCCGGCGTTGACGTGCGCGGCTCCGCGCCGGGCACTCGCGAGACGGACTTGCTGAACCCCATCAATACGGTGCAAATGGTAAATGCGATTCTCCTGACCGGCGGGAGCGCATATGGGCTGGACGCGGCCACCGGCGTTATGCAGTATTGCGAGGAACACCATATGGGCTTCTTCGTCGGCGTGGGCGTGGTGCCGATCGTGCCCGCCGCCGTTCTGATCGATCTGCAGATTGGCGACCCGAAGGTTCGGCCGGATGCGCATGCCGGCTATGCCGCCTGCGAGGCTGCCGCGAATTCACCACCCGCCGAGGGAAACGTCGGCGCGGGCGCAGGCGCCACGGTGGGGAAGCTGTTCGGATACAAGCTGGCGATGAAAGGCGGATTCGGCACTGCAAGCATTCGGATTGGGGATACAGGCCTGGTGGTGGGCGCGATGGCAGCGGTGAACGCGGTAGGTGACGTCATCGACCGTCGAACTGGCAAAATCCTGGCAGGAGCGCGCACCGAAGGCGGCCAGAGCTTCGCCGATACAATTCGCCAAATTATCGAAGGAAATACTCCCGCGACACGCATCGGCGCGCATACAACGCTCGGCCTTGTGGCGACGAACGCAACGCTGACCAAGGCCGAATGCACCAAAGTCGCCCAGATGGCGCACGATGGGTTCGCGCGGACCATCAAACCCACGCATACCGCCTACGATGGCGACACGATTTTTGCAGCGGCAACCGGTGAGATTCGAGGCAAAGCCGAAGTGACCATTATCGGGGCGGTTGCGGCCGAGGCGATCGCGCGGGCTGTCAATCGCGCCGTGCTCACCGCCACCGGCATACCCGGCTACCCTGCGCATCGGGATATGCCGGGGGCGATAAGCTGAACTTACTCGTTATTTACCACGCAGTAACATCTATTAGTTCGGCGTATTCCGTCAGTGTGCCGGCTTGATTATCTGCGCCGCTGATATCAAGCTGGTATTGCAATCCAGTTACCGGGCAGTTCGGGTCCGAAAGGCTGCAGGCTGTGGATGGATTCAGCGGAGCTTGAATGTTCCACTGAGTGGTAACGCCGTCGACGGTCACATTGCCATATTCCAGGCTTCCGTTGAACTCCCGCTGGACAAAATACTGCAAGTGATGCCACTCGTTGGTAGTCCAAGGGCCGCAATTCAGTGGAGTGCCCGTGGGAGATCCGTCGGTACCGTTATTGTTATTCGGAACCGCACGAATCCAATGCCCAGTTACATCGTTCCACGAATCCCAAACTGGCTTGCCGGAGACGATGTCGCTGTAATTGCATTGTGAGCCCCACATCAGCCGTTGAAGTTGCGGGTCGCCGCTTGAATCCGTGCCGGCGTAATACTGGAAGAAGTCAAACTCAGTCGCCTGTATGTTTTGTGAGCTGCTGGGCAAGTAAAACCAGGAATCCCAAAGATAATTTCTGTAAGTATTGAGGCTGTGTCCCATCTTGTACCACCAGAGTCCGTTGTCGCCGCCTTCACCGGAGATGTAGAATTCGGCAGCGTCTTTTGTGGCGGGGGCTTGCGGATTGGGGTTCGCCACGCCTTGCAGGAACTCCTGGGTCGGCGTGTTGCTATTGGTGGTCCCGGAGCAGGAGGGCTGCCAGCAATCGCCCCAGCCGCTGTAATATGTCGGCGTGGACGTGTCGTCTTCCACATCCGTCTCCTTGGCTGCGCCGGAAGGCGGGGTTGGAATGACTGCTCCTGAGGCCGTCAGGCTGAATTGGTCGCTTCCGTATGCGCCCGTTGAGTCCCAGGCTCTCACGATGATCGTGTGACTACCAAATGGCAGAATGACCCAGGCGTTAAGCGACGTACTATTTATCTGCCACATATTGTTACTGTCCGAATACACGACCCAGCCGGTGATGCTACCCGCTGTGCTGGTGGCGGTGGCCACGAAGTGAACAGGAGAAGTACTCGAACTGCCCGTTGGGCTTGTAACTGTGACCGTGACAGTTGCTGACAAAATCGTAGCGTGTAAGAATACCGCTGCAGCCGATAGGGCTTTGTATTTAAATTTCATATCACCAACCCTCGTTTCATGAGATCTTGGCGATATCTTCCTGTTTCGCGGATTTATAAATATTTTTACGATGATGGATTAATACTACTTATTTTAGGAGTAACCAGAAAAGGAAAGTTGTTTCTAATTTATGGGAAGCGGAAGCTTCGCGATTCGAATCCGTCGCTCTGTATGATGACGGTCTCTTCGCGCTGGACGGGACCGTTCGCAACAATTACTTGATGAGAGCCGGCGGCTAAGTGCAGCGTCGACGGGGTGCGTCCGTAGGGTTTGCCGTCGACGTATATAGTGGCGCCATTTGGAATCGAGGTCACGAACAGAACACCGGTGCTGCGGTTCATAGGGACGTATAGGCTGTTATCGGCGGGAATTGCGAAGATGCGGCGCGCCGTGTTGTAACCGCCCAACTCAGCAGTCAGCGTGTGGCGCCCATTTGGAAGCGACATCGTACACGGCGCAGTGCAAGACGCGTCCGGGCGATCGTCGACGACGATCTTCGCGCCCGGAGGGTCGCTCAGCAACTCGATATCAGCGACGCCTTCGCTGGGAGTTGTAGCTTGCGGGGGTGGGGCGGCGACGGGAGCAGCGGTTGAGTGGGCCGCGCCGTTGGTGCGCTGCAGGGTTCGATCAGCGGCGTGCTGCGGAGTTTGATCTGAGGCGCGTTGGGCCTCGGAAGACGTCTGCGTTGATGCGTTCGTGCCGGTGCCCGGACTCATTGGCTTATTGGCATCGGCTGCTGGTGGCGGTGGCTTATTCGTATCCGCCGCCGGTGGCGGCGTAGTAGGACCGGCGTTGGTATCGAGAACCTGTATGGGCACGCGCGGTCCGGAGTTGGAGCGCACGATGAACACAATCACGCCGGCAATCGCAAGGCAGACGGCCACGAGTGTCGCGACAGTTCCCGCGAGCGAGCGTCGCTGTGAAGACTCCGCCGCTTCCCGCTCTTCCTCGCGGCGCCGCCTCTGGATCGGGAGATTCGGCGGAGGACCCGGGAGGATGGCCGCTGGGGCCGCACGCACAATCACGGGATCACCGGATTTGCGTGCGCCGTCGGCGGTCGCATCCAACAGGACACTTCCGTTCCGAGCCGCGCGAGTTCCCGCAACCGGCATCCAATCCACGTGCTCTCCCAGCGCGATACTCAAAGATCCGATGAAGTCTCCGCAGGAGGAGAAGCGCTGTGCCGCACTTTTTGCGAGGGCGCGCTCCAGGACTCGCGAGACCGTCTCGCTGAGGCTTGGATTTACCTGGTGAACCGGCTTCGGCTCCTGCTTGCAGATGGCGTAGAACAGCGCGGGCAGGCTGTCGCCCTCAAATGGTTTTTCGCCGCTCACCAGTTCGTACACCAGAACCGCCAGCGAGAACTGGTCGGACTTCCCGTCGACCGTCATGCCCTGAATTTGTTCAGGCGACATGTAGCTCGGCGTGCCGATCATGGTGCCGCTATGTGTCATCTCATGCGAGACAAACTTCGCCACGCCGAAGTCGGCGATCTTTGCTAAGCTCTCCCTGCCGGGAGCGGCAAGCCTTTCGGTCCCGGGAGCGGCCTCCGAGATCAGAATGTTAGCGGGTTTGATATCACGATGAACGACGCCTTTGCGGTGCGCGTAATCAAGCGCGTCGGCCACTTGGCGCAAGTAATGGAGCAGCTGCGCACCATCGGGCAGGGCTCCCGTTTGGGTCATTTTTTCGAGCGAGGCGCCGTTCACGTACTCCATGAAAACGTAGGCGAACTCTTCCTGCTCGAGAACGTCGTAGATGGTGACGATGTTCGGATGCGAAAGCACGCCGGCCGATTGTGCTTCTCTCAGCAGGCGCTCGTGCACTCGCCGGCGCTCCTCGGGATCGGTCAATTCGCTGAGCCGGATCGTCTTGATTGCAACCGTGCGTCCGATGGCCGGATCGAGCGCCTTGTAGACGATTCCCATCGCGCCGCGCCCCAGTTCTTCGACGATCTGATAGCGGCCGACTTGCTTCACGCCCCTTCAGTATAGCGGCGGAAAGGGCTTTGCTAAGTCATGGGAACGGTTGCGCCAACCACTCCGTCACGGCCATGGCTGAGACGCCGATGGCTTCGAACCTTGCGCAGGAGGATTACCGGGCTGCTCCATTCGCGAACTCGGGTTTGGGTGGAAGCTCGACCACGGAGCCCCAAAATTCGTAGCAGACTTTGATGAAGTGCAGAAAATGATGCAGGTCGTCGGGCTTGCGGATGTAACAACTCGCGTGCAATTCGTAGGCCTCGCGAATCTCCTTTGGATCAGCGGAGCCGGAGACCACTACCACCGGCGTGATCTTCAGCTTCGGATTGGTCTTGATCTCATGTAGCACCTCGAGTCCCGACTTTCTCGGCAGGTGAAGATCGAGAAAGATCAGGTCGGGATGCGGATGGTCTTTGTACTTCTGCTCATGCCGCAAATAAGCCAGCGCCTCATCGCCATCCGCAACGGAACGAACGGACTGCATAAGGCCTGCCTCGCGAAAGGCCTCTTTCGTCAGGCGGGCCGCCGCAGGGTCGTTCTCCACGATCAAGACGTCCAATCGTTCTGTTGGTTGCGCAGGATTTCCCCATCCATTTCCCATGTGCTGCCTCTCTGAGTGGTGCACTGGGATTCTCCCACAAGCTCTGCCCGGCCCGCAAGCCATGCGAGCACCCAAGGGCTATTGCGGGGGGCTCACGCGATTGAGCTGGTCGAGGAAATCCTGGATTCGTTTGGTCTCTTCCGGAGTCGCGGCCGCGCGGGCCGCTAACTCACCCGTACGCCGCGCTTCGTTCGGGTTATCGAGGCGCCAATAGCAGTAGGCGGCTGTCGAAAAGAGCGGGAAAGCGTGATCCGGGCTTACTGCCTTGATACCGGCAAAGGCCGAAAGAGCGGCCTTGCAATCACCCGCGTGAACGGCTTCCATTCCGAGATCGTAGCGGGCATCATAAAAATCCGGATCCAGTTGGATCGCCTGTTGCAAACGCTCCATGATCTGGGCCGGTGGCGCGTGCATATCATGCAGGAGGCCGGCATAATTGAACAGCATCCTCGCGCTTTTCGCGCCGTTCTTCAGCGCCTGGTCGAAATACTGTTTCGCATCGTCCAGCTTGTGCTGCTGCCAGGCGACGTATGCCAAAGATTCCTGCACGTCCGGGCTGCCGGGCAGTTGCGAGGCGAGCCGCGTGAGGCGCATGCGAGCCTGTTCCGCGGTTTCAGGATGAGTCGATAACAGATCCGCCAGCACCAAGTCCAACTCGAGCGGCGATGGCTCCCCGATCTCAGGCTTCAGTTGCTTTTCATCGAGATGAAGGGCGAACAACCTGATCGCGATGTTGCCGGGCGCCAGATAGCCGCGCAGATCGGCGTTCACTTCGTCGAGAGTCTTCTGATATACGCCGGCGAACGCCTGCTCGGCGCTTTCGCCGCGGGAGATCGCGGTGAGAAAGCGCGAGAAGCCCTCGCGATACTTCTTGCCCAGCGAGAGCATGTGCGCAAGCTCCCAACTTTGGGCATAAAACTGTGCCATGGCCCGCGATTGGTTGTAGTATTCGGATTCCCGGTTGACATTCAAGAGCACGCGAACATCGAGAGGTCCCAGCGCCCTGAGGGACGCCAAGCGGCCTGGCGGCGGGCTTCCGACCATCAGCTTGCCGCCCGCGGGCTGCAGGGACGAGTAGACGTCCGCAAGACCTTCGTTGAGCCACAAGGGCAGATGCAAATCGAGATGCTCGATAAACAAGTGCGTGTACTCGTGAATGGCGGCGGGAAAGTAGGTGCTGCCCAGCCGTTGCATCACGATGTAATCGGACTTATGGCCGCGCTGGTAGTAAGCAAACGAATTTTTGTTGACCCGGTAAGGAGCGTATTGCTTTTCCGAATTGAACGCGATGATCTCGACAGGAACGCCAGAGGTGGGCGTCAAAGGGCTGTTTGCCGCGAAGAAGTCTCTCGCCTCTTCGAAGATTCGCAGCGCGTCCACGGCTTTCGCCCGGCCGTTGGTGGTGTACATCCGGAAGTGCGGCGAAGTGAGCTGGATCCAGTGCTCAGCGGCGGGTAGTAAGTTTGCTGCCAGGAGAAGCGAACCTGCAAGGCGCCAGCGTCTGGCAAAACGCACAACAGACCTCTCTCGTCAAAAGAGGGTGAGCGGAACCGTCTTAGAGCTGAAATAGATGCCGAACATGAGCCGGTTGTCGGTGAGGGAACTGACCGAGCCGATCGTCCCGTACTTCACATAATCGTAGCGGAGGTTCGCTCCCAGGTGCCGAATGAGGTTGTAGGCATAGGAGGCTGTGAACGAGGTGGTGGTGTATCTGTACGAAACGGTATTCGCCACGCTCGTCAGATGAGAAACGCCGCCGCCGAAACTTAGGTTCGCACGGCGCGTACTGTACGAATAGTAACCGTTCACGAAAAGATTCTTGGATGCGAGGAACACGCCATTGCCCGACGCGATATTTTGGCCGCCGCTGACGTTTATCGAGGAACGGCGGAGCTGCCGGCTGACGGAGCCGATCACGGAGGGGAAGGTCGAGACGCGGTTATAGTGCCCGATTTCGTAGCCCGGAAGCAGGTTATTGCCGTCGATAATGAGCACCGGCACTGAGATAGTGCCGCTGCTGTCGGTTCTGGTGAAGCCGCCCGAGAGGCTGGCGAACCAATGTGCATGAAATGTATGCGAGACGTTCCCAACAAGCGTGTCAGCCTGCGCTTGCCCGGCGCCCCGCTGGTACGTGAAATACGTGTGAGAGTAAGTCCCGCCCACGGTGGTGCGCGCGGTCAGGCGATAAAGAATGGAGCCGGCGCCGGTCACACCAGTGGCTCCGATAGACCCGGGAATGTTGTACCGATTGAGGTAATATTGGCCGTTGAACACGTAGCTCAACCGCCGGGTCTGGCGATACGCAAGCGAGACGCCGCTCGATAGAAACTTCGATTCCGAACTGAAGGGATTGGTTTGAATGTAATCCACTTGCGAAGGCTGAGCCCCAAAGAAGGTTCCGCCATAGAGAAAGATGCCGCCGTTGGCATCGAACTTGAATTCCCACCTGCGGCTCAGGCGCTTGGAGTAGGCAAAAGAGAGGCTCTGGTCCGTGCCGCTGGGGAAGAAGGTGCTGGAATAATCGCGGTAATCGCCGCGGTAGGCGAGCGAAAGGTAGCCGTCTTTGAATTGCTTAAAGGCATCGGCTCCGCCGCCGCCATCGAAGCCCAGGCCGCCCTCATTGACCGATCGATCGCTGATGTTCGTTGGGACCGAGTCATAGACGCCGTTGGCGAAGAGGTAGAAGTTGAAGAAATCGTGCTCGAAAAATTGGCTCGCGAGCGTGGTAATGGGATTTGCTGACGGGCCTTGATCTTCCGGAGGCGCGGTCGGGGGCACCTGGGAAGATTGCTGGGCAAGCAACGTGCCCGCCAACCAAGGCGCCACAAGGAGCGCAAGACCAAATCTCAAATAGACCTCCTCACAGAAAACACCTTAAGTCTGCCGAAGGCACACTGGTCTGTCAAGCAAAGAAGTAGTGCCCGGATGTTACTACTCTCAATAGAGGGGGTGCGGCGGCTCATTCATATCGCAGCGCAATCGTCGGGTCGATCTTAGAAGCGCGCCGGGCGGGGACATATCCGGAGAGCGCGGCGATCATCAGGATGCCGAGAATTGCGAGAGCGATGGTGGCGGGATCGGAAGGTGACATTCCGTAGAGCTGACTTTGGACCAGCCGGGTCACTGCGAGCGCGGAGGGGAGACCGATGGCGATTCCAATCGCTGCGATGATGAGCACTTCCCGCATGACGAGCCAGAGCACATCGCCGCCGAGGGCGCCCAGCGCCATGCGAATCCCGATTTCGCGCGTGCGGCGAGTCACCAGAAACGCCATCACGCCGTAGAGCCCAACGGCCGCGAGAACCGTGGCGAGCAGCCCGAAGGCGCTTGCCAGGCTGGCCGTGAGGCGCTCGACCGACAACGAATCGTCGAGCTGGCTTTCTTCCGTCTTCAAAGCGTAGACGGGTAGATTGGGGTCCACGCTGTGGACCACGGAGCGCAACGCGGGGAACATCTGCGCGGAGGCGGCATCGGTGCGCACATAGGCGGTCATCTCAGAGGCCCAGTCGTTTTCGAGATAAGGAAAGAAGACCTGACGGGGAGTCTTCGCATGCACGGTCTGGTATTTCGTGTCTCTCACCACGCCGACGATCTCTATATCGGTCTTGGTTCCCGGATCGCCGCCGAAGCCGATACGGCGTCCGATCGGACTTTGATCGCCGAAATAGCGCTTGGCGAACATCTCATTCACGATGGCGACCTTGGGCGCGCCAAGCTGATCGCGATCCGTAAACTCGCGCCCGGCGTAGACCGGAATCTGGAGCGTGCGGAAGAAACCCGGCGAGACATAGTTGACCCACGGGTTCATGTCTTCGCCTGGCTTGGCGGCGTAGCCTTCTACCGTTATCGTGCTGTCCCACTCGTCGAAGCTAAGCAGCTTGACGACGGCCAGAGAAGAAGCTCGAACACCGGGCAGAGCGTCCAGTTTCTGGTTCAATTGCTTGTAGAAGAGTTTTGAACGCGCGGCGTTGTAGCCGCTCAAAGTAGGGTCGACAGAAAAAGACAGCAGGTTCGTGACCTCGAAGCCGGGGTTCAACGCCTTCAGGTTCTTCAGAGTACCGACGAATAGGCCGGCGCCGATGAGCAGCAGAAGCGAGAGGCCCACCTGTACACAGACGAGCACTTTGCGCCAGACCGTTTGACCGCCGCCGGCGACCGCACCGGCCTGATCTTTGAGCGTGGGCGCAACATCGGCGCGCGTCGCCTGCAAGGCAGGGAGCAAGCCAAAGAGCAGTGCTGTGCCGAGAGATACGGCGAGGTTGAAAAGCAGGACGCGCCGGTCGGGAGTTGTGGAGAACGTGAGCGGCGGATCGGTATGGGGCGCCACGCCAATGAGCAAATGCATAATCCAGATGGAGAGCGCCAAGCCCACTACGCCACCCATGAGGGACAGCAGTGTGCCCTCGACCAGAAGCTGGCCGACGATACGGCTGCGTGTCGCACCCAATGCGAGCCGGACGGCGATCTCTCTCTGCCGCGACATGGAACGAGCGATGATCAGATTGGCGACGTTTGCACAGGCGATAAGCAGGACCAGGCCCACCATGGCCATCATGGCCCATAGCGGCGCTTGCAGAACTTCGCCCGCTTCCGATTGGCCGGCGCCGCCCGGCATCACATCGAGCGACATCTTCAGGAATTCCTCGCGTGTGTAGGGCGACGCATGAGCGAATTCCTTTTGCTGCACTTCCATGGCGAGAATGGCATGGAAAATAGGCTGTAGAGACGCTTTGGCTTCGCTGCTCGTGACGCCCGGCTTGAGGCGGGCGAAGACCTGCACCCACCGGCGGCGGCGGTTCTCAAACGGTTTTTCCTCATCCGTGATCTGGGCCGCCATCATCATGGGCACGTAGATCTGGATGGAAAAGAGCCGCTCAACACCCTGGAAGCCGTTCGCTGCCACACCGATGATAGTCAGCTTGTGGTTGTTTACCAGGATCGGCTTGCCAATGACGGAAGGGTCGCCGCCGAAGCGGTTTTGCCAATAGTCATAGCCTAAGACGGCCAGCGGGGAGCCGCCACGGGATTGATCGTCGGCGGCCGTGAACAGGCGGCCCACCGCGGGACTAACGCCGAGTACCGGGAAATAGGTTCCCGAGACGAGCTCTCCGGCGACGCGTTCGTTGCGGCCCTGGGAACTGACGCTGAACGCTAGACTGTGGCGGCACAGCATTCCGCTGAAGACCTGGTTCTGTTCGCTGAAGTCTTGGTAGATGGGGTAAGAAAGCGAGTTCATGCCCGTGTTCGACCCATAATGGTGGCCGATTTCCTTGAGCTGCACCAGCTGTTTGGCATCCCGAACCGGTAGGAGCCGCAGAAGAGCTTGATCGAGTAGCGAAAAGACAGCGGTATTCGCTCCAATGCCGAGCGCTAAAGAAAGCACAGCGACCGAGACGAAAAGGGGCGATTTCATGAGCGAGCGAACGCTATATTGCAGTTCACTGCTAAAGGTCACGGACACACCCCCGGAGACAATTTCTCCAGTTTTAAATACGAAGGAATGCCGGCGGAGTTCCAGAGATTTGTCCGCCACGGTCTTCAGGCGAAGCGACACTTCGGCGGGGCGCCGAAATGGCGTTTTTGACAGGTCTCGAAAACTCAGTCACAGAAGTTCGAAAAAAATCTCCGATTTTTTTTCTTCCGTCTTGTCAACCGCTTAGCGCCGGCTCTGGCCGCAGAGATGGGCTCTAAGACCCGGGTTCCTTGCATACGGCGTGCTAGCTTCGTGTTGCTCGCGGGAATCACCAGCGAGCAAAAATCCAGATGAGCGGGCCGGGACAGGTTCCCGGCATTTTCTTTTTTGGGAGGCTGACATGGGCGAAGTGATCATGATGCCGTCGCGGAACACGGACGCCGCGGAATCTACGCGCCAGAGCGGCGGGACGCACCCGGTAGAGGGCGCCTCGCAAACCGATGGATCCCACATCGATTTTTCGGTTTGGAAGCGCGCCCCAAAAGAAAGAACGGCGGCTTATTTCCCGACTTACTCGACGGTTTCGAAAGCCATCCAGACAGCCATGCGCGGCTGGGTGCGCGAGTGGTTCGCGGCCAACCCCGAGATTTTGCTCCGCCCGCACACGGCCTATCCGATTCTGGTTTATCAATGCACTCACCCGTTTGCCGGCAAGCCGACGAATATCTTCACCTACGATATTCAGCAGACGGAGCCATTGAACCGCGCCTTCGCGTCCGCTGCTCACAGGCTCGGCCGCGAATTGAAGACTCTCGACACCAAACGGTTTCCCTGGTTCACGCGCGAGCACTATTTCGCTTACCGCAGCAAGGAAGTAGTGAAGTACGTCGGCAGAAACCGCCGTGCGATTTACAAAATGTTGAATACCGAGACAGTCCTGATGGACAGCATCTTGAAATTCGCGATCATGGATATTCCAAAGCTTGGGCTGGAGCAGGCGGTGGTTCTCTTACGGCGCGCTTTTCACACCCAGTTACGGCGCTTCTCAGACGAATTCGACCTGAGCTCGCGCGCCGAAGAGCTTCTGTCCATTGCGACCGATGCGCTACTGAGTAAGCTCCCAACCGATAATGTGATTGTTATGCCG
>Ga0210385_10001572_pt1 | contig 14142 bp, 12 predicted proteins | sample IncBWH26OmetaG_FD_160107 | JGI IMG/M metagenome (GOLD analysis project Ga0210385, IMG submission 160107) | Forest soil microbial communities from Barre Woods Harvard Forest LTER site, Petersham, Massachusetts, United States - Inc-BW-H-26-O ... | reverse complement strand
GGAATTCAAGCAGTTGATGGAAACGCAGGGCGTGGCGATGGGATTTGAATACGAGGCTTATCGCCGCGGCGGAGAAAAGATCTGGCTTTCGATGAATGCTCGGGCAGTTCGCGATACCGACGGTCAATTGCTTTACTACGAGGGAACCGTCGAAGACATCACCGAGCGTCGCCAGATGGCCGCGCAGCTCCGTACGGCGCAGAAGATGGAGGCCGTGGGCCAACTGGCGGGAGGTATCGCTCACGACTTCAACAATCTTCTGGGTGTCATCAACGGACACACGGAATTGCTGCTCGGCCATCTCCCGGAGGGGAGTTCCTCGCGCTGGAGCGTGGACGCCATTCACAAGGCCAGCAAGCGCGCGGTGGCGCTTGTCAGGCAGCTTCTGGCGTTCAGCCGGCGCCAGGCCTTAAACCCAACCGTGCTTGACCTCAACTCCGTGGTGCGCGATGTGGAAAGCATGCTCGCCCGAATCGTGGGCGACAACATCGTGCTGGCCACGTCGCTGGACAACGCTCTCGGCCCCGTGAAGGCCGATCAGAGCCAGATCGAGCAAGTGGTGATCAACCTCGTGGTGAACGCGCGCGACGCCATGCCGCAGGGGGGCAAGCTCACGATTCACACAGCCAATGTAGACGTCGCGGAAAAGTCGTTGATGGCGCAGGGCGGATACGTGCCGGCCGGTCGATTCGCATGCGTCACGGTGACGGACACGGGTACAGGCATGGACGCGGCGACCCAGAACTGCATCTTCGAGCCGTTTTTCACTACCAAGGAACAGGGAAAAGGCACGGGGCTTGGCCTGGCGACGGTCTACGGAGTCATCAAACAGAGCGGCGGTTTCATCTCTGTTCACAGCGAGCCGGAAAAAGGCTCATCCTTCCAGGTTCTGTTGCCGCGTCTTCCGGCACGCGAGTGTTACGTGCCGAAGCCCGAGCTGCCCGAACGATCCTGGGAAGGCAGTGAGACGGTGTTGCTTGTCGAAGACGATCTCGCCCTTCGCGAACTGCTTCTCAGCCTGCTCGTGCGCCTCGGTTACAAAGTTCTGGAAGCTTCGAATGGCGCGCAAGCAACCAAAATTGCACGCCAGTTGGGTGATGAAATTGATTTGCTGCTCACCGACGTTGTGATGCCCGGAATCAACGGCCCCAAGCTTGCCGACGAACTCGTTCGTCTGCAGCCGTCGCTCAAGGTGCTTTATATGTCCGGATATCCCGAGCACGGACGCGATACCGGACAGATTTCCGTGCTCGGGAAGCCAATGTTGCAGAAGCCGTTCAAGCAGATCGAACTGGCGCAGAAGCTGCGCGAGATCCTGGAAGACGCTTCCGCGAAAACACCCGCGCAAGCGTGAGTCTACGATCCGCCACGAAAGGAGCCGTCATGTCCGCTTACAGCATGGAAAGCATTGATGGTATGAGCAGTCTTGAGCTGACGCTGATTGCGTTTCAATCGGGAAGGGTAATCGCCGGCGCGCATCACCAGATGAGCCCGGCCGAGGAGCAGGCGAAGGAGACATTCGTCGCCGCCTACATGGAACTTTTGCGCCGCCCGCCGGAAACGGGAACCGTTCATTCGCGTTCGAGCCGATCCCCATTGACGTGGAAATGCTCGCACGTGGGCTTTGAAATGAGCCATCCGCAATTCGGAATGGTCGGGATGGTTCGCGACAGGCGGTCGTCGAGCGGCTATCGGATCGTTACGGCTGCTCCATCGAAAGCCTTGGTCAAAGCAGAGGATGCTGCGCGAGCGGCGTTTGCGGCAGTGGCGGCTGGCGCCGGTCAATCAGCGCCGGGCGGCGAAAAACTCCTTTAGCAGTGCGGCCGCGTCGTCTGCCAGAACCCCCGGCGCGACCTCGACTCGATGATTCAGGCGCGGATGATCGAGTACCCCGAAGCAAGAGGCGACGGCACCGCCTTTGGGATCGTCCGCTCCATAAACCAGGCGGGCGATGCGCGCCTGAATCATCGCCCCGGCGCACATGGCGCACGGCTCGATCGTGACGTAGAGCGTCACGTCCCCCAGGCGATGATTGCCGATCTCTTTTGCGGCAGCGCGCAGAGCCACCATTTCCGCGTGCGCCGTGGGATCGCAATCCGCTATCGTCCGGTTACCCGCCGCCGCTAGCACTTTCTCTCCCGCAACAATCACCGCACCAATAGGGACTTCACCGCGACGCCCGGCTTCCGCGGCTTCGCGCAGCGCCAACCGCATAAACTTCGCGTCGCCGTTATCGAGTGCCGCGACAGGATTTTCGGAAGCAGTCACAGGCCGCCAGAATAGCAAATATCCCCGCGAATATTTCCCCGTCGCGCTGCGACCGCGCGTCTGCCATTCCAAACGACATAGCGCAGAGTTTGCCAACCGGGTCGCAACTCGATCATCTTTGTGGGTCGTGGGCTTCCATTGCAACTCTAATTCTGCTGCCTACTCTGCACCAGCCGGCTGACGAAATAAAAAATCACGCCCGCGAAGATAATGCCGATCCCAATCGCCAACTCATTTGTCCCGGCCACGAACTCCGTTCGATTGCGCGCCGCCGTCGCGGCCATCAATGCGAGCGGTGGAATCGAGATAGCAATCGTTCCGGCGATTCCTCCTGGCACGCGATAGGGGCGGGGAAGATCGGGCTCGCGCACGCGCAGCGCGACCAGCGCCGCGAATTCCAGCACGATGCTCAAGCCCGTGAGCAGCACGTCTAGGATCAGGTTCGATTCGAAGCCGAGCGGATAGCACAGTGCCCACAGCACGGCGCACGCAAGAATCGCCACCCAGGGCGCGCCGCTGCCGGCAAATTTGCGCGTGAATATTTTCGGAAGATAGCCTTCTTCCGCCATCACCAGGGGCAAACGGCTGAACGACATCATCAGCGCACCAAACGATCCCAACGCGCCGATCACGCCGGCGGCTGCGATGGCGAGGCCCAGCGCTTCGCCTCCTACAATGCGCCCCGCGTCCACCCAACCGCCGGTTGTCCATTTGTTCGGATCGATTCCCATGCGCGCCACGGCAGCGATGGGCACCACGTAACTGACCACCACCAGAATCACCGCGCCGCACATCGCGCGCGAATAAGTTTTCTGCGGCGATTCCACTTCGCCCGCAACGGTCGACAGATTGTCCCAGCCCATGTAGTTCCACATGGCGATCAGCATTCCGCCCAGCAAATCCGCGCGCCGCAACGGTATCGCGCCGGCACTGGCCATCTGTCTGTGCAGCAGCGCGAACCCCACCAGCGCCACGAAGGGAAGCAGCAGCGCCACGTTGAGCCACAAAGATCCTTCGCCCACAGCGTGCGAGCCGACGATGTTCCAAACCGTGCACAATACGATCATCCCGAAACCGAGCCACAGCGCTCGATGGCCCGCGGTGAGCGAAGGAGCAACTCTTCCGAGATAATCCACAAACAGATTCGGATAAAGCGCCATTTCAAAGATGCTGCCCGCCATGGTGAGCCACGTCTCCTGATAGCCCCAGAACTTCCCCATGCCGCGCCGCACCCAAATGTAAAATCCGCCTTCTTCGGGAATCGCGGTGGCGAGTTCGCTCACCATCATCGCCGTGGGCAGGCTCCAAAGCAGCGGCGTCACCAGCAGGATCAGGAGCGTCGCGCGATAGCCCGTCTTCTGTACGATGTCTTCCAGGCCATAGGGCCCGCCCGCCACCATGAAATACGTGGCCGCGATCATCGGCAACACCGTCATCTTTCGGGATTTCAGGCGGGTTTTCGGTGCCTCGTTTGATTTGTGATCTGAAATATTTTCAGCGGAGGGAAGTGTGCTCATCAAAGCGGATTCTGAACGAGATCAACTAATTTGTCTTCCACAAATCGCGTAGAGAATTGGTCGGATGACCGTTGTGGCTGTTGCATTTGCCTTTGCCGTTATTTCGTAGCGCATCTTGCCGGCGCTTTTGCCTTCGTCGTGAACCGCTCGCCGCCATCACCCGAATCAAATCTCCCCAAACGCCTTCTTCATCGCCGCCGCCGTATTCGCCAGCGCCTCATCCATCGGCAACCCGCGCAAATCCGCATTATTCGGCTCTGCCAGACGGAAGCCAAGATTATCGGCCCCAACCGCCGCGAGGGATTCCTTCATCTCAGCCATCGAATGAATGAACGGCTGCTTGCCCCGCTCGCGCGACGCGCGGGGCGCCACATATTCGAAGCCGAGCCTCGGGCCGCGGTCGGCGAGAATCAACGCACACATAGCACCGCCCAAGCACCATCAGCAATCGATTCCGCCAAGCTTTTCTCGCAGGGCCGCGCGACTTCGTATAAGATGGCGTCTAAAATTCCTTGAGGAAAAATGGAGCTACGTAAGGACCCCATCACTCGTAGTTGGGTAGCCGTAGGACACCCCGAGCGCGCCGCCGACCGTCCCGGACCCTGCCCACTTTGCCCCGAAAACCGCCTCGAAACCAGGGGACTGCTCTCTCTGCCAACCGAGGGCCGCTGGAAAGTTCGCGCCTTTCCGCATTTCCGTCCGCTCTATCGAGTCGAAGGCAACGTGGATCGCAACGCCGACGGAATTTACGATCGCATGGCTTCGATCGGCGCGCACGAAGTGATCGTGGAGACTCCGGAGCACGGCGTCGCCCTCCAGCAATTATCCGACGAAGACATCGATCTCGTGTTCGAAGCCTACGCCGCGCGCATCATCGACCTCAAGCGCGACTCGCGTTTCAAGTATGTAACCGTGTTCAAAAACGTCGGCGCGCAATCCGGCGAGGAGTGGCCTCATGCGCACTCGCAGGTCACGGCGACCACGTTCGTTCCGCGCCGCATTCTCTACGAGCTTCGCGCCGCGCGCCTCTGGTATAGCGATCACGAGCGCTGCGTCTTTTGCGACATCATCCGCCAGGAGATTCGCCAGAAGGCGCGCATTGTGGACAGCGTCGGCGACTACTATGCGTTCTGCCCTTATGCTTCGCGCGTGCCGTACGAAGTCTGGCTGCTCCCCCGCGCTCATAATCATCAGTTCGAATCGCCCCTGCCCGGCGAAAATCGCCGCCATCTGGCCAGCTTGCTCGGTCGCACGCTGCGAAGGCTTGCGCAGATTACGGACAGCTACCACATGGTGCTCCACACTTCGCCCAGCACCAGCCAAACCAAGGGTGAATTGAGCGATTACTGGAAGACGATCGCCGGCGACTACCACTGGCACATCGAAATTCTTCCGATCGTGCAGAAGCGCAGCAAGTCCTACAGCATCAAGGAAGTCTATTTCAACGGCACCCTGCCCGAGGAAGCCGCGGCGGAGCTGCGGAAGCTTGATCCCGGCAAATGACGCGCCCGTCGAGTATTCCCGGTTCACGCGGTACCACGTTTCAACGCGGCGGAATAATCTCCAAGCTGCTCTTCCTGATTTTCCTCGTCGTCTTTTGCTTCTTTGTTTATGTCGCGCGGCATCCTCTGCTGCGGCTCGCCGGCGGCTTCTGGGTGGTGGACGACACGCCCAAGCCATCCGACGCCATCGTCATGCTGAGCGATGACAATTTTCAAGCAGACCGCGCCGCTCGCGCAGCCGAACTCTACAAAGCAGGATGGGCGCCCCGCGTGATCGCCAGCGGCAGGCTGTTGCGCAGCTACGCTGGAATCGCGGAGCTTGAGGAGCACGACCTCGAAGCCGGCGGCGTCCCCGAGGGCGCAATCGTAAAGCTGCCGGCCAGCGACCGCAATACGCGCGAAGAGTGCACGGGCATCGGCCAATTCGCGGCCGCGCATGGCTGGAAACGGATCCTGCTCGTCACCTCGAACTACCACACGCGCCGTGCGCGCTACATCTGTTCGCGCGTTTTACCATCCGGCACCACGCTGCTCGTCTCCGCCGCCCGCGATGCCGACTACGATCCGGACAACTGGTGGCATACGCGGCAGGGCACCAAGATTTTCTTCGGCGAGGCTGTCGGCATCTTTGTAGCCATGTGGGAACTGCGCCACACGGATGCGCAGACCACGGACGCTTTGCTCCCCTGTTGTCGCGCCCGGTGTTGCCGAATTGAAGAAATGGCTTTGACTCTTGGTTTACACCCCGTACCGTGCGTACTATAGTGACCTGCATTCATATTGGTGATGGTCGTACCCGGCACGGCCTCCCTTAAAATCCATGGAGGAAACAATGTGGCGCAAAAACGAGTCGCAAACGCCCGCTCCCGTGCCCGCCAAGACTGATTCAACCAAAGTCGAGGCCAGCAAGCCGGAAGCAATCAAGCCCGAAGCACCTAAGCCCGAAGCATCAAAGATTGAGGCGAGCAAGATCGAAACGTCCGTGGTGTCTGCACCAGCACCTCTCGCGGCCACGCCTGCGCCCAGCGCAGCGCCTGTCGCCGCCGCGGTGGCTCCAGCGCCGCCTGTATCCTCGCCCTTGCCTGGCAATGTCGACTCGCGAATCGGCTCAGGCCTGAAAATCCGTGGAGAAATTACCGGAACCTCCGATATGTATATCGACGGCAACGTTGAGGGAAAGGTCCGCATCGGCGCGGGCCGGCTTACCGTGGGATCGAACGGCCGGGTGCAGGCGGATGTCGAAGCCCGGGAGATCATCGTCAACGGAGCCGTGGTTGGCAATCTAAAGGCAGCGGACCGCGTACAGCTGGGCTCCTCAGGGAGCGTGCAGGGCAGCGTGGTCACGCCGCGTATCGGCATCGACGATGGCGCCCGCTTGCGTGGCAACGTCGAGACTGCGCCTGCTGGACAGTCTTCCAATGCGTCCGCCAAGCCGGTCGAGAAAGAAGAGCGTCGCGCGATGGCAGCGAACGCCGCCAAGGGTGAGTAAACGATGAACTGGATGGCGAAGCAGCGCGGCGGGGCGACAACGCCTCCGGCAGTCTCCTCAAAGCCGGGGCCGGCGGTTGTGGCCAACTCGGCCAGCCAAGGCGCGGGCCGGACATCGAACGGCTTGAAGGAATTCTTGTGGCTGCTCAGTGACGTGAAGCGCGGCCGCATCCTCGATCTTTGCCCCGCCACGCAGTCCACTCTGAACTTCTTCATCGAAAAGGGATTCCGCATCTCGGCGGAAGACATGCTGAGGACGTGGAAGAACTTCCAGAACGACGAAGAAGAGCGGGCGCGAAGCGCGGCGGCAGGCGATTTCGTGGAGCGCGTCGAGAAGAAGGAACTCGGGGTGAAGTTCCTCGAAAACAACCTCAACTATCCGGCCGACAGCTTTCACGGGATTCTGGCGTGGGACTTCTGCGACTACTTCGATCGCGAAGTGCTGCCGCTGGTGATGGAGCGCATCTACCACATTCTTCATCCGGGCGGCGTGGTGCTGGCGATGTTTCACAGTCGTCCCACGGAGCGGTTTCACAACTACCGCGTAGTCGATGGACAAACCATCGAGCCGGTGAGCGCGCCAACTGTTGCGGTTCACACGCGCGTTTTTCAGAATCGCGAGATTCTCGATCTCTTCGAAAGCTTCCGCTCGTCGAAGACGTTCGTGGGCCGCGATCAAGTCCGCGAAGCGCTCTTCCTGAAATAAAATAGCTCGAATTGAAAAGGGGCGCTGTTGTTCAGCGCCCCTCGCAATTCCCGTTAATCCGCTTTAATTATCTGGTAAACGTCATATTCCGCAGTACCGCGATTCTCTCCGGCAGCGGCGGATGCGTGCTGAAGAGTCCCGCGAAAACCTGCCGCGGCGAGAAGGGCGCTACGATCATCAGCGCCGCGGTCGTCTGCGGCACGTCCATCGGAATGCGTTTGTTGTACGCTTCGAGCTTTTCGAGGGCGCTGATCAGGCCGTAAGGGTGGCCCACCATACGGGCCCCGGATGCGTCCGCCTGATACTCGCGTTGCCGGGAAATGCCCAGTTGTAGCAGCGTTGCCGCAATGGGCGCCACCAGAAGCATTAGCAGTTCGCCGATGCCGCTGCCCCGGCGATCATCGCGTCCGCCGAAGCCGCCGAGCATGAGGCCCCAGCGTCCCATGTACCCTATCCATCCGATTGCCCCTGCGATCGTGGCCGCGATCGAGGAAGTGAGAATGTCGTAGTTGCGAACGTGCGACAGCTCGTGGGCGATTACGCCTTCGAGCTCGTCGTCGTTCATCAACTCCATGAGCCCCTGCGTGACGGCGACCGACGCGTGCTTCGGGTTGCGGCCCGTGGCAAACGCGTTCGGCGCGGGCTGCGGGATCATGTAGAGCTTCGGTACGGGCAGATTCGCCTTGGCCGCAAGCCGCTCCATTACCGTGTAAAGACGCGGCGACTGCTCCCGGCTGATCGGCACCGCGCCGCTCGACTTCAGCGCGATCTTGTCGGAGAAGAAGTACGCCACGCCGTTCATGATGACGGCGCCGATCAGCGCCAGCGTCACGCCGTTGCGGCCCCCAAACGTCTCGCCGATAAAGAGCAGCAACAGCGTCATAGCGGTAAGCAAGAAAGCTGTCTTGAACGTTTTCATCATGGCCTATCCCTTGGCGCCTGTTGAGGCGGCGCCCGCCTTTGCGGTTTCCCGCGTGAACGTCATTTCGCCGGTCTTCTGGTCCGCGTCCACAAGCACTTGATCGCCCTCGTGGACGGCTCCATCAAGAATCTTCAGCGCCAACGGATCCTGAATCATCCGCTGAATAGCGCGCTTCATCGGACGCGCTCCGTAGGCCGGATCGAACCCTTCGCGGAAGAGCAGTGCCTTTGCGTTTGCGGTGAGGTGCAGCTTGATTTGCCGCTCCGCCAGCAATTTTGTCACATGTTGCATCTGCAGTTCCACGATTCGGTCGATCTGGTCCTTGCCCAGCGGCTTGAACAGAACGATGTCGTCAATCCGGTTCAAGAATTCCGGACGGAAAAGTTCGCGCAGGGCGCTGAGAGCTTCTTCGCGCGCTTTCTTCGGGTCTTTATCCGCCAGCTCGAAAATAGCGGTCGACCCCACGTTCGAAGTCATGATGATCACCGTGTTGCGGAAATCCACCGTCCGCCCCTTGCCGTCTGTCAGGCGGCCGTCTTCAAGAATCTGCAGCAGCACATTGAACACGTCGGGATGTGCTTTCTCGATTTCGTCGAGCAGCACCACGGAGTAGGGTTTACGGCGGACCTGCTCGGTGAGCTGGCCGCCCTCTTCATAGCCGACATACCCCGGAGGCGCGCCGATCATGCGGGAAACCGAGTGTTTCTCCATGTATTCGGACATGTCGAGCCGGATGATGGCGCGTTCGTCATCAAAGAGAAATTCGGCGAGCGCTCTTGCGAGTTCGGTCTTGCCGACGCCGGTCGGTCCAAGGAACAGAAACGAGCCGATCGGACGGTGCGGATCGCTCAGGCCCGAACGGCTGCGGCGAATCGCGTTGGCGACGCTGGCGAGGGCCGCGACCTGGCCGACCACGCGGTTACGGAGGCGTTCTTCCATGTGAACCAGTTTGTGGACTTCACCTTCGAGAAGGCGCCCGGTGGGAATACCGGTCCACTTGCTCACGATCTTGGCGATTTCCTCTTCGCCCACTTCTTCCTTCAGCATGGGCTGATTCTTTTGCAGTTCTGCGAGATGGTCTTGGGCTGTCTTCAGCTCTTTTTCGGCGGCCGAGAGCTTGCCGTAGCGAATTTCGGCCACGGCCGAAAGATCGCCGGCGCGCTCGAGCCGTTGCTCCTCGGTCTTGAGCCGATCGATCTCTTCCTTCTGCTTGCGGATGCGACCGATCGCGTCCTTTTCGGTCTGCCAGCGGCCCTTCAGTGAATTCGATTGCTCTTTCAGGCCGCCCAGTTCTTTCTCGATCTGGGCGAGGCGGTCGCGGGAGTTCGTGTCGGTTTCCTTGCGAAGAGCCTGACGCTCGATTTCGAGTTGCAGGATGCGGCGTTCGATCTCGTCAATTTCCTGTGGCAGGGAATCGATCTCCATGCGAAGACCGGCGGCGGCTTCGTCCACCAGGTCGATGGCCTTGTCGGGCAAAAAGCGGTCGGTGATGTAACGCTGCGAAAGCATGGCCGCGGCGACGATGGCCGCATCTTTGATGCGTACACCGTGATGGACTTCGTAGCGTTCTTTCAGTCCGCGCAGGATGGCGATGGTGTCTTCGATGGAAGGCTCGCCAACCGTCACGGGCTGGAAGCGGCGTTCGAGCGCCGGGTCTTTTTCGATGTATTTGCGATATTCGTTGAGGGTGGTGGCCCCGATGGCGCGGAGCTCTCCGCGAGCCAGGGCTGGCTTCAGCATGTTGGACGCATCCATGGCGCCCTCAGCGGCGCCCGCGCCCACCAGCGTGTGCAACTCGTCGATGAAAAGAATGATCTGGCCGTCGGATTCGGAGACTTCTTTCAAAAGCGCCTTGAGGCGGTCCTCAAATTCCCCGCGATATTTTGCGCCGGCAACCATGGCGGAAAGGTCGAGAGAGGCGAGGCGCTTGGTTTTCAGGATTTCGGGAACGTCTCCCGAAGCGATTCTTTGGGCCAAGCCTTCGGCGATAGCCGTTTTACCCACACCTGGTTCGCCGATCAGGACGGGATTGTTTTTCGTGCGCCGCGCGAGAATTTGCATCACGCGGCGGATTTCTTCGTCGCGGCCGATTACTGGATCGAGTTTGCCGCGCCGGGCGAGGTCGGTGAGATCGCGCGCATATTGCTGAAGAGCGCGGTAGGTCGACTCAGGATTCTCCGAAGTAACGCGGTGGCTGCCGCGAATCGAGGTCATCGCCTGCAGGATCGCGTCATGCGTGGCGCCGGCCCGCGCGAGGATCTGGGCGGCGGGATCTTTGCCCGCGGCGGAGATCGCCAGCAGGATGTGTTCGGTGGAAACGTATTCGTCTTTGAGACGCTGCGCTTCTTCGAAGGCATTCTGCAAAATTTCGTTGGAGCTGTTGCTCAGGTGCTGTTGCGAAATTCCCGTCACTTTGGGAAGGCGGGCGACCTCCTTTTCGATTTCGCCGGCCAGACGGCCCGGGGCCGCCCCCAGCTTCTCGAGGAGGGGAGGGACCACGCCGTCGCCCTGGGCGATGAGCGCCCAGAGAATGTGCAGCGGTTCGATCTGTTGTTGACCGCCGCGTGCGCCCATTTCCTGCGCTGCCTGGAGCGCTTCCTGGGCTTTTACAGTCAATTTGTCATAACGCAGCATTTGCGAATCTTCTCACTTTCAAACTACGGTTGCTATCTGGTGTTTGTTACCAGACGGTCTCACCTGGCGGTGCCATGCCCCGGTGTCACGCATTACTTGGATGCACGAAGGGCCGGTGAATCGTCACCGGCCCCCGTTCGGCATCGCCTGCTTATCCCTTAGTTCTTTTCGGCGGCGGTGACGTTAATTTTCACCTGCTTTGGCTTCGACTCCGCCCGCTTTGGCAGCTGGACGGTGAGGACGCCGTTCTTGTACTCCGCGTTGATCGCTTCGGTGTTGACCGTATTGGGCAAAGCGAAGCTGCGGCTGAAAGAGCCGTAGGTGCGTTCGACGCGAAGGTAGTTGTCTTCCTTCACCTCGGTCTCGAACTTGCGCTCGCCGCGAACGGTGAGCATGTTGTTCTCGACGCGGATGTCGATTTCCTTCTCGCTGACGCCCGGGAGATCAGCCTTGAGCACGAGTTCGTTCTCGGTCTCGTAGATGTCTACCGAAGGCGCCCAGCTGGTGATCGCGGCGTTTTCGCCCTGGCCATGGAACGAGTTTTCGAAGAGCTTGTTCACCTGGTCCTGCAGAGCATTGAAATTGGGGATTCGTCCCCAACGGGTGATGGCTGTCATTAGAATCTTCCTCCTAGGAATTTTACGCTATGTAAGCGCAACGCAATAATAAAATATGAGTGTCTACATGTCAAGTATAATTTTACGGTGGTTTTTGAGCCCGGCAGGGGTCGTTTTGTGTGACGGGCTGGCGAGGGCCGTGATGATTGTTTTGTTAGAGTTACGGGCAAAACAGTCTGACATGGTGTGACGGGCTGGAGGGTGGTTGACGCCCTGATTCGGCTATGGTGATTGGAGCTCATTTTCAACAGCCAGTTTACCATAATTGCGGGGGTATTGCAAGACCCAGCACCATGATTTTATTGGGGTTATGGCTATCTATGGCGGCAGCGGAAGAGTCTGGCACGCAGCGGTTGGGTGCGGCGCTGGAGAAGGTGGTGAGGCTCCTTGCGCCTTGCGCGCCTACCCTGAGGGACGAAGGGTCACAAAAAACGACCCCCCGCCGGGCACAAAACGGAGCGCGAGATCGGGCTCGCCCCTGGTGGATTGGGAGCTCGTCGGAGCGCAGGCGAATCGCCTACGCTACAACGGCAACGGCAAAGGCAAAGGCAGCGGCAAAGGCAAGAGGCCGACCGAGAGGCGCCCGCATAGAACGCGGGCAACGGCAACAGCGACTGCGACGGCTAATCCAGGACGCGGGCGATTAGGCACTTCAGGTAGTGGGTTTCGGGCATGGTGAGGAGGATGGGGTGGTCTTTGGCCTGGGTGCGGCGGTCGACGACCGCGATGGCTTTACGGGCATCGTTGGCGGCTTCGGCGAGGAGCTGGAGGAAGAGGGCTTCGCTGATGTGATAGGAGCAGGAGCAAGTGAGCAGGAAGCCGCCGGGCTTCAAGAGCTTGAGGGCGCGGAGGTTGATCTCTTTGTAGCCGCGATGGGCGGCGTCGATGCTGTCGCGGTTCTTGGCGAAGGCCGGGGGGTCGAGGATGACCATATCGAAGCGGCGGTCCGCGTCGTCGTACTGCTTGAGGATGTCGAACGAGTTGCCTTCGCGAAAGGTGACGTTGGTGAGGCCGTTGAGCTCCTGATTGCGCTTGGCGGCGGCGACGGCGGCAGGGGCCATGTCCGTGGATTCGACGTGGGCGCAACGGTCGGCAATGGTGAGCGCGAAGCCGCCCTGGTAGCTGAAGCAATCGAGCACTTCGCCCGAAGCATAGAGACGCGCGGCGAGATGATTTTCGCGCTGGTCGAGAAAGGAGCCCGTCTTCTGGGCTTTCTTAAGATCGCAGGCGAAGGCGATGCCGTTTTCGCGGGCGATGATTTCGTCAGGGACTTCTCCTGAGAGGACGTTGACGCGCTGGTCCAGGCCTTCGAGCAGGCGGACGCGCGGGTCGTTGCGCTCGAGGATGCCCTTGGGAGAGAAGAGTTCGTTGAGAATTTCGACCAGCAAGTCCTTATGGCGGTCGGTGCCCTGACTGAGGGTTTGGAGCACGAGGTAATCGCCATAGCGGTCCACGATCAGGGAGGGAAGCTGATCGGCTTCGCTATAGACGAGGCGGCATGATTCGCTGTTTTCGACGACCACGCGGCGGTAGGCGGCGGCCTGTTCGAGGCGGCGAACGAAAAAGGCGCGGTCGACCGGGACGTCCTCGCGGGTGAGCAGACGGATGGCGATCTGGGATTTGTCGCTATAGAAGGCACGGCCATGGTAGCGGCCGCGTTCGTCGGTGAGGCGGACGATGGCGCCGGGTTCGGCGTCGGCAGAGCGAACGTCGCTTTTATAGACCCAGAGGTGGCCGGCGCGAATGCGTTCGACGCCGCGCGGACTGATGACGGCGGACGGTTCCGCGGGACTCTTGCGAGCTGGGGATGTGGTGGCCACGGTAGCGCATGCGGACTTGGTTACAATGGAGCCGCGTAGAAACATGTTATGCGGAAAAGGCGATGAACGTAAGCGATTTCGATTACGAGCTGCCGGCAGAGCGGATCGCGCAGAAGCCGTTGGCGGAGCGGGACGCTTCGCGGATGTTGCTGCTGGACCGCGCGACAGGCGCCTTCGAGGACCGCAAGTTTCGGGAGTTTCCGGAGTTGTTGCGCGGCGACGAGCTGCTGGTGGTGAACAGTGCGCGCGTGCTGCCTGCGAGACTCTTTGGACGGCGAGAGGGAATACGCGCGGAGGAGCGGGGCGCCGGTGACCGGGAATTTTTGAGCGCGACGATCGAGGTGCTGCTGGTGCGGTCGCTGGGCGAGGATCTGTGGGAGTGCCTGGTGCGGCCGGGGCGCAAGGTGGGGATCGGCGAGCGGATCGTGTTTGGCGACGGCGAGCTTGAGGGGCGGGTGGAGGAGCGGGGCGAGTTTGGATTGCGCGCGATACGGTTCAGCGCGAAGACGGGATTTCGCGAGGCGGTGGAACGGCTCGGCCATGTGCCGTTGCCGCCGTACATAAAGCGCGAAGATGAGACGACCGATCGCGAGCGCTATCAGACGGTTTATGCGCGAGAGGGAAGCGCGGTGGCTGCGCCGACGGCCGGGCTGCATTTTACGGCGGAG
>Ga0210385_10001571_pt1 | contig 14142 bp, 14 predicted proteins | sample IncBWH26OmetaG_FD_160107 | JGI IMG/M metagenome (GOLD analysis project Ga0210385, IMG submission 160107) | Forest soil microbial communities from Barre Woods Harvard Forest LTER site, Petersham, Massachusetts, United States - Inc-BW-H-26-O ... | reverse complement strand
TAGGCGGTGATGTAGAAAGCGCCGGCAGCGATGCCCTCTGGAGCCGTGGCTGCCAGAGCAGCGAGCAGGTAGCCGGCATGAGCGATCGCCGAGTAGGCCAGCATGCGCTTGACGTTCTGCTGCCGCAACGCAGCCAGATTCCCGACAGTCATGGACAATATCGCGACGGCCCACAAGAGCGGGGACCAGATGCTGCGCAACGTGGGAAATATCTCGTACACGACCCGCAACAAAAGGGCAAACGCCGCAGCCTTTGGCGCAGTGGACATCAACGCAACAACGGGCGAAGGTGCGCCTTCGTAAACATCGGGCGTCCACACGTGGAATGGAGCAGCGGAGACCTTGAAGAGGATGCCAACCAGCATCAGCGCCAGAGACGTCAGGACCAGCGGCAGATTGGGCACATTCGGCACGGCCTGAAGCGCATGCGCAATCTCATAAATCTGAGTTGTTCCTGTGGCTCCAAAGATCAGCGCAATCCCGTATAAGAGAAATGCTGTCGCAAACGAACCCAGCAGGAAATATTTGATGGCAGCCTCAGGCCCGCGCCCCGTCCGCTTCCGATAGCCCGCAAGGATATACGTCGAGATGGAGGAAATCTCAAGTGCAATGAAAACCACCAGGAGCTCAACAGCGCTCGTAAGCAGGCACATCCCCACCGATCCGAAAACGACTAGGGCGTAGTACTCGCCCTGGTGATGGGAATCGCCGGGAAGCGTGTCGAGCGCGAGCAAAAGGGCGGCCAGAACGATGCCGCAGATCAGAACGTGGAAAAATGCGGTGAACGGCGTCGTTTCGACCGTGCCATAGAAGCCGGTCCCGGTGAGCCGGGGTGAAAATTCCGACACGCTGGCCAGCAGAGCGCCCATGGTTCCCAGGCAGGCAATCCAGCCCAGTGGACGGCGCGCAACTCCGGTCGCCAGCGAGGCGTCGATGATCATAATGAGCACACCCGTGAGAGTGAGGATGATCTCCGGAAGGATATGGAGGGAATCGCCGGGGTTCATTGTTGGCCCTCCACGCTTGCTTTCATCGTTACGCTCAACTGGGGCGCTGCGGCAGAGCCATTCAGCACGGTGGGTGTATTGCGGTCTTGAATCGTGTTGATCCAGAGCATGGGAGCGACACCCATGACGAGCATGAGCACGGCGAAGGGCCACAGCAGCAACTGCTCTCCCAGGTGCAGATCGGGCACGCTCGTGCCGCCGGTTAGGTCATTTGTTGGACCGTAAAAGATTCTCTGGATCAGCCAGAGCATGTACGCTGCGCTCAGAATCACGCCCAATGTGGCCCCGATCGCCCAGCCTCGATGGCCGGCGCCAAAAGCGCTCGAGAGAATCAGAAACTCTCCAACGAAACCATTCAGCAATGGAAGGCCAATCATCGCCAAAGAACTAATGACAAAGAGCGTGACAGTCTGCGGCAGGCGTGCGGCGAGTCCGCCATATGCGGCAATCTGGCTGGTAAAGTAACGCACCTCGAGTGCTCCGAGCAGGACGAAAAGCGCAGCGTCAATCATTTCATTGTTAAGGATCTGGTAGATTGCTCCGCCCGAGCCTGCTGCGGTGAACCCGTAAATGCCGAGAACAATCAAGCTCAGATGGCCCATGGCGGCGAAGGCCAACAGGCGCCAGAAGTCACGCTGCACCAATGCGAGGCATGCGCCATAGAGAATCCCGATCACAGCAAGTGCGATGAGAAGCGGCGCGACCTGCCGCGCCTGTGCGGGAAACAGCCCGACGTGGAAGCGGATCATGGAGTAGAGGCCGAGTTTTCCGGCAACCACCATGGCCATGGCAACCGGGGCCTCGCTGAATGTGTCGGCTAGCCAGCCATGGAGAGGGAAGAGAGGTACTTTGACCGCGAACGCAAAAAGAAACGCGAAGGCGACCCAGTAGAGAGGACCGACCGGCAGCGCGCCGCTGGCGATCATGGCTTGCAGGTCGACGAAGTTGAAGGTCTGGGTGCGTGCGTAAAGCCAGAGGATCGCTACCAGAAGAGGCGCTGAGGGAATGAAGGTGAACAGGAAGAATTTGGTCGCAGCTTTAGCGCCCTCTTTGCGGCCATACATGGCAATCAGAATGGCCATGGGGACCAGCGAAAGCTCCCAGAATCCGTAGTACACCATCAAGTCGAGCGAGATGAAGACGCCGTACATCGCAGTCTGCTGAACAAGGAATAGCAGGTAGAAAATCTTGCGGCGTTCCTTGATGGAATTCCAGCTGGCGACAATACCTGCCGGCGCCAGCAAGCCTACGAGCACAACGAGCCAAACGCTCAGGCCGTCCACACCCACGTGATAGTTGATGGGGGGCAACTCGATCCAGGGGCGATTGATCTCAAATTGAAACCCTGCTTGGCCATGGATGAAGTGCGCCGGCAGATGCAGTGTAAAGAGAAATGTAACCAGCGATGTGAGAAGAGCGATCCACGCAGGAAGTTTTCCGCGATCGGGCAGCAGCGCGATGAGACCAGCGCCGACAAGCGGGGCGAGAAGGATGAGGGTAAGAATCGAGTCGTTCATTAACGCGCCACCATGCCTAAATGAATGCCGAAGCCGGCCAGAACCGAGGTCCACGGCACCAGCACGAAGAGAAGTAGGACTGCAGCCCCCAGGGCCAGCCACGCCGCATAAGAGCGCAGATTGCCCGATTGCCAGCGTTGCAGGATGGCGCCGCCCAACTGTGCCGTGCCGCCGAGCACCCATGCGGCTCCACCGAGAATAGCGAAATCCACGACCCACTCGAGAACGAACCTTGAGAATGCCAACAGCGGTTTCACGATGAGAAAGCTGTAGATTTCGTCGACGTAATATTTGTGAACCAGCAGGTTGTAGGCACCAGGAACCGCAACGGCAAGTCGAGCCGGCTCGTCAGGACGCTGATGATAGAAGCGATGCGCAATATACCAGCCAAGCGCGGCAACGGCGACCGCAAGCGCGCTGAGAATATAGTCCAGCTGTTTTCCGCCGGGCGCTACGGAAGGATCAACGATCGTTCCCACAGCCGGTGCCAGAAATGCGCCAAAGCGCTCCATCCCAATCCACCCTCCGGCAATGGAAAGAACCGCAAGAATGGACAATGGCCCGAGCATCGACCAGGGACTTTCGTGTGGGTGCGCATGCGGGTCGCGCGATTCTCCAAAAAATGCCAGATACCACAGCCGGAACATGTAGAAGCTGGTCAACAGTGCCGTGACCACTCCAACGAACCAGAGAGCCTTGCCCAGGCTGCCGTGTTGGAATGCCTCGTAAAGGATGGCATCCTTCGAAAAGAATCCTGCCAGAGGAAAGAATCCCGCGATGGCAAAGACCGCTGCGGTCATGGTCCAGAATGTGACTGGCATTTTCTTGCGCAAGCCGCCCATTTTGCGCAAATCCTGCTCGTCGCCCAGGCCATGGATCACGGAACCCGCAGCCAGGAAGAGGAGTGCCTTGAAGAAGGCATGCGTCATCAGGTGGAAGATCGCGGCAGAGTACGCTGCGACGCCGCAGCCCAGGAACATGTAGCCAAGCTGCGAAACTGTCGAGTAGGCGAGCACGCGCTTGATGTCGGTTTGGACGAGGCCGATGGTGGCGGCAAAAAGCGCAGTCGCCGCGCCGACGATGGCCACAACGGCGAGCGCGAAGGGCGACCGATCGAAAAGGACGTGCGTGCGCGCCACCATGTAAACGCCTGCGGTTACCATGGTTGCAGCGTGGATCAGCGCGGAAACCGGTGTGGGACCTTCCATTGCATCCGGCAGCCAGATGTAGAGAGGAAGCTGTGCGCTCTTTCCTGTTGCGCCCACAAAGAGACAAAGCGCCGTGGCAGTGAGAACGCCGCCCGTGAGCTCAGGATTCGCTGCAAGGCGCGTGGCGATCTCGCTGAAGTTGAGCGTACCGAAGGTCGCGAGAAGCAAAAACATTCCAATCAGAAAACCGAAGTCGCCGACGCGATTCACGACGAAGGCCTTCATCCCTGCAGCGGCCGCCGAAGGTTTCTGGAACCAGAACCCTATGAGCAAGTAAGACGCGAGGCCTACGCCTTCCCAGCCAACGAACATCACCAGCGCGTTGCCCGCCTGCACCAGCACCGTCATGAAAAAGAGAAACAGGTTCAGGTAGGCGAAATAACGCCAGTAGCCTTTCTCATGGGCCATGTAGCCAACGGAGTAGATATGAATCAGGAAGCCCACGCCGGTAACAACCAGCAACATGACCAGGGAGAGCGGATCGAGCACGGTGCCGAAGTCGACATGCATCGTCCCAACCGACAGCCAGACCGGGGCTCCCGGCTCAATCACGGGCAAGGCGAGTGATCCTGACCAGACCAGGAGGCCGAGACGCAGCACTAGAAGGAAAGATGCCAGTGGCGCGCCGAGAGCGATGGCCGATACCACCCCTTTGGGCAAACGACGACCCAGCACTCCGTTGAGCAGAAACCCAACGAAAGGCAGAAGAGGGATCAGCGGCAAAAAAAGTGAAGGTCCGTTCATAGCTTCATCAAATCGATTCGGTCGACGGCCAGCGTGGAGCGGGCCCGGAAGACGGCAATGATGATGGCCAGGCCGACTGCAGCTTCCGCCGCGGCCACCATCATGACAAAAAAGACAAAGATCTGGCCCTTCACCGCGTGCCACTGGTGCGCGAAGGTGACAAAGGAGAGATTGACGGCGTTGAGCATCAGCTCAATCGACATGAACATGGTGATGAGATTGCGCTTGATCAGAAAGCCCACCACTCCCAGTGCGAAAAGAAGGGCACTGAGCAGCAGATAGAGCGAAAGGGGCACATCCTGTTGCCAGAGGCTCATTTGCCCTCCTGCTTCTCTGCATCCGGATGCCGCGCCAGCGCCACTGCGCCGAGAATCGCGATGAGGATGAGGACTGAGGTGACTTCGAACGGGAGCAACAGCTTGGTGAAGAGCACAGTGCTGAGTTCTTCCAGGTTGGTTGCTCCAGGCTGGTTGGTCAGGCTTTCACCCATTCCAGCGGAGCCCAGACCCTGCATGTGCAGAATCACTGTGGAAATAAGGGCCAGCACTGCGACAGTCGCTGGAAAACCGATGACGGCGTAGGCGCGGCTTCCGCGCGTGCGCTCTTCGCGTCCGGCATTCAGAAGCATGACCACGAAGGTGAACAGCACCATGATTGCGCCGGCATATACGATCACCTGGGCCGCCGCAAGGAACTCCGCACCCAGCAGCAGGTAGAGCACAGCGAGCGAAGTCATCACCACAATCAGCGAGAGCGCGCTGTTGATGGGATGCGTCTGCAGCAGCAGGTTGACGGCGCCTGCCAGGCAAAACGCGGCGAATACAAGAAAGAGAATCAGATGCATCGAGCGATCACTTGTAGGCCAGCCAGAGGCTAGTGGCAAGAATGTTGAGGATGGCAAGCGGCATGAGGTAGCCCCATCCGAAGTTCATCAATTGGTCATACCGGAAGCGGGGCAATGTGCCGCGCACCCAGACATAGAGAAAGAGAAAACTGAAAACTTTGAGCACGAACCAGAACATAGGTAGCAGGGCCTGCAGGACGATGTTCTGCGGCAACGGAATCAAATCGCCAAAGGGACTCGTCCATCCGCCAAGAAACAGCAACGTCGCCACGCACCCAACCATGATCATGTTTGCGTATTCGGCCATGAAGAACATGGCGAACTTCATCGAGCTGTATTCGGTGTGATAACCAGCGGTGAGTTCGCTCTCCGCCTCAGGAAGGTCGAAAGGTGAGCGATTCGTCTCGGCGTATGCCGCCATCAGATAGATGAAGAACGCGACAAACTGAAAACCTCCGAAGAGGTTCCAGCTGAGCAGCCCGTGCTTGGACTGGCTCTCTACAATGATGCGCATGTTCAGCGATTGCGCGCGAAGCACAACACCCACGAGAGACAGCCCCAGCGCGAGTTCGTAGCTGATCAACTGGGCCGACGAGCGCAAAGAGCCGAGCAGGGAATACTTGTTGTTCGAGGACCAGCCGGCCAGGGCGATGCCGTAGACGCCAATCGAGGTAATTCCAAGAATCACCAGCAAGCCAATGTTGACGTCGGCGATCTGGAAGAAGTGAAAGCCGCCGGGTCCGGTAACAGCCGGCGACCCGAAGGGAACGACTGCAATCGAAATGAGCGCGCAGCTGAGTGCGATGATGGGCGCGAGCAGGTAGAGCGGCCGGTAGACGCCGGAGGGAATGATGTCTTCTTTGAGGAATGATTTTGCGCCGTCGACAAGGGGCTGCAGTAGCCCGAATGGTCCCACGCGGGTGGGTCCCCAACGATTCTGTATGCGGCCTACGAGCTTGCGCTCGAGAAGCACCGTGTAGGCCACGCCCATAAGGAGCACGACCGTGACCACGATGACCTTGAGTAAGCTCCAGAAAACAAATTGCAGAATCGTCACGAATTTCTAGCCTTTCAATGGCATAACGAGTTCAGTCAGCGGCAGCAATGGCCGTTTCAGCGTTCTGATGGTCCGCCAGTTCCTTAAGCGCCGGACTGTAGCGGCTCAGATTGCCGGATGTGAAGAGACTGTCTTGGTTTGGAACAACGGAGCTCGATGCAATGAGCTCTGAGATCGTCACAAATCCGGGATCGGTCGGCACGTCATTGCCGCCAAACAGATTCAGCCTGTCGAGTTTGTAACCCGGGACGAGACGTTCAATTTCGTCCAGAAGCGCGAGCGGATCGAATGGGCTCAACTTCGGTTCAAGATTGTTGGCAGCGAGCCAGACTGCATGCCTGTCGGCTTCGCCTGCTTGCGCGCCGCGCGATTGGCCAAGGTCGGCGGTGACGCCACGGCTGCTGAAGGGAACAAGCGCCTTGACGTTGGCGCCCATTGCGTCGGCAAGACGCACAAGAATTTCGAAGTCTGGTTTGATGCCTGCGTGATCCGCAGCCTTTTTGGCCAACTGCAGATCGCCGTATGTGTTCGTGACCGTTCCGGTCTTTTCGTAGAGGCTGGCGGACGGAAAAACTACATCAGCGACTGTCGCCGTCTCGGTCAGGAACAGATCGGAGACAACGACGAATGTGCTGTTCAGACCTTCTGTGGAAATGCCCTTTCCTGCCAACGGATCGGCTCCGAAAACGAGAAGCGCACCCAGACTGTCCGCTGCGGCTGCAGGAATGATGTCAGAAAGCCGATTGCCCGGTGCTCCGGGAAGGCCGACGTAATCCGCCGAGTAGGATGCCGGAGCCTGAACGGGCACGTAGCCCGGCAGAAGATCGGGGAGAAGACCCATGTCGGCCGCGCCGCGCGAATTGGCATGCGCGCCAAGCAGGGCAAACCGAACATTGTCGCGCCCAAGCCCCCATTGCACGAGCGACTCCAAGTCTGCTCCCGCGATCTCCGATGCAAGCAAGACAACCAGCGAGCTTTCAGCAAGCAGCGCCTCGCGGAAAGCTGCGTGAGGAATGGTTGATTCGTTGCCGGAGAGATAGGCACTCAATGGAGCGTAGTTTCCCGCAAGAATCTGCAGGGTCGCTTTTGCCTGCCGCTCGAGCTTGATCGGGTTGGCATTCGCAACGTAAAGCCGCGCGCGATTCAGGCGCACATTCGTGCGGAGCTCCCAGGCCAGCAGGGGATTCTCTTCGGTGGGATTGCCCCCGACCAACAGGATTGCCGGCGCATTCGCAATGTCTCGCAGACCGGCCGACCTTTGCGGATGCCCTGCAATCGCGCGAGCAAAGGTGGTGTAGTCGGCAGAACGAACGTGGTCGATGCTGTTCGTCTGCAGGACGGTCCGCGCAAACTTTTGCAGCAGGTAAATCTCTTCGTTGGTCGAGGTGTCGGACCCGATGACTGCGATCGACGCCCCACCCTTGCTGTCCCGAATTTCCTTGAGACGTGAGCCGGCGAACCGCAACGCATTTTCCCACGTTGTGGATTCAAGCTTGCCTGCGGCATTGGACGAGCGGTTTGGTCAGGCGATTGGGGTTCTCGACAAAGTCAAAACCGAAGCGGCCTTTCGCGCAAAGGAAGTCGTTGTTGATGCCGCTCTTGTCACGATTGTCGGCGCGGATAATTTCTGAACCATCATTTGCCTGGCGCATCCCGAGCGTGACTTTGCATCCATCGGCGCAGTGTGTGCACACAGTAGAGACGTGATTCATCTCCCACGGGCGGGTCTTATAGCGATAGCTGCCACTGGTCAGCGCGCCCACCGGACAGACATCGATGCACATTCCGCATTGCTCGCAATCGAGCTGATCTCCTTCGTTTGGGGCGATGACGGAACTGGCGCCGCGATTCTGTACACCAAGGGCCCAAACATCCATGCCTTCGCCGCACATGCGCACACAGCGGTAGCAGAGAATGCAACGGGGCCGGTCGTAGAAAACGGCAGGCGACCACTGCTGTTCTTCGCGATGCTGTTTGGCCTCGGTATAGAGGCTTTCACCCGCGCCATATTTAAAGGTCATGTCCTGCAATTCGCACTCGCCGCCGGCATCGCAAACGGGGCAGTCGAGCGGATGATTGCCCAGGAGAAGTTCAATCGTGGCTTTGCGCGCCTGCGCAATTTCGGCTGATTCGGTGATGAAGACCTGGCCTTCCGCGACCGTCGTCGTGCAGGCAGTCTGCAGCTTGGGCACCTTCTCCTGGCGCACCACGCACATGCGGCAAGCGGCTTGCAGGCTCAGCCCCGGGTAGTAGCAGAAGGCGGGAATCTCAATACCCGCTTTGCGGCACGCCTCAATGAGCAGCGTCCCCGCGGGAGCCGTGAGTTTCTTTCCGTCTACTGTGAAGGTTACGTCAGCCATTCGACTTGTCTGTTCCTAACTTTCTCAAATTGTTGCTTTCACCTCTGCGTGGCAGGTTACCCCTTGCTCCCCCGCACGTTCGGGCGCTTGGCCTCGTTGATTGACCCATGGATTATGGTTTTGAAGAATTCCTCATTCGCTTGAATTTGGTTCAGCCGCAGGCCCGAGAACCTAAAGCCAAAGCCCGCCCTTGTCCCGATCGAATCTACCGCCTTGAGAGTAAATTGCTTCTCCTCTGCCTTCTTCTGGAGATCTTTTGAGCGAATAAAGAACTTGACATAATCAGAGTCCGACACGATGACTGCGTTGCTGTATGCCCCGGTTTCACCTTTCAATTTCATGGCAATGTGATGCTTGCGTGGCACCGATTCAAGGGACTGATCGCTTAATCTTGCGATCTCCGCCGCAATCTCCTTCATACGATCCTCTCGGCTCCGCTTATGATCAACATTCGACACCGTTATGCTCCTTCTTGGCCTACGCGACTGTCAGTTCCACCTTGTCGTGTTTCGCGAACGGACAGGGCTTGCCGTTCAGGTGCTCTTCAAACTCCTTGCGAAACTTCTTCACAAAGCCCAGGGTCGGCATGGCTGCTGCATCGCCAAGCGGGCAAAACGTTCGGCCCATCATGTTGTCAGCCAGATATTGAATGTTATCGATGTCCTTGGCCGTGCCGAAGCCTGCGTGGAATCGCGTCAAGGACTTCTTCAGCCAGTCCGTTCCCTCACGGCAGGGAATGCACCAGCCGCAGCTTTCGTGTGCATAGAAACTGATGGTGCGGAGCGCAAACTCGACAATGCAGGTCTGGTCATCAATGACCACCACACCGCCTGATCCCAGCATCGAACCTGCTTTGCCGACCTGATCGAAATCCATGCCCAGCGTCTCGATTTCTTCTGGCAGCAGAACCGGCGTCGACGAGCCACCGGGAACGACGGCCTTCAACTTGCGTCCCCCGCGGACGCCGCCACCTACCTCATAGATCATCTTCTTGAGGTTGTATCCCATGGGCAGCTCATACACGCCAGGACGTTCAATATGACCACTCAATCCAAACAGACGTGTGCCGCCATTGCGCGGCGTGCCAACGGCCGAGTACGCTTCGGCGCCCATGGTGATCACATGGGGCACGCTGGCGATGGTTTCCGCGTTATTGATCACCGTGGGTCCGCCATAGAGACCCACGACAGCCGGGAACGGCGGCTTGATGCGCGGAACCCCGCGTTTCCCTTCGAGCGACTCCATCAGCGCTGACTCTTCGCCCACTTCGTAGGCCCCTGCGCCGGTTTGCGTAATCACTTGGAATTCGGAATCCGATCCAAAGATGCCTTTGCCCAGAAAACCCTTCGCATAGGCATCGGCAACGGCTTTTTCCACGATCTCGAGCAAATACCGGTACTCGCCGCGGAGATAAATGAAGCCAATCTTGGCACCGATGGCCAGCCCCGCAATGATGGTGCCTTCAATGACAGAATGCGGATCGTGCAGGAAGATCAGATGGTCCTTGCAGGTGCCGGGCTCGCTCTCGTCTCCGTTCACGAGCACATATTTGGGCTTTGCACTCTGTTTCGGGACAAAGGACCACTTCATGCCCGTGGGGAATCCTGCGCCACCGCGGCCGCGCAGGTTCGAGGCCTTCATCTCGTTGATGATCCAGTCGGGCCCGTTGGCGAGGCACTTCTTCGCAGCCTCGTAGCCGCCGAGTTCAACATATCTATTGATGTCGGCTGCGCCCTGTCCAAAGCGCTTTGTAACAATCTTCACTTCATCGGGATGAGAGACCAGCCTAGGCATTCTTCTCACCTCCGCTGGCTTTCGCTCGATAGCTGGAGAGGATGCCCCGTACAGAATCAGGCGTTAGATCCTCGTGAAAGTCGTAGTTCACCTGGATCGCAGGGGCCCAGCAGCAGGCGCCAATACACTCGACTTCTTCCAGAGAGAAGACCCCATCCCTGGTGATGCCTTTATTCCCAACGCCGAGCTCCTCCTGGAAACGATCGAAGAGTTCATACGCTCCGCGCAACATGCAGCTGATATTGGTGCAGACTTGGACATTGAATTTGCCGACCGGCTTGAACCGGAGCATGGAGTAGTAGCTTGCGACGTTGCGCACATCCAGTTCGGTGATGCCAATGCGCGCTGCCACTTCGCCGATCACCGCATCGGATAGATAACCCACTTCATCCTGCGCATAAAGCAGCATCGGAACCAGCGCCGAACGCCTCAACGGATACTTTTCGACCAGGGCATCAAAGCGCGCGGCGAGCTGCGGCGAAAAAACGGTCATGGTTTCCGCGCTCATTGCATCAGCTCCAGAGCCCAGGCTTCGGCAGCCATATCGAGTTCCTGCTCGCCCGTTGCTGCCCGCAATGTTCCGGCCTCAGTCAATTCAAGAACTCCACTCTTTCCATCTTCACGCGTCCAACGCACAGCCGATCGAGTCCGCAACAATTCCAGCCAGCGATCGGCGTGGCGCACCGTGATGCATTCCTCGCCCAATTCCACTGTAGCCTGTCGATCCCCATTCAGCCCGTGCGCCGCGGTATAACTACGGAGCAGGGAAGCAAGCGATACCCAAAGTTCCACGTACACTTGCGCATCGGCTTCCACTACCGGTCGATTTCTCCCAAAACAATATCAATCGAGCCGATCACCGCAACCACATCGGCCAGCATTCGGCCTTTGCACATCGTTTCCAGCGCCTGTAAACTCGCAAATCCGGGGTATCGCATATGGACCCGGTAAGGCTTAGCCGTACCATCCGAAACCACGTAGTAGCCCATCTGCCCGTGTGCCGATTCGATCCCCTGATAGACCTCGCCGGCGGGAACATTAAAACCCTCGGTCACGATCTTGAAGTGATGGATCAGCGCCTCCATCTGCGTCTTCATCTTTTCGCGATCGGGCAAAACAATCTTCGGCGCATCGGCCTTCACCGGGCCCTCAGGCATTCCATCCAGCGCCTGCTGAACGATCTTGATGCTCTCGCGCATTTCCTCCAGACGCACTTCATACCGCGCCCAGCAATCGCAGCCGCTCGAAACCGGCACCTTGAACTGGAATTTCTCGTAGCTGCAATACGGCATATCGCGCCGCAGGTCGAAATCAATCCCTGACGCCCGCATGGTTGGCCCAGTCACGGCCAGCGCAATCGCGTCTTCGGCCGAGAGATGTCCAATGCCCATCAGGCGATTGCGAAAGATAGGATTTCCTGTCAACAGATTCGAGTATTCGTCTATTTTTTCGGGCAGCGTCTTAATGAACTTCTGCACGCGATCGAGCAGCCCCAGGGGCGGCTCCATGGCCAGCCCGCCAATGCGGAAATAGCTGGTCATCATGCGCTGTCCGGCCACTTCTTCAAAGATGCGGAGAATATCTTCCCGTTCTCTGAAGGTGTAAAGAAAGACGGTCAACGCTCCTATATCCATGGCGTGCGTGCCGAGCCAGATCAGGTGCGAATTCAGGCGCGTCAGCTCAGTGAACAGGACGCGCAGCCAGACAGCGCGCTCGGGAATCTCGAGCTGTAGGAGCTTCTCTACCGCCATGCAGTAGCAGAGATTGTTGGCCATCGGTCCCAGATAATCCACTCGATCCGTTAAGGGGACGACCTGCTGGTAAAACTTCGCCTCGCAGGTTTTCTCGATGCCGGTATGCAGATACCCGATCTCCGGGTAGAGGCGCACTACGATCTCGCCATCCACTTCCAGCACGAGACGCAAAACGCCGTGGGTCGACGGATGCTGCGGGCCCATGTTCAGCACCATGTGCTGATCGCGCGAGCCTTCGGCTATGGGCGCTTCGAGTATGGGCGTACCGATGGTGTCTGTCATTACCGATAGCCCTCCACCGGGTAATCCTTGCGCAGCGGATGGCCCTTCCATTCGTCCGGCATCAGGATGCGCCGCAGATTTGGATGACCTTCGAATCGCACACCAAAAAGATCAAAAACTTCGCGCTCATAGTAGTTCGCACCTGGCCAGACTGAGGTTGCTGATTCGACCGCCGGATCGGAACCGTTCACCATTGCGCGCAGTCGGATGCGCTCTTTGAACGCATGCGACAGAATGTGATAACTGAGCTGAAACCGCGGTTCCGACGGGAACCAGTCGACCGCTGTCATATCTTCGAATGCGTTGTATCCGGCTGCCTGAAGCGCCTTGAGGGCTGGAATAATGTCGCCCGGCGCCACGGTGAGGGTCAATTCATTACGATCGAATCGTGCATCGACCAAACCTTCGGGATTCCACCCGAGAATGCCCTTGATTGCAGGATGCCCCGGCATGCCCTCAAGGACAGCGGATTTGTCAGCAAGCGTCCTGGTCGCAACTGTCATTTAGAGATCCGCCCTGTCGGCACTCCAGTTCAGAATGCCCTTTCGGATGATGTAGTACAGCCCTACCCCTACGAATCCGAGATAGACGAACATCTCCCAAAAGCCAAAATACTTTTGCCCGGTGATGTGGTACAGCTGCCGGTAAATCACAGCCCATGGCATCATGAAGACCGCTTCCACATCGAAGAGGATAAAGAGCATCGCTACCATGTAGAAGCGCACGCTAAATCGGCCCCGAGCGTCCCCCACCGCCTCGATGCCGCACTCGTAAGCCGCAAGCTTGGTCTTTGAGTTTCGATGCCTGCCTACAAACCAGGAGCCCACTACCATAAAGCCTGCAAGGCCAAAGGCAACAGCGATTTGCATCAGCAGCGGAAGATATTGCCAGTGGTAGGGAATCTGCATTCTTGTCCTGTCGGAAACAAACCTTCGTTGGTCGAAGCGGAATCTCAGGATGTGGTTTCCGCGCTTGCGGAGCGTCTAGTTTGAGATTAGGTTTTCAACCCCATAACGTCAAGGCAGCATAGGAAGTTCGCACGATCACAATTCTCCCCACATAGTCGATTTGTTCAGGCTCAGATGATCTCAATTTTCGAAGATGAAGTGAAAATTTGAACGCCCTGCGAACAGATATAAGCAATCACTCTGCGCTTCAACAGTGAGCCCCATCACCTCGTTACTCGCAGAGTCCGTGTCTCACAAAAGGCCCCTTCCTTGCGCCCGTGCCTTGATCGGCATTCGGCGAATGATTCCGGGCTCTCGATCTGTTTCCTGGCCCGGTTCGCCAGCCCGAGGGCGGTGGATTGAGCAAATGTTCATCTTGCCAGGCAAGAAACGGCTCGATCTCGCTGTATCAATTCATGTTGACACTGTGCTTATTGATGCGGGAATCGAGGGAGCTCGGACAGTCCCTGCTGCCATCGTTCGAGTGTGCGGTATTTCAGTCCGGGATCTCCTGGCGTCACTGACCCACTGCAAGAACCGAGAGCAGCAGAATCCAGGCGAGACCCATCGCGTGCCAGTACCAGGCGGTCGCATCCACTGCAATCTGTCGCAATTCGACCCGCTTAAG
>Ga0210385_10001569_pt1 | contig 14147 bp, 12 predicted proteins | sample IncBWH26OmetaG_FD_160107 | JGI IMG/M metagenome (GOLD analysis project Ga0210385, IMG submission 160107) | Forest soil microbial communities from Barre Woods Harvard Forest LTER site, Petersham, Massachusetts, United States - Inc-BW-H-26-O ... | reverse complement strand
CTACCCGGCGGAGGTGGAGGCGGTGCTCGCCGAGCATCCGGCCGTGGCCGAGGTCGCGGTCGTCGGGCGGCCGGACCCGGTGTGGGGCGAGGCCGTGCATGCCGTGATCATCCCTGCGGCCGGGGTGGCGGGCTCGGGTCCGGCATCGGCCGAGGCGGCGGGCTCGGGTCCGGCATCGGCCGAGGCGGCGGGCTCGGGTCCGGCATCGGCCGAGGCGGCGTCGGCGTCGGCGTCGGCGTCGGCGTCGGCGTCGGCGTCGGCGTCGGCCGAGGAGATCATTTCCTGGTCCCGGGAGCGACTGGCCCACTTCAAGTGCCCCAAGACCCTGGAGTTCGCCGGCTCGCTGCCGCGCACGACCACCGGCAAGGTCCTCAAGCGCGAACTACGGGCGCAACTCGCCGCGCGAGGCGCGCAGCCGGAGCGGGACGGGCAGGCACCGCGGGACGAGCAGGCACCGCTGGACGTGCGGGCACCGCGGGGCAAGCAGGCACCGCCGGGCAAGCAGGCACCGCTGGACGAGCGGGCACCGCTGGACGAGCGGGCACCGCGGGGCGAGCAGGCAACGCTGGACGAGCAGGCACGGCGGGACGAGCAGCCCGATCGGGCTCAGCGGACGCATCGATGTACCGATGGGCCGGAAAGAACGAGCCCGGAGGTACATCGATGACCGCCGAGCCGGCGCCAGCTGGCGAGAACGGGCCGATCGGCCTGTCGATCGCGTCGCCCGTCGGGCTGGCGCCGGCCAGGATCGGCGAGCTCGCTGCGGCGGCCGAGCGGGCCGGGTTCGGCGCGGTGTTCGTGGCCGAGGGGCACGGCGACGCGCTCGCGCTGTGTCATCCGGTAGCCGCCGCGACCCGCCGGGTCCGGGTCGGCACCGCGGTCGCGAACGCGGCGCTGCGGCCGCCGGTGCTGGCAGCCAAGACCGCCGCGCAGCTGGACCGGGCGGCGGACGGCCGGTTCATCCTGGGCATAGGTGTCGGCAACCCGGTCATGAACGGCAGGTTCGGCATCGCGCCGTTCCCGCCGCTGCAGATGGTCGAGGAGTACGTGGCCGTGGTCCGCGCGGTCCTGGCGGGCAGCCCGGCCGGGCACGCGGGCGGGCTCTTCCGCACCGGCATGATTCCGCTGGACAGCGCTCCGGTCCGCGCCGAGCTGCCGATCTACCTGGGCGCTCTCGGGCCACGGATGCTCGAGCTGGCCGGCCGGATCGCCGACGGCGTGGTGCTGAACCTGGTGTCACCGGACCAGGCCGGGGAGGCGGCGAACCTGGTGCGGGCCGCCGCCGCCGCTGCCGGGCGCGACCCGGCCGCCGTGGAGATCGTCTGCGTGGTGCACTGCTGTCTGTCCGGTGACGCGGCCGCTGCCGCAGCCGCCGCTCGCGACGTCGTGCCCCGTTACGTATTGCATCCCGCGGCACCGTCGCTGTTCGGCGAGGACGGCCCTGGCACCGACCTGCGGCCGGTCCGCGAGTTGCTGCTGGCCGGGGACCGGGCCGGCGCGACCGCGCGGGTGCCGCAGCCGGTAGCCGACCGTTTCGTGGCGCACGGGGACGTGGCCGCGTGCGGTCAGCGGCTGGCGGAGTACCGGGCTGCGGGCGTGGACCTGCCGGTGCTGTTCCCGATGCCCGTCGGCGGTGACTGGGGCTACGAGGAGACCATCGCCTCCTTCGCGCCGGGCGAAGCCGAACCAGCCGGACCAAGTGGACCAAGTGGACCAAGCAAGGAGGCAGTGCCATCAGCGAGGAACTTGTGATCCGCTTCTTCGCCGCGCTCGAGGCTGGCGACATCGACACGGTGCGCGAGATCTACGCCCCTGACGCGCTGATCTGGCACAACGATGACCTGGTCGAGCAGCCTGTAGAGGAAAACCTGAAGGTGCTGCAGGGCCTGCACCGGGCGGTGTCCGGCCTGCACTATGACATCGTCCGGCGGGTCCCCACCCCCGATGGCGTGCTGCAGCAGCACGTGCTGCGGGGCTCGCTGCCGGACGGGACCAAGGTCGAGCTGCATGCGGCCATGTACCTGCGGGTGAAGGACGGGCACATCACCCGGATCGAGGAGTACCTGGACTCCGGGAAGCGCTCATCGATCCGGGCCGCCCGTGAAGCCCTGTCCGGCTGACGCCGGCAGCACCACCCGGAGCTGACGCCAGCACCACCCGGAGCTGACGCCGGCAGCACCACCCGGAGCTGACGCCGGCAGCACCGCCGGGGCCTGTTACGTGCCGATCTCGGCCAGCGGTTCGCGGCGCGTGCGGGCTTACCGCCCGCGAGCTGCCTGGGCGACGGCGGCGCTGATCGCCTTCGCGTCTGGCTCCACCGACGCACCTGCGACCAAGACGGTCGGCGTCGCGCCGACCCCCGCCTCGGTGGCGCGGGCGGTCACGTAGGAGGGCCAGTCGAGGTACGGAGCCTCGGACAGGCAGGCGGCAAACGGCGCCTCGGCCAGGCCTGCGACCCGGCCGAGGCTAGCCAGCTCAGCATCGCTCAGCCCCGGGCCGCCCTCGGGCGGCTGGTATTCGAACAGCGCGTTGGCAAAATCCAGGAACCGGCCCTGGTCGGCGGCGCAACCGGACGCCGCGGCGGCGCGGGTCGAGTAGTTCGTGGTCGACGCCTGGTCGAGGAAGTTCATCGGGTGGTAGGCGATGCTCACCAGCCCGTCGCCTGCCATGCTCGCCAGCGTTGGGCCGGCCGAGAGCTCGAACCGCTTGCAGTACGGGCACAGGAAGTCGATGTACGCATCAACCCGCGTAGGGCCGTCACCTACGACGATCCCGTCGCCCTCAGCTGTCGCCCCGGCCGGAACACGGCCCGGCACCGTCGGGTTTGTCACGGTTCCTCCGATGCGGCCTCCGCCGCACCAGCAACGCTATCAGCGGCCAGCCGCGCCCGGCTGGGCAGAGCCATGCTCATGCCGGGCGATGACTTCGTGGTGAGCGGAAAGCACACCGCCACGACCCGCACGTGCTCCGCCCGGGTGAGCTGCGGGCATGGCCGCTGGACCGTCGGCGCGAGGGTGCCGGCGGGGCTCAGCGGGCCGGTCTTTCCTCTTGCGCTCCAGGTAATCGATCCATTCGAGTGCCGCCAGCGTGTCTGGGTGATCCCGGCCCATCGTCAGCTTGAGGTGCGGCAGCAGATCATGGAACTCTTCCTCCGCCCCGGCATAATCGGCGCGCGCCACCATCTCCTTGGCGATGTTGAGCCAGAGGATCACCGTTACCGGGTGATCGAGGCCCGGCTTCCGCTGCAGATACGCCAGCACGTCGCGGAACTCCTGCTCCGCCCCGGCATGATCGCCGCGCGCCGCCATCTCCCTGGCGATGCTGCACCGGGTAGCCAGCGTGTCCGGGTGGTACCGGCCCAGGCTCCGCCGCTGATGGGGCAGCATGCCGCGGAATTCTTCCTCCGCCCGGGCGTGGTCGCCGCGCGCCGCGATCTCCTGGGCAGCGCCGAACCGGGCGATCAGCGTCTCCGGATGGTTCGGCCCCAGCGCCCGCTGCCGGGCGCGGTACACGTGCCGGAACTCCTCCTCCGCTTCGGCATGATCCCCCTGCGCGGCCATCTCCTGAGCCAGGCTGAACCGGGCTGCCAGCGCATCCGGGCGATCCGGCTCGAGCCCATCCAGCTGATCAGGCTCGAGCCCAGCCGGCTGATCCGGATCCAGCGCAGCCGGCTGATCGGCCACGATCTGCTCGGGCAGCGCGGGTGTGTCATCCGGGCTCCCGGCCTCCTCGCCGGTTCCGGAGAGGGTCGAGGGCACGGCCGGCACGTCTGTCCCCAGCCCGTGGTGCTGATCGGCCAGGGTCCGCTGGTGCAGCACGGTCGCCACGTCGGGCGCGTATCGCTGCAGCCCGAGTGCCATGCGGAGCGCGTCGGCGAACTCCCCGCAGCTCGCATAGCGGTCTTCGGGGGCCTTCGCCAGAGCCCGGAGCAGGACATCATCCACGGCGGCCGGGAGATCGGCCCGCCGCGGCGCGAGCCGCGGCGGTGGCTCCTTCAGCTGCGCGTATATCACCGCCGAGGCCTCATGCTGAGAAAATGGCGGCCTGCCGGACAGCAATTCGAAGGCCGTGCACGCGAGTGCGTACTCATCCGTGCGCGCGTCGACCCGCCGCCCCTGGATCTGTTCGGGAGCGCAGTAATGGAGCGTGCCCATGAAGCGGTCCACTCCGGTCAGGTTGGCCGACGAGAGCGCGCCCTTGCTCAGGCCGAAGTCCGACAGATACACGTGGTCGGGCCGGCCAACCCGGGTATCGAGGAGCATGTTGGTCGGCTTGACATCGCGGTGCACCAGTCCCGCGGCGTGCGCGGTGTCGAGAGCCGACGCCACCCCGGAGATAATCGCTGCGGCGCGCTCGGCGGGCAGCGGTCCCATCTGTTTCAGGAGCGCGTCCACGTCGCCGCCCGGCACGTAGCGCATCGCGATGAACAGCACCCCATCCGCCTCACCAGCCTCGAACACCGGGATGATGTACGGATCGTCCACCGCGGCGGCGGACCGCGATTCGAGGATGAATCGGTGCCGGAACGTCTCGTCCGCCGCCAGGGCAGGCGAGAGGATCTTCAGAGCTACCTGCCGGCCCAGCCGCTCGTCCTGGGCCCGGAAAACAACCGCCATTCCGCCCCGGCCGATCTGCTCCCCGAGCCGGTATCCGGCGATCCGCGAACCGGGAAAGAAGGCGTGCACGAACCCGACAGCGCCAGTGTCCCCGTCACCCATCGCGCCTCCAGCACCGGCCACCCCGTGGCGCCAGCCCCATCGAAGCGACCGCCGGGGCCGCCGACGGCTGTCGGCCGTCCCCCTTGGCTAAACGTGCAGTCAGACTTCTGCCGTCGAATAAGACGGACACATGGAGATAAACCTGTTCAGCCACGGACTATCCCCCCTTGCAGGTACCGGCACACGTTACCGCGATCAGAGTCCGACTTCCCCGTGAACTATGCAGACTTTTCGGGCTCAACTTCCATTCTGCCCTCAAACCACCTGCGACGGAAGGCGGGCGGTTTTACACCGGCCAGGTTTCCTTGCGGTATCCCATGTCCCAGAACATCCACTCGTAGCGGCTGGTGGCCCGGAAGTGCCGGTGCACCAGCACGCGCTCGGCCGGCGCGAGGCCGGGCCCCAGGGCATCGGTCACCGAGAGCACCTTGCGGACCGTGTCACCGAACTCCTCGCCGCCGTAGGTGTCGATCCATTTCTGGTAGCGGGGGTTGGGCGAGCCACGCTGCAGCAGTTCCTTGCCGACCTCCCAGTAGATCCAGTAGCACGGGAGCACCGCGCCGACGCCCTCGGCGTAGGACCCGCCGCGGACGGCCGCCAGCAGGTAGCTGACGTAGGCCAGCGTGGTCGGCGCGGGCTCGGCCTTCTCGATCGACGCGGGGTCGATGCCCAGGTCACCGAGGAGTGAATCGTGCAGGGTCCGTTCGACGGCCACGATGTCCGCGGCGTCGCGGGAGAACATCTCGATCCCGGCCGCGTCCGGCGCACGGCTGCCGACCGCCGCGAGGGCCTGTGCGTAGCCGTGCAGGTACAGCGCATCCTGCACCACGTAGAACACGAAGGCGTCCTGCGGCAGGCTGCCGTCGGTCAGCCCGGCCAGGAACGGGTGCGTCAGTATCGCGTCGTACATGTCCGCCGAACCCTGCCACAGCTCGTCGGTGAAGCGATCGGTCATGAGGCTGTCCCCCACTCGGCTTGTCAGCCTTCCCGGGGCGCGCTTTCCCGCGGGTCCTGGAAGAACGGCGACTGCAGGACAAAACGCGCCAAGAACATAAGCACGATACCGACGGCGACCACCCCGACCACCGACCAGAGTTGCGGAGCCGGCGCGGCCAGCAGCGACTTGACCACGAGCCAGATCAGGAACGCGGCGGCCGCGAGCGGGAGAATGCCAACGAGTACCAGGTCGGCGGCGTTGCTGACGATCCGCCGCCGGAAGTAGGTCACTGTGGCGAACGCGGTGAGCACGTAGAACGCGGCGTACAGGATCCCGGTCACGTCGATTACCTGGGTGAACGCGTTCGCGACCGAGGTGGACAACAGATAGATCCAGGTGACCACGACCAGGATCGCTCCGATGATCAAGGTGGCCACCGCCGGGGTGGAGAACCTGGGATGGATGGCCGCCAGCAGCGGCGGCAGCGCCCGCCGCCGCGCCATCCCGTAGATCATCCGGCCCAGCGCCACGATCCCGGCGCCTGTGGAGGCGATCACCGACAGCGCCAGGGCGAGCGCCATGACCTTGGCCCACCCTCCGCCGCCCATCGCCTGCGCCACGTAGACCAGGGCCGACGACGAGTTCGCCTGGAGCTTGGCCGGCGACACCACGCCCTGCAGCCCCACCTCAGAGATCGTGAAGATGATGGCCAGGAACAGGACGGCGAGGACGGCGGCACGGCCCGGGTTGACGGTTCGCCGGGTTGTCTCCTCGTTAACGTAAATACTCGCGTCCCAGCCGGTGTACATGAACACCGCGATGAGGAACCCGGCCGCGAGGCTGCCCTTGCCGCCGATCCCGCTGACCGTGAACCATCCCTTGGTGATCGGGAACGTGCCGTGGTGGTGGCTGAGCACCAGCACCAGGCCCGTGATCGCGAAGCCGATCAGGATGACATACTCGATCAGCCCCATGCCGACCTGGACCCGCGCGGTGATACGGATGCCGACGATCGCGATCACCACCATGATCAGGAGGACGGCGGTGCTGATCAGGATGTTCGGCAACGTGTTGGTGGACGTCGAGCCGAACACGGCGAGCACCGACGGCGCCAGGACCACGACGCCGGAAACCACCCCGACCAGCGTCCCGGTGATCATCAGCCACCCGGTCATGAAGCCGAGGTAGGGGTCGATCGACCGGCCCACCCACTCGAACGAGGCCCCACACTGGGCCTTCCACAGGTTCAGCCGGCGGTAGGCGTTGGCGATGATCAGCATCGGTATCGCGGTCAGCACGATGATCGGCCCGACTGCGTACGCCGCGGCCGCGGCGAGCGCGGCTAACGTCAGCCCGACTGACACCGCGGGGGCGGCGTTGGCCATCCCGATGATCGTGTCCTGCGCGGGCCCGATCGCGTCGGGTTCGAGCCCGCCCTGGGGAACCTCGGCCGTTCCAGTTACGGCAGTTGCAGGGACATCAGCCATCTTGTCCTCCCCTGATGCGATTTCGCCCGCCACAGCATCGCCGAGCCCGCCCCGAAAATCAATGGCCGGGAGGATGGGCATACATAGGGTTTATGAAGCCGATGCGCGTTCTTCTCTTTGATGTGTTCGGGACGGTCGTCGACTGGCGGTCCAGCCTGATCGGCATCGCCGAGGCAACCGGCGCCGGGGGTAACTGGCCGGCCCTCGTGGACGACTGGCGCCGCGCCTACCAGCCCGCGCTCGAGAAGGCCCGCGAGGACTCCGCCTGGCGGGATCTCGATGCCGTCCAGCGGGACACCCTCGATGAATGCCTTGAACGCCACGCCATCGCCCTCGCCGCCGAGCACAGGGAGACTCTGGTGCGCGGCTGGCGGCAGCTGCGGCCCTGGCCGGACAGCCGCGACGGGCTCGGCCGGCTGCGCCGCCGGCACGTCACGGCGACGCTGTCGAACGGCCACGTCGCGCTGCTCGCCGACCTGCTCAAGGTCGGCGACCTGCGGTTCGACGCGGTGCTGTCCGCACAGCTCGCCGCGAGCTACAAGCCCGATCCCGCGGTATACCTGACGGCGCTGGACCTGCTCGAGTGCGAACCCGGCGACGCCGGGATGGTCGCGGCGCACGCGGGGGACCTGCAGGCCGCGGCGGAGCTCGGCCTGCGCCCGCTGTTCATCCGCCGCCCGCTCGAATGGGGCCCGGACGGGCCGGCCGACCAGCCGCCGGCCCTCGACGGCCTGATCGAAGCCGACAGCCTGACCGCCCTGGCCGACGCCCTCGGCTGCTGAGCCATCCCCCGCCGTTTTCAAGATCCACAACGTTAGCTAGGAGGCTCAGGTGCATACGCTGCGCCCGAGCCTCCTAGATCCTTGTGAATGTGTCGTGCAGCGGTTCAGGCCTGGTCTCTGTCGCCGGCCGCTAGCAGGCCCAGGCGGCACACGGGCGCGGGCGTACGCTGATCATCACGTCGGTGGCGGTCGCCGAGATCGACGTTGCCCGGGAGGCGACCCGAACCGGGTAGCGGGCGTTCCGTATGCCGCCGTTGCCCACCTGGCCGAGGTTGTTCGCGCCCCAGGCGTAGACGTCGCCGTTCGTCGATATCGCGTAGGAGGTGCTGCCGCCGGTCGCCAGCAGCCGGTACCGCACGCCCGCCGGCGCGAAGATCGGCACGGGGGACGGCTGGTTCGCCGTCGTCGTGGTGCCGAGCTGGTAGTCGCCGCCGGCACCCCACGCGTACAGCGCGCCGCTGGCGAGCAGGGTGATCGTCTGCCCGTTGCCCTGCAGCGAGCCGCCCTGAGCGAGCTGGCTTACCGCGCCCGGCAGCGGCACCCGGTACGGCGCGAGGACAGGCCGGCCGGGAACCCCGTTGCCCACCTGGCCCTGGCCGTTGTAGCCCCAGTCGTAGTACGTGCCGTTGGCCATCACGGCACCGGAGTCCGCGAACGCGGAGACCAGCGAGGTGACCCTGCCGGTGCCCAGGTTGAGGACCTGAACCGGGACCTTGCTGGACCTCCTGCTGCCATTCCCCAGCTCACCGTAGGTGTTGTTGCCGCAGGCGTAGACCTTCCCGCCGGCGTAGAACAGCGAATGGCCGCCCGCGCCGGTGAGCAGCGTCACGTGGCGCAGCGGCAGCCGCACCGGCGTGTTGTACTCGGTGCGGTTGCCCAGGCACAGCTGCCCGAACGCGTTGTACCCCCAGCCCCAGACGTGCCCGGTGGTGTCTACGGCGAGCGCGGTGTCGAAGGGCATGACGTCGATCGGGATCGAGGCGATCCTCACCCCGGCCGGGAATCGCACCCGCACCGGCCTGGTGAACGAGTTCTCGGTGCTGCCGTCGCCGAGCTGGCCGTGCGCGCCCAGGCCCCAGGCGTACACGCTGCCGTTGCTCAGCAGTGCGTACTGGCTCGAGTTGGACGTCGCGATCTCGGCGATCCGGCCGGGAAGGCTCAGCGGGACCGGCAACCGGTGCAGGTCATAAGGAGTGGGCTGACGCAGTCCTTCGATGAACGCCCCCCAGTGCTTGATCGTCCCGCCCGCCGCGGGGCTGGCCGACGCGACTGGACCGCTCAGAGTCAGCGGCAGAAGCACCGCGCAGGCGCCAACTACGACTCTGCGTATTGCACTAATCACACTCCGTGAGCCAATCATGGCGGGACCGTAGCACGGGGAGTTACGCGGGGCCGGGATGCCGGGACCGTGCCGCCGGGAGCATAGTGATCATCTAGAGGTGCTGCGCCCGGCGGAGCACCGCCGGCCCTGTGGGGGAGGGTTTTGTTGGCCAGTGAGCGCCCGGTTGCGACCGTGCTGGCGGCCAAGACGATCCGGCCCGACTACGTCTCGGGCGATTCGTTCAGGTACCTGGTCATTACCGGCGGCAAGGTGGCCGGCCTGGCCAAAGAGGCAGACGAGGCGGCGCGCCTGGCCGGGCCTGGCGCACGGCACGCCGACCTGGGTGACGCCTGCGTGGGCCCGGGGTTCATCGACACCCACATCCACGCGCTGCAGGCGGCCGCCGACGCCCGCCTGGTCAGCCTGCGCGACGCGGCCACCATCGACGGCCTGCTGGCGGCGGTCCGCGCGGCGGGGCTCGGCCGCACGCCGGACACGTGGACCGTGACCGGCCGCAACTGGCACGAGTCCGGGCTGCGCGAAGGCAGGCTGCCGACCAGGGCGGAGCTTGACGGCCTCGGCGTGCCTGGTCCGGTCCTGCTGCGCCGGGGCAGCCATCTCGCGGTGCTCAACTCGCGGGCGATCGCGCTGCTGAACGAGCCGGTCGCCGAGGACGGGCAGGTGCATGCGGACGAGCTGATCGCCAGGGCGCTAGAACTCGCCGGGGAACCGGCGGTCGAGGACCGCCGTGACGACCTCGCGGGGGTTCTGCAGCGGTTCGCCGCCCGCGGCATCACGACGATCAGGGAGGCCGGGGTCGACGGCGCGGAACTCGGGCTGTTCGAGGCCCTGCGCGACCAGGGGCGGCTGCCGATGCGGTGCGACCTGCTGTGGCGCATCCGGGAGGGCAGCGACGCCGACACGGCGCGCCAGCTCATCGCCGCGATGCCGGAGCCCGGCCCGGCGGACGATCCGTTGCTGCGGCTGACCGGCGTGAAGGCGTTCGTTGACGGGCGGATCGCCGACGCCGCAATCGGCGACGACCACGACCCGGATCACCTGAGGCTCACTCCCCCGGACCTGCAGGTGATCGTCGAGGGCGCGCTGAGGAGGTCGGCGGGAGTGGGCTGCCACGCGGTGGGCGACGCAGCTGTGCGGATGGTCCTCGACGCCTACCAGCAGGCGCTGGCCGCCGGGCTGGTGACGGACCCGCGCCGGCTGGTGGTGGAGCACGCGCTGAGCTGTACCCCGGAGACGATTGCCCGCCTGGCCGCGTCGGGCGTCGGCGTGTCGGCGCACCCGGCCATCGTGTACGAGTTCGCCGACGACGTGCGGCGGTACTGGGGAGCGGAGCGCACCGCGCGCGCCGCCCCGGTGCGCGACATGGTGGCGGCGGGCGTCCGGGTCGCTGCGGGCAGCGACGGGGACGTGCCGCCGTTCGACCCGCTGCGCAGCATCTCGTTCATGGCGACCAGGTCACCCCGGTCCGGCGGGCCGATCGGCGAGAGCCAGGCAGTGAGCCAGGGTGTCGCGCTGGATCTCTACACTCGCTGCGGAGCGGACCTTCTTGGTGCCGGAACGCGCCGCGGACGGCTTCGGCCGGGCATGGACGCCGACCTGGCGGTGTTCTCGGCGGATCCGCTGTCGTGCCCGGCCGCGGAATTGCCGGATGTCGAGGTCCTGGCCACGATGCTGGGCGGGAAGCCGGTCCACGACCCGGGTCGGCTGATGGAGGGGATCGGCGGTGCCTGATACCAAGGTCCTGATCAACTGCAACGTGTTCGACGGCTCCAGCCCGCAGGTGCAGCCGGATCGCTACGTGCTGGTGCGGGACGGCGAGATCGCGGAGATCGGGCCGGCGGGATCGGCCCCGGCGCCGGACGGCGCGGCAACGGTCGACCTGCAGGGCTCGTACCTGATGGCCGGGCTGTTCAACATGCACACGCACTTCTCGCTCGCGTTGCCGGGACCGCTGGCCGAGTCGGTCCGGGCCATGTCACCACACGAGCTGGCGTTCTACGTCGGCGACGGCGCGCGGCGGACCCTGCTGTGCGGGGTGACCACGGTCCGCTGCGTGGGGGAAATGGACCACGTGGACTTTGCGCTGCGCTCGGCCATCGCGGCCGGACGCACCGAGGGGCCGCGCATCCTGACCGCCGGGCGCGCGCTGGTGTGCACCGGCGGGCACGGCCACGAGTCGTCGAACACGCTCGAGTGCGACGGGCCGGACGGGTTCGTGCGCGGCACCCGTGCGCAGATCAAGGCCGGCGCCGACCTCATCAAGGTCATGATCTCCGGCGGTATCGCCGGGCTGCACGAGACCATGGATACGGTTCCCCTGGCCCCGGACGAGCTGTCGGCCGTGATCTTCACCGCGCACGCCTGGGGGCGCAAGGTGACCGCGCACGCCGGCCCGGCCCGCATCATCGGACCGGCGGTGGATCAGGGCCTCGACTGTGTCGAGCATGGGTACCAGCTGACCGAGGCGGTGGCGCGGCAGATGTCCGACCGCGGGGTCTCACTGGTGCCGACGCTGTCCGTGACCAGGTGCAAGGACTTCTTCGACTCGCTGGGCGTGCCGGCCTGGATGCAGGAGCGTTCTCTCGGCGCGGCATCCCAGCACGAGCAGTCGTACCGCCTGGCCCTGGCGGCGGGGGTCTCGGTGATGCTGGGCAGCGACGTGCCGCCGTTCTGGCCGACCGACGGCACCTCGGCCACGGTGCGCGAGCTGGAGCACATGGAGGCCTTCGGCCTGCCGCCGGGTGACGCGCTGCTGGCCGCCACCCGGGTGCCTGCCGCCTGGCTCGGCATCGACGAGCAGGTAGGTTCGGTGGAACCGGGGAAGCGGGCGGATCTGATCGCGATGAGGGAAGACCCGACGGCAACCGTGTCCGCGCTGCGGACGCTGCACTGGGTGATGAAGGACGGGCGCGTCTACCGAGATGACTCATGGGTGAGCTGACGAACGGCATGGAATCGGCGTCCCTTTACGACCTGCGGGTGGTCGTGGAGCGGATCGAGGGGCGCTCGGTGTGCGGCATGCGGGTCGGCGACTGGTTCGAGCTCACCGAGAGCAGCCACCTGCGCACCTGCCCGGGCCGGTATTTCTGCGTGTACGCGCTCGCCGCGGTGCTGCCGCTGCTCGCCGCGAAGCAGCGCGACCTCAGCCCGGGTGACTGGCTGGAGAGCGACAGCCTGGTCGCCTGCCCGGACCCGGACGAGCGGCTGATCATGCGGATCGAGCGAAGCGGCCGGAGCGAGGTCGTGCTCGACGACGTCACATGAGCCGCGAGCTCAGCATCGCGCTGCAGTCCGATGAGGATCCGGCGACCTACACCAGCCTGGCACCGCGGATCGAGGAGCTCGGGTTCGCCGCCATCTCGGTGTACGCCGACCTTGGCTACCCGTCGCCGGTGCTGCCGCTGATCATCGCCGCCCAGGCCACGCGGCGGATCCGGCTCGGCCCAGCGTGCCTGAACCCGTATCTGCTGCATCCGGTGGAGATTGCGAACCAGCTGCACATGCTGGACAGCATCTCGGGTGGACGGGCCTATCTGGGGCTGGCCCGCGGGGCGTGGCTGGACGCCGTCGGGGTCAGCCAGGACCGGCCGGTGCGCCGGCTGCGCGAGGCCGTCGACGTGGTCCGCCGCCTGATGCGCGGCGACGACACCGGCTACCAGGGCGAGATATTCCGGGTGGCCCCGGGCGTCCGGCTGGCGTACCAGCCGGTCCGGCCGGACGTGGATCTGCTGCTCGGGGCGTGGGGCCCACTCGGGCTCGCCCTGGCGGGCGAGCTCGCCGCCGAGGTCAAGATCGGCGGCACGGCGAACCCGGCGCTGCTGCCCCGGGCCCGGCAGGCGCTCGAGCGCGGCGCGGCGCGAGCGGGGCGCCCGGCCGCCGACGTCGGCCTGGTGTGCGGCGCGGTCACGGTGGTCGACGACGACGGCGCCAGCGCCCGCCGCCTGGCCAGGGCTGAGGTGGCCACGTACCTGCCGGTCGTCGCCGCGCTGGACGGCACTGCCGACCTCGGCTCGGCCGGGCTCGGCGCGGCGGAGCTGGAAACCATGCAGCGGCTGGTCCGCGCGGGCGACCACGACGCGGCTGGCCGGCGCGTCCCAGACGCGGTGCTTGACCGGTTCGCGTTCTCCGGGACGCCTGACCAGGTTGCCGCGCAGGTGCAGACGCTGCTGCAGGCCGGGGCCACCCGGGTGGAGTTCGGCACGCCGCACGGCCTGACCGCGGCCCGCGGCATCGAGCTGCTCGGCCGCCGGGTGCTGCCCGCCGTCCGCGGCGGATAAGGCCAGGCTCAGAGTTTGCCGTGCCGTGCCGGGTCACTGCCCGACAAATAGCTGCAAATTAGCTTTCTATGCACTGAACACGCGCCGACCAGGCCTTATAGGGATGCCCGAATGGGGCTGGCTTGATGTGATCTGTCTTCACATCGATGGCAACTTGTGACAATATTCGCCCCAGATCGAACCATGGCCATCCATATGCTCGCGGCGGCCCGCAAATCAGCCAGGATCTATGGCAAGCGCGGGCCCCGGGATGATTGCGAGGAAAGCCGATGACCAGCTCGCGTCGGCCGAGAACGCTGGTGGTGTGCGTCGCCGCAGCAGCCACAGCAGCGGCCATGGGCCTAGCCGCCTGCTCAGCCGGCAAGTCCGGCGGATCTATCAACTCGTCGAGTGGCGCGTTCGGCACGGTGCCCACGGCCAGCGGAACGCCGACGGCCGGCACGATCACCTGGGCGGAGCCACCGGGCTCGGCGCCGACCTGGATCTTCCCGATCACCCCGGGAGCCGATTTCACCGTCTACAGCACGGACGACTTCTCCTACGAGTCGTGGCGGCCGCTGTACTGGACCCAGAGCGGAACAAGCCCCAAGATCGCCCAGGCCCT